>Ga0194126_10012068_pt1 | contig 11001 bp, 5 predicted proteins | sample TA2KigC150mmetaG_FD_148641 | JGI IMG/M metagenome (GOLD analysis project Ga0194126, IMG submission 148641) | Freshwater microbial communities from Lake Tanganyika, Tanzania - TA2015035 Kigoma Deep Cast 150m | ecosystem: Environmental > Aquatic > Freshwater > Lake | place: Tanzania: Lake...
CGCGGATCGCCGCCGACCTGCGCCGCTCGGGACGGCGGCGGACGGTGTCGGCGCTGTTCGCCCCGGGGGATTGGCCGAGCTGGGTGTTCCTCGCCCTCGGCCTGGTGGCTTTCGTCGTCCTCCCGCTGCGGTTCTGGCACCTCAATCACCGGGCCCGGATGCTGACCGGCGTGATCGACTCGATCGCCAAGGGGGATCCGGACATCCGCCTCGTCCTCGACCTGGTCGAGAACGACCCGCTCGACGGCTGGAGGCCGATCGCGATCACGCCGGCCGAGACGCTCCGACCCAACGCGGTCGACGGCGTTGAGATCCTCGCGCGCAGCGGAGTCGTCGACCTCCGCCGCGCCTGGGTGGGAGTCGGGGCGCGCGACGGGCTCGGCACCGTGCAGATCCGCGACCGGCTCACGGTGCGCGTGGCGGAGGGGGCCGCCCATCCCGTGATCCGCCTCCGCTCGACCAATGCCCTCGACGAGATCGAATACCGGCAGCCGGCCGGGCAGCCGCCGATCACGGCGCGGCGCGGGGTCGAGGAGGTCGACGGCCGGCCCGTGACGCGCTACGAGTTGACCTGCGACCTGTCCGGCGCGCCGCGCGGCGTGCCGGTGGCAATCGAGGTGGCGCTGCGCGCGGATGCTGCCGGGGCGGATGCCGTTCACCGTCGACCACCCCTGCGACATCCTCACGATGTGGATGCTGTTTCCCGAGGACCACCCCTACCGCACCTACCGCCTGCTGCACCATCCGCGCGGACGCGAGGCCGATGCCGAGCCGCTCGTGGCGCGGTACACGATCGACCATCCCTATGGCACGCTCATCGGCTGGTCGATCGTCAAGCCGGAGCCCGACACCGTCTACGAATGCCGCTGGACCGGCGACTGACGCCGCCGGCGCGCCGCGCTTCCCCCGCCCCGGCACCGCGCCGGCCGTGGACACCCGGGTCCGCTCACTGTCCGTGGACAAAGCCCTCTGAGGCCAGTGTCCACTCGAGCGACCGCGGGAAACGCCGAGGGTTTCCCGGGTCGCCGTCGGCCGCATCCGGCGGCCGGTGATTTTTTCCACGGTCTGCTACGCGATCACCGCGCCGATCGGCTGGGCGGGGAGGACGCCGGTGAGCTTCTCCGCCAGGCCGCCGTGGAAGTAGGTGAGGCGGCGGTGGTCGAGGCCGAGGAGGTGGAGGATCGTGGCGTGGAGGTCGCGGAGGTGGCGCGGGTCCTCGACCGCCCTCTCGCCGAAGTCGTCGGTGGCCCCGTAGGCCGTGCCCCCCTTCACGCCGCCGCCGGCGAGAAAGTAGGTGAATCCGCGTGGGTTGTGGTCGCGGCCCCCCGGCTTGCCGCCGGTGTTGAACGTCTCGGTCACCGGCATCCTCCCGAACTCCCCGCCCCAGACGACGAGCGTCGAGTCGAGGAGGCCGCGCCGCGCCAGGTCGGTGAGCAGGGCGGCGATCGGCCGGTCGACCTCCGGGCAGTGGAGGCGGAGGTTCTCCTCGATGCCGTGGTGGCCGTCCCAGGTGTTCTGGCCGCCCGCCGGGCCGCCGCCGGAGTAGATCTGCACGAAGCGCACGCCGCGTTCCACGAGGCGGCGCGCCAGCAGGCACTGCCGGCCGAACGTCGCCGGGCCCAGCGCCAGCGGATGCCAGTCGGGCTTCGGTTCGTCGACACCGTAGAGGGCGAGTGTCTCGGCCGACTCGCCCGCCAGGTCGAGGGCCTCGGGGGCGGCGAGCTGCATCGCGAAGGCGAGCTCGTAGCTGCGGATCCGCGCCGCCAGCTCGGAGGCGTGCTCGCGGCCGGCGGCGTGGGCGGCGTTGAGCCGGTTGATCAGGTCGATGCCGTCGCGCTGCGCCTGGCGGGAAATCCCCGGCGGTGGCGCGAGATTGCCGATCGCCGCGCCGGTCGGGCGGATGAGCGTGCCCTGGTAGGCGGCGGGCATGTAGCCGGCCGCCCAGTTGGGGGCGCCGCCGGTCGGGCCGCCGCGTGGGTCGAGCATCACGACATAGCCGGGGAGGTCGGCGTTCTCCGTGCCGAGGCCGTAGGTCACCCACGAGCCGACCGAGGGGTGGCCCTGGAGGATCCGGCCGCAGTTGGCCTGGAGGAGGGCGCTGCCGTGGGCGAACGAATCGGTGTACAGCGAGCGGACGACGGCCAGTGTGTCGACGTGGCGGGCGAGGTGGGGGAGGGCGTCGGAGCACCACAGCCCCGACTCGCCGTGGCGCGCGAAGGCGCGGCGGCTGGCCTGGAGCACGGCCTTGGTCGTGGCGCCGATGCGGAACTCGTTGTCCACCGTCTGCCCGTCGCGTGCCGCCAGCTCGGGCTTGAAGTCGAACAGGTCGATCTGCGACGGGCCGCCGAACATGAACAGGAAGATCACCGCCTTCGCCCGGGGCTCGCGCGGCGGCGCGCGCGCTGCCAGCGGGTCGGCGGCGGGTGCCTCGGCCGCGAGGAGCCGCCGCCCCGCCGCCCCGTCGCCGTCGAGGAGCGCCGCCAGCGCCAGCGACCCGAAGCCGGCGCCGGCCGTCGTGCAGAAGTGGCGCCGCGACTCGGGGAGGTGTTGGTGGGGGTCCATGGACGGCTCCGTCAGTCGACGTAGATCGCCTCGCTCGAGCCGAGCAGCGCGTGGCACAGCGCCGCCCACGCGGCATCGTCGCCGCCGTCGGCGCGCCGCGTGGCGAGGAACTCGCGCGCGGCGGCAGCTTCTTCGGCCGTGGGGGAGCGCTGGGAGACGAGGCTCCACAGACGCCCCAGTCGCGCCCCCTCGTCGGCCCCCGCCTCGTGGACAACGCGGTCGCGGAGCCGGGTCGCCTGGGCATGGACCCAGGGATCGTCGAGGAACAGCAGCGCCTGCGGTGCGGTCGTCGTCGTCGGGCGGATCGTCAGCGGCGCCGACCCGGCCGGGGCGTCGAGGACCTCGAGGAGCGGCAGCCGGACGGCGCGGCGCACGCCGAGGTAGACGCTGCGGCAGTCGTGGTCCGCGGGCGGGCTGTCGGGCCACCGGAAGCTCGCCTGGTTGGCTGCCGCGCGGATGTCGTCGGGAAGCGGCGGGTAGACGCCCGGACCGGAGGACTTCGTCCCCAGATGTCCGGCGATGGCGAGAAACGAATCACGGATCGCCTCGGCGTCGAGGCGGCGGAGCGACTGCCGCCAGAAATGACGGGCGTCGGGATCGGCGGCCTGTGCGGCCGGAATCGTCGCCCGCGACGTCATCCGGTAGGTGCGGCTGGCCATGATGATCCGGTGGAGGTGGTGGAGCGACCATCCCGAGGCGACCAGCTCGCCGGCGAGGAAGTCGAGCAGCGGCTGGTTCACCGGAGGAGCGCCGGTGTGCCCGAAGTCGTCGGGCGTGGCGACGATGCCGCTGCCGAAGTGGCGCTGCCAGACGCGGTTGGCGATCACGCGTGCGGTGAGCGGGTGCGCGGGGCTCGTGATCCACCTCGCCAGCGCCAGCCGCCGCCCCGACGAGGTGCCGATCGGCCTGATCGGCGGCGCTGCCCAGCGCCCGGCGAGGATCGCCGGCACGCCCGGCTCGACGCGCTCCCGCGGGGAGCCGGCGTCGCCGCGGTGGAGGACGAACGTCTCCGGCGGCTCGGGGAGCTCGACGACGGCCAGGGCGAGGGCGCCGCCGGCCGTGCCGAGCGGCCGCTGGATCCGCCCACGGCCGCGCGACCCGCCCCCGGTGTGGGGCTTGCCGTACGGCTCGATGCCGCGGAGGGAGGCGAGGAGTGCGTAGTAGTCGCGCTGCGCCAGCGGGTCGTATTTGTGGTCGTGGCAGCGGGCGCAGGAGATCGTGAGGCCGAGGAATGCGCTGCCGATCGTGCCGAGGACGTCGTCGGCGTCGTCGAAGTCGGCCTGGAGGGCGCTGGCCGGCTCGTCGTCCCACTGGTGGAGGCGGAGGAACCCGGTGGCGACCAGCGCCCGGTCGCGGCGCGCGTCGTCGGCGGGGAGCGCCGCCTCGTCGGCCCATTCGTCGCCGGCGAGTTGCTCGACGACGAATCGGTCGTAGGGGAGGTCGGTGGCGAAGGCGTCGATCACGTAGTCGCGGTAGCGCCAGGCGTCGGGCTTGTCGGAGTCGCGCTCGTAGCCGTTGGTCTCGGCGTAGCGCACCCAGTCGAGCCAGTAGCGCCCCCAGCGCTCGCCGTGGCGGCGCGAGGCGAGGAGGTCGTCGACGAGCCGGCGCCAGGCGGCGAGAGACGGATCGGCGGTGAACGCCGCCACCGCCTCCGGCGTCGGCGGCAGGCCGTGGAGATCGAACGTCGCCCGACGGACCAGTTCACGGGGCGTCGCCGGCGGGCTCGGGGCCAGCCCCGGCACCCGCTCCAGCCCCCGGGCCACGAGCCGATCGATCTTCTCCTCCGCCGGCAGCGCCGCTTCGGAACCCTTGAGCACCTGGGCTTCGATCGGTTGGAACGCCCACCAGTCCTCGTCGGCGGCCGTGATCACGAACGGCCGCGGCCGCAGCGCCGGGCCGCCAGGCGGATCCCCGCCCGCCGCGCGCGGGTCGACGGCCCCGGCCGCGATCCAGCGCTCGACGTCGCCGATCTCGGCGGGCGACAAGGGCGCCCCGGCATCGGGCGGGGGCATGCGCTCGAGTGGGTCGGTGCTGCGGACTCTCGCGAGCAGCCGGCTGGCGGCCGGATTACCGGGCACGATCGCGCCGGAATCCTCCCAGCCGGCCCGGTCGGTGAGGCGGAGGCCGGCGGCGGCGTCGGCGCCGGCGTGGCATTCGACGCACACGCGCTCGAGCAGCGGCCGGATCCGGCTCTCGAAGAACGCCTCCGGCTCGGCGCTTCCTGGCGCCGAGCCCGCCGCGACGACGAGCCCGACGGCGAGGGCCGTGGCACCGGACCGGCGATGCGACGGCGCGCGAGGCATGGCCGAGACTCCACGGGCCGTCGTCCGGCCCCGACGCTTCACTCGAGCAGCTTCTCCACCGCCGCCAGCCGCGCCGTCAGATCGGCGACGGTCGCTTCGAGATGGGCGACGCGCTCGGTGAGCTGCTCGACGCGCCCCGGCTGCGGCGCGGGAGTGGGGATCGCGGCGCGCGGCGCGGGGGGTGGGGCGCGATCGTCGTCGTCGGGCGGGCCCGCGGCGGCGGCGGCCGCCATCGCCAGTCCGAGCTGCGCCTTGACCTTCTCGAGCTTCTCCGGCGGCAGCAGGCCGTGGGTCAGCATCCGTCCCCGGCCGGGCGGGGAGAGCCACACCACCAGGCCGCGCGCCGCCAGGGCATCGAGGTGGTTGCGGAGGATCGTCAGGTCGGCGATCGGCTCCATCCGGCTGGCGCGGCCGCGGAGATCCCCCTCGCTCTGCTCACCGCGGAGGAGCAGCTCGGCGAGGATCGCCGCCTGCGGTCCCTCGACGCCGAGCCAGTCCCGGAGGTGGTGGCGGTAGCGCGGCACACGGCCGCTGCCGAACAGCTCGGCGGCGGCACCGATCGTGCGCAGGCTCCCGAGGGCGCGGCCGACCGCCTCCTCGTCGAGGTTCATCACCGGCTCGCGGTTGCTCTTCTGGTTGCAGCCGGAGACCAGCGTTAACAGCGACAGCGGGTATTGGTCGGGGGTCGTCTTCGCCTTCTCGACGAGGACGCCGAGGACGCGCCGCTCGGCGGCGTCCAGCGGCCGCACCTTGCCGAACTGTTTCTCCTCCTGGCCGGTGTCGTTCATGGGGGCTCCGGACCGCGGTGGCGGTGGCGGTCACTTGTCGTGGTGGGGGCAGCCGGCCGGGGAGAACAGGGCGCTCGACTCCTCGCCGCGCGCCGCGACGTAGGCGACCAGGTCGAGGACCTCGTCGCGCGACAGCTTGTCGAGCAGCCCCTTGGGCATGATCGACACCGGCGAAGCCTTCCGCGCCTCGATCGACGCCTTCGGGATCCTCACCGGCTCGGCCCGGGCGACCGGGTTCTCGACGATCGCCAGCTCGGTCGGCGTCTCCGCCACCACCAGGCCGGTGACCGTGCGGCCGTCGTCGGTCTGGACGGTGACGCTGCGGTATTTCTCCTCGATCCGCAGCGACGGCTCGAGGATGTGGCGTGTGATCTCGAGCGGCGTCATCTGGGCGTCGAGCTTGGCCAGCTCGGGCCCGAAGGCGTTGCCGGCGTCGCCGAGCTTGTGGCAGGAGACGCAGCTGGCGGTGCGGAACAGCTCGCGGCCATGGACGAAGCTCCGCCCCTTCTGCAGCCCCGCCACGCTCCCTTCGAGGTCGGCGAGCGTCCATTCGGTGCGCGGGCGGCGGTCCTTGAGCAGGGCGTCCTTGATCTCGAGCGGGTGAGCGGCAAGGTACCCGGCCGGGTCGGCGAGATACCCCTCGAGGTCGTCGACGACATACAGCGCGCCGAACATCCGCCGCCAGTGGCCCGGGTAGGTGCAGACGTAGGGATAGACGCCCGGCGCGGAGGGCACCTCGAACGCGAGCCGCTGCGTCGCCTGCGGCTGCATCAGCGTGCTGGCGGCGAGGACGGCCGGGTGCTCGGGCACGAACTGCCGCTTGGCGAACGCCGGGTCCTGGGCCTGCGCCTCGGCCAGCTCCCCCACCTCCTGCATCGTCCCCGGGCGGGTGACGACGAAGTTGTGCGGCATCACGTCGGCGTTGGCCAGCACGAACAGCACCGGCCGTCCGGCCTGGACGGCGATCGTCTCGACGTCATAGGCCATCCGCTCGTAGACCGTGCCGATCCGGACCACGCGGACGCCGAGGGCGGCCAATTCGGCGCGGCGCGCCTTCCCCTCGGCCGGCGGCAGGAGCGTCGACAGCCGCTCGGCGAACTGCCAGGCGGCGAGGCCCGAGTCGCTCGAGCGCTCCTCGGCGGAGCGCGTGCGCAGCCAGTCGACCAGCGCCCCCACCAGATCCCCCGCGCCGTCGGCGGGCCACGCCGACAGCGGGATCGTCGACAGCGCACGGATCGCCGCGTCGCGGTCGCCGTCGGCCTTGACGTAGCGGGCGACGCGCCGGAAGGCCTCGGCCTCCTTGCCGCGGACGCCGGCGACCGCCGCGAAGGCGGCGCGGCGGATCGCCGCCGCGGTCCGCGCCGAGTCGCTGGCAAGCTGGAGCTCGGCGGCCGGCGCCGGCGCCGGCTGCTTCTCGACCACGAACGCGTCGCCGCGCTGGGCGTCGAGGACCCGGAGCGTGAAGTTCTTGAGCCGCTCGCCGAGGGACCCCTCGCGGTTGTGGATCACGATCCGCTCGATCCGCCGGTCGGCGCCGAGGTCGACCTCCCACCACGGGTTCTCGGTCCCCTCCTGGGAGTGCGTCTGGCCCCCCTTCTCCCAGGCGGGGTGGGAGTTGCCGTCGATGGCGCGGGCGGCGTCGCCGCCGTTGGAGGTGTTTTTCTGCGACGCGGTGCCGCGGCGGGCGACGTTGTCGCCACCGGCAAACACCTCCACCTCGGCGAGCGTCAGCGTGCGCTGCTTGCCCGGCAGCTCGATCCGCACGTAGCGGCCGACAGTCCCCGGGACGCCGTCGCTGCCGCCGGCGTCGACCAGCGGCAGGATCCGCTCGTAGAGCGCCGAGCGGACCGCCGGATCGGCGACCAGCGGCAGGGCCTCGACGAGGTCGACCTGGCGGCGCGGATCGGCTGCGGCCAGCCCCCACGCCTTGGCGCTGGGGTCGGCGTCGCCGGCGGCACGGGCGTCGATCGTCATCAGGCCGACGTACCCGATCCGCCGCAGCACCGGCCGCCGGGCCTGCGTCGCCAGGCGCTCGAGGTCGCCGCGCAGTTCGGCCAGCTCGCCGGCCGGGCGCGCCAGGAGCACGCGGATCAGGTCGAAGACCGTCGGCGAATCAACCTCGCCGTCCTGGCGGTCGAGGCTGTCGAGCGCCGCGGCCGCGACGCGGACGACGCTCGTGCCGTCGGCCTTGGCCAGCGCCTCGACCGCCTCGGTGCGGAGGCGCTCGTCGAGGCCGGGGCGGAGGAGCAATTCCCGGTACAGGGCGGGACTCCGCGGTTCGTGGATCAACTCGTCGGTGGACAGGTTGCGGTACAGCCAGCGCCGGCCGGCGTCGGTGGCTAGCGCCAGCGGCTGCTTGGACTCGCGCGCCCGGCGGAGCTCCGGCTCGAGGACGCGCGCCGCCTCCTTCTTCACGTAGTCCATCTGCCGGTCGGAGGGGAACTCACCGGCGATCGCCAGCGCCTCGACCGCCTCGGGCTGGCGGAGGTAGGTGGCGGTGCGCACCGCCTCGAGGCGGACGCGCGGGCTGGAGTCGGCCGCGGCGCGGCGCACCATGTCGAGGGCGTTCGGCACCCGGTCGGCGACCGCCGCCAGGACGCGCAGTGCCGCCGCACGGGCCCGGGGATCCTGCGAGCCGAGGACCGCCTCGAGCAGTGGCACGTCGACCTGATCGAAGTGCCGCAGCGTCCACAGCGCCTCGAGGCGCCGGTGCTCGAACTCGGGCGCCGCCGCGTCGAGGCCCGCGAGCCAGGCCTTCACCGCGGGCACGACCTCCGCCTCGGGGCGGCCGGCGAGCTCGAGCTTGGCGCGGTAACGGACGCGGTCGATCGGATCGGCGAGCAGCGTGACCAGTTCCTTCACGCTCCTGCCGGCGATCGGCACCGGCGTGGCCGTCGGCTTCCCCGCCATCACCACCCGGTAGACGCGGCCGTGGATCCGGTCGCGGCTCGGGTCGCGGAGGTTGTGCTGCATGTGGCCGATGATCGGGTTTTGCCAGTCGGTGAAGTAGATCGCCCCGTCGGGGCCGACCTCGAGGTCGGCCGGGCGGAAGTTGGGGTCGCTCGACGACACGATCGGCTCGGCCTCGGTCGCCTCGGGGAAGCTCCCGGCGCCGGCGGCCAGCGTGTAGCGGAGGATCCCCTGGAAGCCGATCACGTTGCCGACGAGGAGATTGCCCTGGAGCTCGGCGGGGAAGTGGGCGCTCGAGAGGAACTCGATCCCCGGGCAGGGGCGCGTGCGCTGCTGGTAGACGCTCGGCGCACCCGCGTGCTTGTCGAGCCCCTCCAGCCGCGTCGAGAACACCGACCCCCAGTAGGGGACGGCACCGGTGCCGTCGACGACGATGTCGTCGCCCCAGTGGTCGAAGGCGTGGCCGTGGGGGTTGGCGAACGAATAGGAGGTGTACAGGCCGAACTTGCCGGTCCGCGGCTCGTAGCGGTAGACGGCGCCGTTGGCACAGCGCACGGGCGGGCCCCACGGCGTCTCGCTCTGGGTGTGGTGGAACGTGCCCTCCTGGAAGTAAACAGCCCCCGAGGGGTCGAAGCAGAAGCTGTTGGCGGTGTGGTGGGTGTCGGCGGTGTCGAGGCCGCCGATGATCCGCTGCTTGACGTCGTAGTCGTCGTCGCCGTCGGTGTCTTCGAGGTACAGGATGTCGGGCCCCTGGGCGACGATCACCCCCTTGCCCCAGAACTCGAAGCCCGTCGGGTTGTGGAGATCGCCGGCGAACGTCTTGATCCGGTCGGTGCGCCCGTCGCCATTGGTGTCCTCGAGGATCAGGAGCTTGTCGTTCATCGGCTCGTCGGGGCGCCAGTGCGGGTAGGTGGGCCAGGCGGCGACCCACAGCCGACCCTTCGTGTCGAAGGCCATCTGCACCGGGTTGATCAGCTCGGGGAACATCGCCTCGTCGGCGACGAGCTCGACCTTCATCCCCGAGTGGACGGTCATCTTCGCGATCGCCTCCTGCCCGGAGAGAAACTCGTGTTTGCCCCCCTCGAGCGCCCCGGGCTTGTTGGTCTTCACCGGGACAAGCTCCGGCAGGCCGACATCCTCGACGGCGGGAAGCTTCGCCGTCGGGTCGGCGAGCGTGGCGCACGTCGCCCAGATCCGCCGGTCGCGGTTGGCGGTTTTGACGTCGAGGTATTCGAGCTCGCGCTGGCCGACCTCGTAGTTGGTCTGGCTGTCGACGAATTTCAGCCAGGCCCGGCCGCCGTAGGTGGAGTAGCCGTCGGTGACGCGGTAGCGGTTGAACCAATAGAAGTTCTTGTCGACCACCGCCGCGCGGAGGCGCGCGAGGGACTCCGGCGTACGCACCGGCGGCGCGCCGAACAGCGCCTCGTCGAGGATCCGTGAGATCTCCCGGTCGCCGCTCTCGTTGGGGTGGATGCCGTCGCTGGTGAGGTTCTCGGCCGACTTGGCATACGCCTCGCGCGACGGCGTGAACAGATCGACGAACACCACGCCCGCCTTGTCACACTCCTCGGCAAGCGCCTTGGTGTAGAGGGCGAGGTTGACGTCGTGGGCTTTGCCGTCGGGCCAGTGGGCCCGGCCGATGTCCTCGTGGGCGATCGGCGAGACCATCACGAGCTTCGGCGGGGCAACGCCGTTGTAGTGCTGGGCGAGGGTGTGGCGGATGAAGGCCTGCACCTGGCCGCGAAACGCCTCCAGCCCCGCCGGGCCGGCGTGGGCCTCGTTGGACCCGAAGAAGGCGAGGATCGCGTCGGCCCGGGTGCCGACCAGCTCGAACCGGTTCTCGCGGACGAAGTCCTTCGTGGCCAGCGCCCCGGGATTGGGGATCGGCGCCGAGCCGGCGAGCCACTGGTCGGGGGTGCCGAAGTCGGCACTCCGCATCCGCTTCGCCGGATCGATCTCGTCGCCGTCGTAGGCGAGGTTACGGATCACGAGCCGGTGCTTGGGGAAGCGGCTGTGGAGCAGGGTCTCGAGCCAGCCCGTGTGCTGCATCGCGTCGGCGACGCCGCCGCCGATGATGCACACATGGCTCCCCTCGGCCAGTTCGAGCCGCGCGGCCGACGCCGGTGCGGCGGCCAGAAGCACGCTGACACCGGCCGCGAGCACCACCGACAGACCCGATTGCCGACGCATGAAGCGACTCCCCGAGACGCTTCCCGCCCCCCGTTCATCGGCGGCTCCGGGCGTGAAGCGGCCGGGAAGTATACCGCCGGGAAGGGAGCGCACGGGGGGCCCGCCGGGGCGGCGTAGACTCGTTCCCCTGCCGGAGGAACGACCTGATGCCCGTGCCCCCTCTCCCCGTACTGTCGTCGGCCGACCAGTTTGCCTGGCACGTGGCCGCCCGGATCGACTTCATCGTCAATCTCCTCCTCAACGGCGCG
>Ga0194126_10012070_pt1 | contig 11000 bp, 8 predicted proteins | sample TA2KigC150mmetaG_FD_148641 | JGI IMG/M metagenome (GOLD analysis project Ga0194126, IMG submission 148641) | Freshwater microbial communities from Lake Tanganyika, Tanzania - TA2015035 Kigoma Deep Cast 150m | ecosystem: Environmental > Aquatic > Freshwater > Lake | place: Tanzania: Lake...
GTACCACACATCGCCCACCGTGCGCCGGTACGAAATCGCCACGGCTTGGCGCGCGCCGTGGGAGAGCCATTCGGCCCCTTCGGCAAACTCGTCGATGCGCCAGTTGACCACGCGGTCCGCAGGCGTGCCGATGGGACTGTAACGGAGCAGGGTGGTCGCCGGGAGGGCGGTGCCGTTGGGAGGCAGGATGCCGTGCTCCCATGGGGCGATGGCGTAGAGAGTCGGGCCGTTGAAGTTCTCCAGGCCGCCACTTAAGAAAGTGTTTCCTGCCAACAACGAACGGCCGCCGGTGTGCTGCGCGGCCCACGCGGCGGGGACCGCGAACAGGTACCGCACCGCCGTGCCTGGATAGATGTTGTCGGGGGGCAAGCCGCCGAGGAACCACGCGCCCTCACCCTGGGTGAGTTCGAGGTTGAACCAGCCGTGCGATGGGGCTGTAGCGTCGGTCGCGTAGAAGTCGGCGACGCCATAGTAAAGCCGGCTGGACACGCCTTGGGTCGCCGGATGATAGGCCAGGCTGGCCACCTTGAAGCCGCCCCCGCCGGGCGGGGTCGAGGCGCCGTCGGCGTAGATGCGGGGCCAGAGGTCGGCGGGCGGTTTGATGGTGCGCGCCACCGGCAAAGGCGTCGTGCCCCCAGGCAATACCGGGTGCGGGATCGCGATTTCGGAGAGGCCACCCGCTCCCGCGGTCAGGGCATACAAGGAGCCGGCGAGCTCCGTGGCAGGGTCGCGGTCCGGGTTTCCCTCCGGATAATACGCCAGACCCGACGCGGCATAAGCCCAGTCGCCGCCCGGCGTCGAGGGCAGCCGGATCACGCCGCGGTACACAAAATCCACCCAAGGATTTAACAGGCGCGAAGCGGTCCAAGGCGGTGTCTGGTGCTCGACCGGGTCGGATAGGACGCTCTCGTTGCCCACGCGCGAGTCCCACCGCCCCGCCACCGGATAGAGACCTGAGACCGCACCATCGAGGGCCGAGACCCGGTAGGTGTAGGGTGTGTCCGGTGCCACGTTCAGGTCCAGATAGTACAAGTGGTTGCCCAAGAACGATGTGAGATCGGCCGTCACCGTGTCGTAGAGCGTGCCGTCACGGTAGATCAGGTAACGGCTGACCCCGGTAGCGTGCGGCGGGGGATCGGTCGCCGCATCCCAACTCAACCGGATCGCGCTTGCGCCCGCACCCGCGGACAACTCGACGGCTTGCGCGCGCAGGCGGAGCGGAGGGCCGGGGGGAGTCAGGTCGGCTTCATCCGAGAGCTCGACCCGGGTGAGAACGAAGCGGAGGTCGGCGTAGGGTTTATTGATGTTGACCAACCGATGGGTGCCTTGGGAGGGCGGACCGCCGGCGGCGTTGACCCGGCGCGGGTCGGACACGTCGTGCTCGAGCTCGAACAGCGCGCCCGGGGGTACCCATTCGCCCTCCGGTTGGTAGCGCCGGCTGACGAGCGTGTACCAGCGCCCTTCTGGCTCCGTCGGGTCCGGTTCGTCCGGATCGTTGAAGCTGATCCGGGCATCGAGGGAGGCGTATTCCTCCGAGCGATTGCAAAACGTGACGATCACCCTGTGTCCGGGGCGAAACTGGATCGGGACGGTACCTCGGACGCCGAAGTAGGCGGTTTGACCTTCGGGAATGCCTTCCGTCTCGACCAGGCCGGCGTGAGACGGATCGCCATCCGGATCGACATGCTTCGAGAAGGTCGGATGTCGAATCACCTCTGTCCAGCCCGGGTAAGGCGTGGCAGTCATACCCGGACTGGCACCGAATTGGACCAGGGTCCAACGCGCGGCGAACGCTGACGGCGCCAGCAAAAGGCACAGGGCCAGGCCGATCGGGTTCGGCCAGGGACACCCGCTGGCGCGGCACCGCCTCGAGCTGCCGTGCCCCCCCCAACGCCGCACCGCGCCGTTCGCGTCGTCATTCGGCAGTAACCCTCTGGGAGTTATGGTGCTTTGGGGAGGCATGAGACGCACCCTGCATCGCGCCGAGCGGCCTGTCAATTCGCGATGACTCGGTCAAGGCTAAGATCCCGTCATCTATGACTCGGCGAGGTCGCTGCTGCCATCGGCTGATCGGGTGATGCTTCCACCGCCCCCGGGCCCCACAGCGCTGCGGTCGCTCTCGCTCGTGTCAAGTTCTATAACCCTGGCATAATAAGATCACTGTCGCTGCTCCTGCGGTAATCGGCGCTCGGGGGGGGGGGTAACCGGCAGTTCCAACTCAAAGTGGGCGTCGACCCGGGTGTCGCTCGTGTCAAGTTCTACTATCATGGCATAATGAGATCACCGCCGCTGCTCCTGCGGTAATCGGCACTCGGGGGGGGGAGGGTTACCGGCGGTTCCAACTCAAGGTGGGCAACGAGGCGGGCGTGGACATCGAACGGATCCGGGCGGTGGCGGCTCGGTTGGTGGCAGTTCGGTTGGAGGCGGGAAACCGTTTGGTGGCCGACACCTCGCCCGGTGGTCCGCAGGCTTTGGACTCTCGGGGCCGGATGCGCTGGAATTGAAGGCGCCGAAAAATGGCCAAGGAAATCGGTTGTCGGGGCCGAGCCAGCATGCTACGGTCGCCTAAATCCAAACAGAAGCAGCGGCTGTTCTTATGGCATGTCGATATGCGCCAAGGCTAGGATCACACGCGGGCGATTCCCTGGGGGTCCGCGGGCGGTGGGGCGGCGCGGAGCGGGTGCTGGGTGAGAGCGGCTGGGGTGTGCGCAGGTGCCCGGGGGGAAAGTGAGGGAAGAGACCCTATGCGAGAGAACTTGAGAGCATGGCGGGTGAGAGCGCGGCTTGGTGGCAAGGCGGCCTTCACGCTGATCGAGCTGTTAGTGGTCATTGCAATCATTGCGATCTTGGCGGGGATGCTCCTGCCAGCGTTGAGCAAGGCGAAAGAGCAGGGGAGCCGCACCAAGTGCATTGGCAACGTCAAGCAGACCCTGTTGGCGACACACATGTACATCAACGATAACCGGGACTGGATGCCCTACACTTCTTGGAGTTCCGGCACGTTCGACGTCGCCAATTGGGCCTACACCCGCGTCCGGACCAACAACCCCCAGCACATGGTCGAGTTGGGGCAATTGTGGAATTACCACACGGAACGGAACCTCTTTTGGTGCCCCCTGGACCGCACGAACACCACCTTCTTTAGGCTGCGCGAAATGCAGGTCTCGAGCTACGTGATGAACGGCGCAGTGTCCGGCTACTCGACCGGGCCCTCCGGGCAGTACACGACGTACAAGGCGAGCCAGTTCATGCCCGACCGCATGCTCTACTGGGAAGCGGACGAGCGCCAACCCTCGAACTACGACAACGTCGCCAGTCGCCCCAACGAAGGGGTCACCCAACGCCATAACACCGGGGTGGTGATGGGCATGTTCGGTGGGCAGACCGAGTACATGAAGTACAAGCAATACTACCAAGAAGCCGGCATCGGGGGTTACCCAGGGATTCGCCCCGGCCGGTTTTGGTGCAACCCAGGTACGCGGACCGGCGATTGAGCGCCCCGGGGCGGACAGACTCGAGCCAAAAGAACACCAATCCTATGAAGACACTCAAGTGGGTGCGGTCCTGGGTCGTGTTGGGCGGGCTGGCTGCAACCCTAGGACTCGGCTGCAGCAAGACCGAAGACGCGGACCCCGCCCAAGCCACCACGCCCGAGAAGGCGGCCACGCAGCTCGAACAGGCGTTCCAAGGCGCTCAAGCCCAAGCCGCCGAGAACGCCCGCCTCGCCGCCGAGGCCATGCAGCGGAAGGAATACGAGAAGGCCGTTCTCTCGCTGCAAGCCATCCGCAGCAGCGAGAACCTCACGCTCAACCAAGGCATCGCCATCCATAGCTCGGTCGTGTCGCTCGAGGCGCAGTTGATCCAGGCCATCCAGGCCGGCGATCCCAACGCCAAGCGGACCTACGACATGCTCAAGGCCCTGAAACGGGACTAGGCCCTGGCCAGTTTCCCGGGCGTGCAGGCGATCACCCTGACGACCGATTTCGGTGCCCGCGATTGGTTTGTGGGCGCCGTCAAAGGCGTCATTCTCAGCCGCCATCCGCGGGCGGTCCTAGTGGATCTGACGCATGAGGTGCCCCCCGGCGACGTGCGCGCGGCTGCCTTCACCTTGCGAAACGCCTTTCGCACCTTTCCACCCGGCACCGTCCACGTGGCGGTGGTGGACCCCGGAGTGGGCGGGCCGCGCGCGGGCCTCGCCGCCCGGGCCGATGGCCGGTTCTTCGTGGGACCAGACAACGGGGTCCTCGAATGGGCCCTGCGCGAGACACGGTCGCCGGAACGGCGGCGCATCGAGAACCCGCGCCTCCACCTCCCGGCCGTTAGCGCGACGTTCCACGGCCGAGATGTCTTTGCGCCCGTTGCGGCTTACCTGAGCCAGGGCAACCGCTTCGAGCGGGTCGGGCCGCGGGTGCAGGACTGGGTTCAGTTGCCTTGGCCTGAGCCGGAGCGGACGGCAGCCGGCGCGCGAGGCCAGATCGTCTACGTCGATCGCTTTGGCAATGCCATCACGAATCTGCCGTGCGTGGACCTGGACGACTCGACCCAACATTCGGATCGAGTTCAGCTCGCCTCCGGCCGTCAGGTGCCCTTCGGCTCCCACTACGCGTCGGTGCCACCGGGGCAGCCCGTGGCGGTGTGCGGGTCCAGCGGCTTCCTCGAGTTAGCGGTTAATGGTGGCAGTGCCGCGGCGACGCTCGGTTTGCAGGTCGGCGAGCCGGTGTCGGTCGCCTCTGGCGATCGACACGACGCGACACGCCGAGGCCGGTCGGGTTGGCGTGGCCGAGCGGGGTTCACCCTGATCGAGTTGCTGGTCGTGGTGGCAATCGTCGCGGTGTTGGCGGGCCTCTTGTTGCCGGCCTTGACGCGGGCCAAGGGCAAGGCCCATGAGTTGGCTTGCCTGAGCAATTACCGTCAGCTCCAGCTCTGCTGGCTGCTTTACGTGGACGACTTCCAGGGGTGGCTGCCGCCCAACGCCACCCGCAGTGGCGGGGGGCGCGACCAATGGATTGCCACGGGCGACACCTGGATTGCGGGGAACGCATGGACGGACAGCAGCTCGATCCACATCGAGCAGGGGGTGCTGTTCCCCTACCATCGTTCAATCCGGCTTTACAGGTGCCCGGCGGACCGCTCGACGATCCGCGACCAGGGCCGGTTCCCGCGGTTCCGTAGTGTGTCGATGAGTTCGTACATGAACGACGTGCCGGACCCGGCCGATCGGACCTGTTGGCATCGGCTGGACCAAGTCCGCCAGCCGCCGCCCAGTCGCGCGTTGGTGTTTGTGGACGAACACGAAGGCAGCATCGAGAACGCGCGCTTCGTGATCACGCAGCCAGGCCAGTGGCGGTGGGTGGACATCCCCGCCACGCGGCATCGGCAGGGCGCTGTGCTAACCTTCGCCGACGGCCACGCCGAGGTTTGGCGGTGGATCGAGCCGAACACGCTGGCGATCGCGCGAAAGACCGGTTGGGTGAACGGCGAGCCGGCTGTCCCCGGCCGCGACCGCGACCTGAGCCGCATCCATCAGACGGTGCCCCTGATCCCGATCCCGTAGGTCGCGCTGGCGGGCAAAGACTTGGCAGCCCTCCCGCTCCGTGGTTGACTCGGGCGCAGACGCTGTTATGGACGACACCAACGCACTGATGGAACAGCGGCGGGCCAAACTCGCCGCGTTGCGCGCCCGGGGAATCGACCCCTTCAAGAACCAGTTCACGCCTTCCGAGAGCTGCGGTCGAGCCCGAGCGGAGTATGCGGAGGGTCGAACGGTGGCCGTGGCCGGCCGGATCACGGCGCATCGGGACATGGGCAAGAGCCAGTTCATGGATCTCAGAGACCAGAGCGGCCGCGTCCAGATCTACGCCCAGAAACAGGTCCTGGGCGACGAGCAATACGACATCTTCCGGCACCTGGACCTGGGCGATTTCCTGGGAGTGCGCGGCAGCTTGTTCACGACCAAGACGGGCGAGATCTCGGTCAAGGTGCAGAGCTTTGTGATCTTGGCCAAGGCGCTGCGGCCGCCACCGGCCAAGTGGCACGGGCTCGAAGACACCGAGATCCGGTATCGCCAGCGGTACCTGGATCTCATGGCCAATGACGAGGTGCGCCAGGTGTTCTTGCGCCGTAGCCAGATCATCCGTGAGGTCCGGAATTTTCTGCATCAGCGCGGTTTCGTGGAGGTCGAGACGCCCATGATGCAGGCCATCCCCGGCGGCGCCGCCGCGCAACCGTTCAAGACGTGGCATAACGCGCTGGGCTGCGAGTTCTTTTTGCGGATCGCCCTCGAACTGTACCTGAAGCGCCTGCTGGTGGGCGGACTGGACCGGGTCTTCGAGTTGGGCCGGAATTTTCGCAACGAAGGACTCTCGCGCCGTCACAATCCCGAGTTCACCATGCTCGAGGCCTACCAGGCCTACGGCGATTACGAGAGCATGATGGAGTTGGTGCAGTCGCTGGTGTGTTATGTGGCCGAACAGGTCCTCGGGACCCGCGTGATCGAGCACCGCGACGCGGCGGGCGTCGTTCAGCGGACGATTGACCTGAGTCCCCCGTGGCGCCGGGTGATGTACAAGGAACTCGTGCTCGATCGCGCCGGGCCGGACTGGTTCGACCTCACCCCGCCGCAGCGGCGGGTGCGGGCGCTCGAGTTGGGGGCAGAGTTGGGCCAGGACTACGAGGATTTCGAGGTGACACACGCGATCTTCGAGAAACTGATCGAGCCGACCCTGATCCAGCCCACCTTTGTGACGCATGCGCCCAAGGAACTGGTGCCACTGGCCAAGTTGTCGCCCGCCGACCCGAGCACGGTCGAGGTCTTCGAGTGTTGCATCAACGGCCAAGAGATCGCGCCGGCGTACTCCGAGCAGAACGACCCGCTCGAGCAACGCGATCGCTTGGAGCATCAGTCCGGGGGCGAACCCCAAAAGCTGGACGAAGATTTTCTCGTGGCCCTGGAGCATGGGATGCCGCCGGCGGGCGGCATGGGCCTGGGCATCGATCGCCTCTGCATGCTGCTCCTGGGCCAGGAGAGCATCCGGGACGTGATCCTGTTCCCCCAACTGCGACCCAAAGGCTGAAGCCGCCGGGTTGGCTGGGGAGCTTGGGCGAGCGGGGGATCTGGCAAGGAACTTGCGTGTTCTAATGGAGCGTTGACAGGGCGGCCGCGCCTTATTAGCGTGCGCAGGGTTCGTCGACTGAAAGATTTACAGCCATGTTGTTACGCATTTGTTTGATCGTTGCGATCCTGGCCGGCATCGGCACGTTCGTGGTGGGCCATATCCAGGTGCAGCAGAAGATCGATACCATTACCCAGGAACGAGACGACAACGCCGCCGAGCGCGACCGGGCACGCGAGGCGGAGTCGCGCGCCAAGGCGGAGGCCAAAACCAACAAGGAGGCTGCCGAGAAACTCAGCCGTGACTTGGCGGAGACCACCGCCAACCTCGAAGCCACCACCGCCCGCGCCAACACCCAACAGAACCGTGCCGACAAGGCCGAGACTGAGCTGAACCGAACCCGGGGCGAACTGACGACGGCGCAACGAGATCTGCGTGCCTGGGAAGCCTTGGGCCGGCCGGTCGATCAAATCGAGCGCGCTCTCAAGGAGCTCATCCGTGCCACCGCGGCGAACGAGGCGTTGGGCGAGGAGAAGAAGGTTCTCATCCGCAATGTCAACACCCTCAAGAACCGGTTGGCCATCTACGAAGGCGAGCGCATCCCGCCACCCGAACTGCCGCCGGGGCTCAAGGGCACGGTCGTGGCCGTGGATCCGAAGTGGGATTTCGTCGTTCTGGACATCGGCGAGAAGCAAGGCTTGGTCGAGCGCGGTGAACTGCTGGTCAGCCGCGGGGGCCGATTGGTGGCCAAGCTGCGCGTGACGAAGGTCGAGGCCGAACGGTCCGTTGCCAATGTTTTGGCGGAGTGGAAGCAGTCCGAGATCATGGAAGGGGATCAAGTTCTCCATTAATCATGCGTGCGTACGGCAAAGCGATCGGGCGGCGCCTGGCGGCCCTCGGGGCGATCGCGCTCCTCATTCTGGTGGCCGGATGCGCCTCGAGCCGCGAGGTCGATAATCTCTCCGAGCGCCCCTGGAACGCGCCCAAGAGTTGGGAGCACGGATTGCCTACTGGCATGCTCGAAGGGCGCTAGCCGCGCCCGACACCCGCCGGGCCAGTGGGACACAAGGGCAGCGGACGGGGGACATCGGAAGAGAGGGCGCTTCGGACTGGCCAACGCTTCCGCATGAACGTTTCCCAAAGGACTGGATGCTCGGCCAGTCCGAAGCCAGCGGTCGCGGGGCCCGAGTCGATTTGGAACGTCGAGAAGCTCGCCACCACGGTGCTTCTGCGGTCCCCGCTGACCTCCACCCTTCTTATCGGCGCCGGAGACCGGGACTTTAGCTCAGCGCCCTCGAGCACGTGCGCGACCGGTCCGGAGTGGGGCGCGGGCATCTTGCCCGCGGGGCGTTGGGGACGGGCACCGAAAGCAGGTCCACTCTGGGCAGGCGAGACGCCGGTCCATCGCGTGGGCGGCGGTTTGTGCTGACGGGTAAGTCGGCGGCACGTCGTAGCGCCCGGTTTTCTGGCCGGTACAGGGGCCGACTGGGAAGTCGGCGGTACGCAAGGGGCGGCAGGAGGGGAGGGTCGCAAGACAAAGGCATCCAGGTCGGCTCACATCAACTCACGGAACCGCTCCGGTGTTAGGGGCGTCGCGGAGCTCCGCCCTCCAAGGGTGTGGTGATGGTGGTGGTGAGCGGTGGTGGAGGGGCGAGCTCTGCGAGCCCTCGATGACGAGTATGAAAGGATGTTCACACGGGGGGGCAGAGGCGTCGCGGAGCTCCGCCCTCCAAGGGTGTGGTGATGGTGGTGGTGAGCGGTGGTGGAGGGGCGAGCTCTGCGAGCCCTCGATGACGAGTATGAAAGGATGTTCACACGGGGGGGCAGAGGCGTCGCGGAGCTCCGCCCTCCAAGGGTGTGGTGGTGGTGGTGGTGAGCGGTGGTGGAGGGGCGAGCTCTGCGAGCCCTCGATGAAGAGTATGAAAGGATGTTTGCACGGGGGGCAGGGGCGTCGCGGAGCTCCGCCCTCCAAGGGTGTGGTGATGGTGGTGGTGAGCGGCCGTGGAGGGGCGAGGTCTCCAGTGCGACGTTTCGAGGTTGATTCTCGCGGGTATTTCGCGGCAAGTTGGCGCCGTTCGAGTTGTGGAGCCGGTTATGCCACTCGACTACAAACTGCTGACCGAGTTGCAGGAGGCAGAGCAGGCGACGCGCAGGTCCGTGGGCGCCATGGGGGGCTTTTTGCTGGGGCTGCTGGCTGGGGGGGATGCTCGCCATCTTGGCGGTTGCCTGGCTGCTTCAATTCTAGGGCTGAGGATCCCTCAACCGCTCTCCCGGCGTTCAGACCCTTTCGGGCGGGCTCCCACCGGACCCGGAGCTAGGGTCGCACGGCTGTTCCGTCGCGCCTCCGAACGGGGAGCCAGTAACCTGGGTCGGAGGGCAGCGGGAATTTCCGAGCCAGATCTTCGTTGAGGTCGACACCCCAGCCCGGCGCTTCGTTGACGTGTAGATAGCCTTCCTTGAGCGTGGGCATGCCCGGGAAGACGTCGTGGGTGGCCTGGTTGAACTGGATCGCCTCCTGGATGCCGAAGTTATGGATGGCGAGGTCGAGGTGCGCGTTGGCGGCGTGGCCGACGGGCGAGACGTCGCCCGGGCCGTGCCAGGCGGTGCGGACTTGGAACCACTCGGCGAGCGTTGCGATCTTGCGCGCCACACTCAAGCCGCCCACCTGCGAGATGTGGACGCGGATGAAGTCGATGAGGCGCTCGGCGATGAGGCCCACCCATTCGTGCGGGCTGTTGAACAGTTCGCCCATGGCGATGGGGGTGGCGGTTTGCTGGCGGAGCAGGCGGAAGTAGCCGATGGCCTCGGGCGGGAAAGGATCTTCGACAAAGAAGGGACGATAGCGCTCGAGCTCTTTGCACAACTGGATGGCCGCGAGCGGCTCGACGCGCTCATGGATGTCGTGCAGCAGTTCGAGTTCGGGGCCGCATTGGGTGCGAATGTGCTCGAACATCTTGGGAGTGGCGCGCAAATAAGGCCCCGCTTCCATGTGGCTCTCGACGGGCAAGCCGAACCCGGCCGTCTCGAAGTCGGCTTGTGCGGACAAGTGGGGCGAGCCGTAGCCGCCCATTTGGATGCGGATATAGCGGAAGCCGCGTTCGAGGTTCCTGCGGACGCTGTCTTCGAGTTGGCTCAGATCGCGCCCGCTCGAGTGAGCGTAGCAGGGCACGGCGAACCGGCATTTGCCGCCGAGCAACTGGTACACGGGCATGTTTGCACGTTTGCCTTTGATGTCCCACAGCGCCTGATCCAAACCACTGAGCGCGTTGTTCAGCACCGGCCCGTTGCGCCAGTAGGAACTGGTATAGGCGACCTGCCAGAGGTCTTCGATGTTGTCCACGTCCCGGCCGCGCGCGAAGGGGTCCAGATACTCCTCGATGGCCGTCTTCACCGCCAGCGGCCGTTGGTTGAACGTGGCGCAGCCTAGGCCGTAGAGCCCAGGTTCGCTGGTCTCGACCTTCACGACGACGAACCGGATGCGGCCATGCGGCGCGGTGAGGATCGGTCGGACCTTGGCGATCTTGAGGGGAGAGAGGCCGCGTGGGGTCGGGTCGGGGTCCGAGGCGCGCAGGGGCGGACTGAAGAGGGCGGCGGCGGCGGCCAAGCCTCCGCTTCGGAGCACGTCACGTCGGTTCATGGGGTGGAGTGGGGTTGTCGGTTGGATTCCCGCCGGAGCGGGCGGGTGCACGAGGCGGGCGCTTCCGCCACCAACTGGCCAGGACGGACCCGGAGATATTCATCCAGGGACCGAAAATAGCGGGAGCCAAGGCAGCCTCGGGGCTGTTGAGGACGCCCATCGCCAGGCCCGAGGCCATGCCGCCGTTCTGCATACCGACCTCGATGGCCACGGTACGACAGACGACTTCGTCCAGGCGCAGCAGGCGCGAC
>Ga0194126_10012072_pt1 | contig 10999 bp, 8 predicted proteins | sample TA2KigC150mmetaG_FD_148641 | JGI IMG/M metagenome (GOLD analysis project Ga0194126, IMG submission 148641) | Freshwater microbial communities from Lake Tanganyika, Tanzania - TA2015035 Kigoma Deep Cast 150m | ecosystem: Environmental > Aquatic > Freshwater > Lake | place: Tanzania: Lake...
CCGATCGCTCGATCCCTGACAGGACGGGGTGGAACGGCCTCGGACTGAACCTGCCGGACCGCCGAATCGACGCTTAAACCCCCCGGCTCCGGAAGGAGCGTGTGGGTTCGACTCCCACCCCGGGCACGATCGTGTCGATCGCCCTAACGTCGGGGCGTGGCTCCGACCCGTTCGCCGCACCCGTGGAACACGGGTTTCGCGTGGGATCCGCTCGATCGTGCACCCACCACGCTGTGCGTCGGTCAGGCCGAGCAGTTCCGCACCGACGGGTACACGGTGGTCCGGGGGGTGTTCTCGTCCGACGAACTCGCCGAGCTGGTCGAGGCCTGCGACGAGGGTGTGGCGCTGGTCGCCGATCTCCTTGCGCAACTCGGTGGTCGACTCGGCGTCGCCGGGCTCGACAGTCAGGTGATTGCGCCGCACCTCGTGGTCCGATCCGATGTGGCGCGCCGGGCGTGCACCCACCCGGTGCTGGTCGGAGCGTGCCGGGACCTGATGGGCGACGACGTCCGCCTCTACTGGGAGCAGGCGGTGCACAAGGTGCCGCATGGTGCGGAGCCGGTTCTGTGGCACCAGGACAACGGCTACACGTTCGTCGAACCGCAGGACTACCTGACGTGCTGGATCTCGCTGACCGAGGCGACGTCCGACAACGGATGCGTGTGGGTGGTTCCCGGTGCCCAGCAGGACGGGACCCTGGTGCACGACGACACGCCCATCGGCTTCGAGTGCTGGGGTGACTTCGACGCTGCGGTCGAGGTGCCGACCGCGCCGGGCGACGTCGTCGTGTTCAGCTCCCTCAGCCCGCACGCCACCCGGATCAACACCACCGACGACGTGCGCAAGGCCTACATCGTCCAGTACTGCCACGCCGACGCCGCGGCCCGGTTCCCTGGTCCTGCGGGTGAACCCGGGGAGCCGGTGCCCCAGGATGATCCCAACCGTCAGTTCGTCGTGCTGAGCGACGGTCTGCCGGTGCCGATTCCGCCGCTGCGTTGACCGCCGCTCGTGGACGACTCCCGTGGTCCGAGTCAGTAGGGTGCAGTAGGACTGACTGAGGAGCATCGTGCGGCTCTGGCTCAACACCTTCCCCCGAATCGGCGAGACGGCGGACATCGCGCGGGTGGCCGAGGACGCAGGGTTCTTCGGCGTGCTGTTGACCGACAGTCAGTGCCTGGCACCCGACCCCTTCGTCGAGCTCGGGGCGGTGGCTCGGGTGACGGACCGGCTCCACCTCGGTACCTGCACGACGAACGTGCTCACGCGTCACGTCAGCGTCGTGGCGAACCTCGCAGCGACGCTGCAGGCTGACTCCTCCGGGCGAATGCACCTGGGGGTGGCGCGTGGTGACTCCGCCGTCCGCAAGGTCGGTCTCGACCCGGCGACGCCGGAGCAGTTCGGCCAGGCCCTGTCGGAGCTTCGGGGCCTGCTCGCCGGAGCCACCCCTTCGGTGTCCGCAACCGACTCGTCCCTGCAGTGGCTCGACCCGTCGACATCGGCGACGCCCGTGCTCGGCGTCGCCAGCGGTCCCCGCTCCATCACAGCTGCAGCGCGTCACGCCGACGGGCTCATCCTCCAGGTCGGCACCGATCCGGAGGTGATCCGGCACTTCGTCGAGCTGATTCGCACCACCACGCCGCGACCGGACTTCCGGATCCTGCTGTACGTGATCGTCGGTCTCTCCGACGACCGGGGCCCGGACTCCACCGTCCTCGGCGTGACACCGCTGCTGGCGCGGATGGCAGCCGAGCCGCTCCGGGACCTGGGCGCACAGCAGGCGCCCGTCGCCGAGGCCGCTGCCCAGAGCTACTCCCTGGCCACCCACGGACTCTCTGCTGCTCAGGGTGCGGTCGACGGGGCCCTCGAGTACGCGATCACCGGCACGGTCGACGAGTGCGCCGACCAGCTCGTCGCCCTCTCGGGGACCGGCTGCGACGAACTCGTGGTCATCCTCGGCTCGATGGACACTCCGACCAGTCAGTTGCTGGACCTGATCCGTACCGTCGGCACCAGCATCGGTCCGCGGCTGATCTGACTGGATCCACCCCGTCCGGGATCGGCGGCCCCGCGACATCGGGCCCGGCACTCGTCCTCGTTCAGCGGCAGGGCTGGATCGGCGGCCCTGCGCCGTTCGCTCACGTCGGCGGGACGAAGATCCGGTTGAAGAACTCGACGAGGACTCGTTCTGCGAGTTCCGGCGGGCAGACGTTGAGGATGGCGTTGATCCCGGCGGTCCGCTCCGGGACCTCCGGTCCGGCCCCGTCACCACCGATCCCGGCGCCGGCGAGCAGCAGGTCGAACTCGTCCGGGCCGAGGGCGGCAGGGTCCAGCGAGTGCAGAAGGGCGACGATCTCGTCGTCGGCCGGCGGGGACGGTCGGGCCCGTGCGGCGTCGCAGGCGGCGCGCAGGTCATCCAGGAGTTCCGGTACCAGGGCCAAGCTGGCCCCACCGACCGACAGGTGGATGTTCTCCCGGCTGCCGGCGAAACCGAGCTGCGGTTGCACGTACCAGCGGTGGGTGCGCATCTCGTCGACCACGTCGAAGACGTTCACCGAGTCGCTGCTCAGGGCGATCAGGTTGGACTCCGGCGACCCCATGACCTCCAGGTCGGGCACGGACTCGATGCCCACGCGGATCGCGTCGACGGCGTCGAGCGTCCGCCGGGCGATCTCCAGGTACCCCTCATCGCCGACGTAATTCAGGACGGCCCAGGTCGCAGCGAGCGCGCCACCGGACTTCGTGCTCTGGATCGTGGTGTTGATCACCGTGTACCCGGTCCAGGCCGCCTTGGCGTACAGCTGGTGTCGCCGCAGCGAGGCGTCTCGGTACAACACGACCGATGCACCCTTGGGGCAGTAGGCGTACTTGTGGAAGTCCATGGAGATCGAGGTCACGCCGGGCACGGAGAAGTCGAAGTCGGTCACCTCCCGGCCCAGTCGCCGGAAGTGCGGCAGCACGAAGCCCCCGATGCACCCGTCGACGTGCAGCAGTACGTCACGCTCCAGCGCCAACCGGCCGAGCTCAGGAATCGGGTCGACGACGCCGTGCGCGTAGGACACGGCGGAGCCGACGAGCAGGATCGTCCGGTCGTCGACGGCATCGGCCATGGCGTCGACGTCGGCCTTCCAGGTCGCCGTGTCGACCGGGACCGACACGGCCTCGACGTCGAAGTAGTGCGCCGCCTTGTGGAAGGCGGCATGGGCGGTGACGGGCAGGACCATCGTCGGTCGGCTCACCTCCGGTCGCAGCTCCCGAGCGCGGTCCCGGGCCGCCTTCACGGCGAGCATGATCGACTCGGTCCCGCCGGTCGTGAAGCTGCCGACGACCGAGTCGTCGCCCCGGAGGTGGTCACGGGCGAGACCCACCACCTCGTTCTCCAGGCGCAGCAGCGACGGAAAGACCGTGGGATCGAGCGCATTCGTGTCGTGGAACTCGACGAGCGCCCGCTTCGCGATGCGGTCGATGTCCACCCGCCCCGGGTCGTAGACGTACGCCCAGGTCCGTCCGCCCTTGGTGTCCAGGTCGTCCGCCCGGAACCCGTCCAGTCGCTCGAACAGCTCGTTCTCGGTCAGTGCCACGTCGCCCCCTCGGTCAGAGCCGCACCGTAACGTCCGCCCGGGAGTGCGCGCCGCGCCTGGTGCCGGGCTCAGCGCTGGATGACGACCATCCGCTCCTCGGTCATCTCCCGAACCGCCCAGGCCGGGCCCTCCTTGGTGTTGCCGGAGTCCTTGATCCCGCCGTAGGGCATCTGATCGGCTCGGAAGGTCGGCACCTCGTTGACGCACACACCGCCAAAGTCGAGCCGGTGCGCCGCCTCGAGGCCGACCGACAGGTCTGCGGTGAAGATGCCGGCCTGCAGTCCGTAACGGGAGTCGTTGGCCGAGGCGAACGCAGCCTCCACGTCGGTGTAGCGCTGCACGCCGACCACAGGGCCGAAGACCTCGCTCCGGCACACCGCCATGTCGTCGGTCACTCCGTCGAGCACCGTTGCCCGGAGGACACCGTGCTCGGCGCGGTCGCCACCGACCACTGCGCTGGCGCCAGCGGCCACGGCTGAGTCGACCAGTTCGGCCACGCGGTCGGTCTCCGATGCGGAGATGAGGGCGCTCACTCTGGTGGCCGGATCGGCCGGATCGCCCGTCACGAGCGCACCGACGGCGGCTGCGAACCGGTCCAGGAACTCATCGGCGACGTCGTCGTGGACATACACGCGTTGCACTGCGATGCAGGTCTGGCCGGAGTACGAGTAACCGCCGACGGTGATCTTGGCCACCGCTCGGTCCAGATCTGCGTCGTGGTGGACGATCACCGGGGCGTTGTTGCCGAGTTCCAGACCGACCCGGATGCGAGGGGCCCGGGCGCGGATGCTCCAGCCGACCTCAGGTGACCCGGTGAAGCTGATGGCCCCCACGTCGGGGTGCGTGACCAAGTGGTCGGCGACCCGACCCGGAACCGTCACCACGTTGAGCCACCCCGGTGGCAGACCGGCTTCGTTCTCGAGCAGGCGGGCGAGGAGCAGGGCGGTGAGCGGGGTGGTGGATGCCGGCTTGAGCACCGTCGGGCATCCAGCGGCGATGGCCGGAGCCACCTTGTGGGCCACCAGGTTGAGCGGGAAGTTGAACGGGCTGATCGCTGCGAGCACACCGATCGGTACCCGCAGGGTGAAGCCGAGTTTCCCGGTGCCCGGGCCCGAAGCCTCCATGGGAATCATCTCGCCGGTGAGCGTGCGTGCTGCCACAGCGGCGAACCGGAACGTGTCGAGCGTGCGGGCCGCTTCGATACGAGCCGTGGAGATGGGCTTGGCCGCCTCGGCGGAGATCGACTGCGCCAGCTCCTCCTGATTGGCGGCGAGCGCCACGACCGCCCGATCCAGGATCTCGGCCCGCTCGTGGGCGGGGAGCGCGCCGCTGCGGTGCCGTTCGACGGCCACGGCCACGGCTCTGTCGATGTCGGCGGCGGTGCCGGTCGGCACCCGCCCCACCTCGTGGCCGTCGTAGGGGGAGCGGACGACCGTCTCCTCTGCGGCGGTCACCGCCTGCCCGTCGATTCGCATGGGCGTCAACTCGGTGCTCACAGATGCTCCAGTCGGGGTCGGCCCGGGTCCGGCTCGTCCGGGCGTGTTTCGATCAGTTGTGGGTCGGGAACCCCAGGTCGGGGCCCCGGGTCGACGGATCGGCCCATCGCTCGGTCACGACCTTGCCACGGGTGTAGAAGTGCACGCCCTCGGGGCCGTGGACGTGGGTGTCGCCGAAGAGCGAGTCACCCCACCCGCCGAAGGAGTAGTACGCCATGGGTACAGGGATCGGGACGTTCACGCCCACCATCCCGGCCTCGACATCGAACGTGAACCGCCGTGCAGCACCGCCGTCGCGGGTGAAGATCGCCACCCCGTTGCCGTAGGCGTTGTCCCGGACCAGTCCCACGGCCTCGTCGTAGGAGGCAGCGCGGACGACGCAGAGCACCGGGCCGAAGATCTCGTCGGTGTAGACCGACTGGCCGACCTGCACACCGTCGAGCAGCGTGGGTCCGATCCAGAATCCGTCGGGATGGCCGTCCACCTGCACCTCTCGGCCGTCGACCACGACGCGCACGCCATCGGCCTCGCCCGCATCGACGTAGCCGCGCACCCGGTCACGGTGGGCGCCGGTGACCACCGGCCCCATCTCCGAGACCGGGTCGTTCCCGGGCCCGACCCGGATCGCCCGGGTCCGCTCGGCGATCGCATCGACGAGGTCGTCACCGACCGGGTCCACGGCCACGACCACCGAGATGGCCATGCAGCGTTCACCCGCAGACCCGAAACCGGCACTGACTGCCGCATCGGCGGCGGCCTCGAGGTCGGCGTCGGGCAACACGATCATGTGGTTCTTGGCACCTCCGAGTGCCTGGACCCGTTTCCCGGCGGCGGTACCCGTGGCGTACACGTGCTGTGCGATCGGGGTGGAGCCCACGAAGCTCACGGCGTCCACGCCGGGGTGCGTGAGCAGTCCGTTCACCGCCTCGGCGTCGCCGTGCAGCACGTTGAACACGCCGTCGGGCAGCCCGGCATCCGCCCAGGCCTGAGCCAGCAGCAGAGCTGCGCCCGGATCGCGTTCGGAAGGCTTCAGGATGAACGAGTTGCCGCACGCAATCGCCACGGGGCACATCCACAGGGGCACCATGGCGGGAAAGTTGAACGGGGTGATGCCGACCGTCACGCCGACCGGCTGACGGATCGAGTAGACGTCGACCTCGGTCGACGCCTGCTCGGTGTAGCCACCCTTGAGCAGTTGTGGGATGCCACACGCGAACTCCACGACCTCGAGTCCGCGCTGAACCTCGCCGGCGGCGTCTGAGCGGACCTTGCCGTGCTGGGATGAGATCACCCGGGCGAACTCATCGCGGCGCTCCGAGAGGATCCGTCGCAATTCGAACATGACCGAGGTGCGCTTCGACAGCGACGAGGACCGCCATTCGTCGAATGCGGCGCGTGAGGAGGCCACAGCAGCGTCGACGTCAGCGGAATCGGCCAACCGCACCTCGGCGGTGACGGCGCCGGTGGCCGGGTCGTACACCGAACTCCGTCGAGGCCCGTTACCGGGCCAGGCCTTGCCGTCGAGCCAGTGGTCGATGGTGTCGTTCACGAGGTGGGTCTCCTGTCGTGCGGCACGGAAGGCCGATCGGGCCCTCGGTGATGTCGTGGGCCCGGAGCGAAGTCTCGCACGCAGGCCGGGGGCGGGATCGGGGCGGTAACGTGCCGCCGATGCCGGCTCTGTTGAGTGATGACTATGAGGAGCGTTGCCTGTGGCAGTCCCAGGTGACCCCGCCGATGGCGACTCACGACTCGTTGCCCGCTGAGGCCGACGTGGTCGTGGTGGGCGCCGGTCTGTGCGGACTCGCCGCTGCCGACACATTCGCCCGTGCCGGTCGATCGGTCGTGGTGCTCGAGCGCGAGCCGCTGTGTTGGGGAGCGTCGAGCCGCAACGGCGGCATGGTGATTCCTGAGCTCAAGGCCGGTCCGCTCACGCTCGAGCGTCGCTATGGCCCGGTTGGCCGGCGCATGCACCACGAGATCCTCGAGGCGTACGAGTACGTGCGGGGACTGGCCACCGGAGCCGATGGAACGGACCCGGTGGCCTGCTCCTGGGACGAGCCCGGGATGTTGCTCGTGGCCCACTCGACTCGTCACGTCGACCGGGTGCGGGGACTCGTGGAGGAACTGACATCCATCGGAGAGTCGGCGCACGTGGTCGAACGCAACGATCTGCACAACGAGATCGGGAGCGACGCCTTCGTTGCGGGAGCGGTGGTCGACAAGACGGGCTCCGTGCAGCCTGCGGCGCTCCACGCCGGACTGGCGGTCCGCGCCATGGCGGCCGGTTCCTCGGTCCACGACCGGACAGCGTTGCGTTCGCTCGAGCGACGCACCGGCGGTCACGACGTGGTGACCACCCGGGGAGTGGTGAGGGCCGCCAAGGTGGTGCTCGCCACGAACGCTGCTGTTGATCGGACCGTGCCCCAACTCGAGCGGCGTGTTCTGCCGGTCGGGTCCTACATCATCGCCACGGAGGTGCTCCCGGAAGCCCTGGCGGCTTCGATCCTGCCGACGGGCCGCATGGTGTTCGACACCCGTAACTTCCTGGCCTACTGGCGACTCACCCCCGACGGTCGGCTCGCCTACGGCGGACGACGCAACATGGACCCGACCGACGTGGCCGACGCCCGAGACTTCCTCTACGACCAGATGGTCGCCGTGCACCCGCAGCTCGCCGGCGTGCAGGTGACTCACGCCTGGGGCGGCAACGTGGCCATGACGCTCGACCGCCTGCCGCACATCGGACAGATCGAGGGAGCGTGGTACGCCACGGGTTGCAACGGCAGCGGCGTGGCGTTGAACACATGGCTCGGTCACCGGCTCGCTGCGGCACTGTGCGGCGATGTCCCGTTCCCGGCGTGTGCGGAACTCAGGCATCGATCGCTCCCGTTCCACTCGGCTCGCTCGGCGTATCTACCGCTGGTCGGCCGGTACCTCTCGTTGGAGGATGCTCGCTGAGCGGGTGGCCCCCGGCATCTTCGAGCAGTGCGCCGTAGGTGTCGGGCCTGCGGGTCGACAGGAACGGGAACAGCTCCAGCCAGTCGCGCCGGGCATCGAGGTCGATGTCGGTCACGAGCACGCAGTCCCGATCACGGGGCGCCTCGACGAGGACCCGGCCGTAGCAGTCGCTGATGAACGACGATCCGTAGAACGTGACCGTCACGTTGCCGGCGCGTTCGGTGCCGTGGCGGTTGGCCACGATCATTGACAGACCGTTGGCGATGCCGTTGCCGAGCACCACCGAACGGAGCAGCGGTGCGGTGTCGAAAGCGGGATGGTCGGGTTCGGAGCCGATTGCCGTGGGGTAGACGAGCAGGTCGGCGCCGGCGAGGGAGTAGATCCGCACCGGTTCGCTGAACCACTCGTCCCAGCACGTCGGGAACCCGACGTTCGCCGCTCCGACCACGGCGACCGGGTAGCCGGTGTCGCCCGGGGTGAAGTAGCGGTCCTCGTGGTAGCCGGTGGTGACCGGGATGTGGACCTTGCGGGTACGGGCGAGCAGAGCGCCGGTCGGGTCGACGGCGATGGCGGTGTTGAACCCCGGTGACTCGTAGAGCGAGGCGTGGACGACCACGCCGTGCTCGGCTGCGAGCTCGCTGGCAAAGGTGTGGGTGGGGCCGCCGGGGAGTGGTTCGGGTCGGATGTGGAGGAACGCTGCTCCGTCGGGGAGCAGAGCGAAGTAGGGCGACAGGGTCAGTTCCTGGTGGCAGATCAGTTGGGCGCCGGCGGCCGCTGCGAGAGCGGTGCCCTCGGCGAGGACGGCGCAGTGCTCGACGGGGTCGGAGTGCCATCGGGTCTGCACCACTCCGACCCGGAACGTCCCTCGCTCAGGCGGACGGGTGCGCGCCGGTGAGTCGAGCGGCTCGTCCCGGACCAGGACGTCGAACCCGCTCATGCCGGTTCCTCGCCGGCGATCATGCCGGGACCTGCTGGGTGGCGCAGTGCGGTCCGCCGCCACCGAAGGCGAACGTCGCCCCGTCGATGCCGATGACGTCCCGCCCGGGGTAGCAGTCGGCGATGGTGTCGAGGGCGTCTTCATCGAAGGGGTGTCCGGTGACCGGCACGACGACCACCCCGTTGGCGGCGTAGAGGTTGACGTAGGGAACCTCGACGACACGAGCGAAGCGTTCCGTGCGTGGCAGGACCGGGAGCTCGATGACGTCCAGGCCGGCGGCGGTGAGGCGAACGCGGTTGTCGGCTGCCGTATCGGCGTCGGGGTCCGCCGGATCGTCGCATCCCTGGAGCAGCGCCACACCCGGCCGGGGGATGGCGACGACATTGTCGACGTGGCCATCGGTGTCGGTGTCGTCGGCGAGTCCGTCGCTGAGCCACACGACGTGCTCGGCACCGAGCCACTCCGCAAGGAGGGCGTCGAGCGCCTGCGTCGTTCGAGGGGCGCCGCCGGGTAGCAGTCCACGATTGGGGTGCAACAGGCACCGTTCGGTCGTCACCACGAGACCTCGACCGTCCACCACAACGGCGCCGCCCTCCAACACGAACGGCGCAGTTCGGATCGTCAGTCCGATGATGGTTGCAAGCTGCGTGGCGAGTTGGGCGTCGCGGTCCCACGGTTCGACGAGCCCTCCCCAGGCGTTGAACCCGAACTGCACGGCCTTGCGGCCGGAGTGGCGGTCACCGACCACGATCGGACCGGTGTCGCGGATCCAGCAGTCGTCGAGCGGCACCTCCACCAGATCCACGGCCGTCTCGCCGCCGAGGCGCACCGTAGCGCTGTCGAGTTCGCCGACGTCGACTGCCACCGTGACCGGCTCGTAGCCGGCGAGGATCCGGACGAGTTCGGCCCACGCATCACGTGCCGCCTCGACCTGCCCCTCCCAGAAGGCGCGCCGCCGCTCGGTCGGCCACGCCACGAGGGTGCGCTCGTGCGGATCCGTCTCGGCCGGCATCCGTGTGCCGGACACGGTCAGTCCTCGGCGAGGGCGTGGCAGAAGTCGGTGAAGACCTCGACGTAGCGGTCCACGTCGGCTTCTGTGTGCTGCACCGAGAGCGTCCACTGCTCCTCGTCGCCCGGGGTCATGAACAGCCCACGGTTGAGCGCCCAGGGGTAGGCGGCGCCGAACAACTGCGGCTTGGACTCGAGGAAGTCGCGGTAGTTGCGGGACCGTTCTGCCCGGAACGACACGCACCCCTTGGCGGCGAGGCTGACCGTGTGCGCCGGGATGCCCGTGGCGTCGATCGCCGCCTGACACCCTGCGGCGAGCCGGTCGCCGAGCACGGCGAGGTGGTCGTACGCCTCGGGGACGAGGACCTCGGTCAGGCAGGCCAGTCCGGCGGCGGCCACGAGTGGGTTGCCGTTGAAGGTGCCCATCTGCGCAGCGCCGTTGGCGATGATGTCCATGACGGCAGCCTCGCCACCAAATGCCGCTCCCGGGGTGCCACCGAAGAGTGCCTTGGCGTAGCACGCCAGGTGCGGCCGGACGCCGTAGCGCTCCTGGGCGCCTCCCGGTGCGACCGTCGCTCCGGCCTTCACCTCGTCGAAGATCAACACGGTGCCGTTGGCGTCGCAGATGTCACGCAGCGCCTGCAGGTAGCCGGGGTCGGGCTCGATGATCCCGACGTTCATCATGACGGGCTCCAGGATCAAACAGGCGATCTCGTCGCCGCGCTCGGCGATCAGGTCGGCGAAGGCCTGGGCGTCGTTGAACGGCACGACCACGGTGAGGTCGGTCACGCTCGAGGGGATCCCGAGGGACATCGGGGTGGTCGACGGGAGCTCCCGGCCGCCCACGGCGTCGGAGTTGGGCAGCACCGAGAACATCACGGTGTCGTGGTGGCCGTGGTACGAACCCTCGATCTTGGCCACGACCTCTCGTCCGGTGGCTGCCCGGGCCACACGGATGGCATCCATGGTCGCCTCGGTGCCGGAGTTGGCGAAGCGCACCTGGTCCAGGTTGAAACGACGGC
>Ga0194126_10012073_pt1 | contig 10998 bp, 11 predicted proteins | sample TA2KigC150mmetaG_FD_148641 | JGI IMG/M metagenome (GOLD analysis project Ga0194126, IMG submission 148641) | Freshwater microbial communities from Lake Tanganyika, Tanzania - TA2015035 Kigoma Deep Cast 150m | ecosystem: Environmental > Aquatic > Freshwater > Lake | place: Tanzania: Lake...
CCGGGATTTCTACCCCAGTTAATGATTGCTTCTTAATTGACTATTTTGTTGATCCATGTATTACTTTTAGTCTTTAATCTCTGATTTATAATCTTTAATTAGAGCATATCCTGCACTTCTTCCACCCACCGGCAATTTATACAGTATTTTTTTTCAATTAAGTCATTAATATCTCTAAGTGCTGTATCCTGTGAGCACTTTGTGATTTTTGCCCACTTAGAGCTTGTCAGCCTGCCGTCAAATCCATCCAATAATTTATTTAATATTTTTCTTTGTCTTTCATTTTCAATACTGAAAGCATTGTCATTCCAGAATTTATGTTTGCAAAGCACATTTTTTAATATTGTATTAGATGACTTTAAAGCATTTAATAAACAATATAAAAACCATTGTAACCATTTTGTGATATCAAGATCCCCCTTCTGTGTCAATTCCAAAATATCATAATATTGTTTTCTCTCATTTCTTATTTGAGCCGACATGCTATAGAACCTGTAGGACTGCCCGTCTGACCTGGCAAGGACCATATCAGTTATTACCCGCGCGATCCTGCCGTTTCCATCCTCAAAAGTATGAAGTGTCACAAACCATAAGTGAGCCAGTGCCGCTTTTATCACTAAGTCAAAGTCCTGGTCATTATTAAACCATTCTATAAATTTATCCATCTCTTTTTCCAGACAACTGGAGGACGGCGCTTCATAATGGATTTTTTCTTTTCCAATTGGACCCGAGACAACTTGCATAGGACCTTTGGAATCATCTCTTAATTTTCCAACTAGGATTTTCTGTATTCCACTGTATCCTGCTGGAAATAATGCATTATGCCAGCCAAAAAGCCTCTGTTTACTTAATGGTTTATTGAAATTTACAGCAGCATCAATCGTCATTTCAACCACACCGTCTGTATTTCTATCAGAAGGAACCAGTCCTGAAATATCCAATCCTAACTGACGGACAATTGAAGAACGAACCTGTTCAGGATTTAATAACTGGCCTTCAATTTCTGATGATCTCAATATTTCTTTGGTAAAAAGCCGCATTTTCTGGTGGGACCTTAGATCCGGCAATATTGAAACAGTATATATTTATCCCTCACATAACAAAGAGCTCACCGAGACGCACATAGCGTGGATTCTGTGCAGCGTCTGGTTATGCGCCCTTTTGATAGTGTGAGGCGTACCAGTCCACTACCTCTCTTATCATCTTCTGGTAAGAAGTCCTCTGTTTCTTTGCCTCTTCTTTAAAAAATGCAATACTCGATTTCTTCAAAGATATGGTAACTTTTACATTGACTTCTTTGAGCACCAACTGATCGGGTTGGGGGATAAAGTCTTTAACGATTTTAAGATCACCCATAGGTTCTTCAGTGTATTTTGTTTTGTTTTTCATAAATCTTCCTTCCTTTTCTCCAATAACCTGCGCCATAGATGCGAATAATGTTGCCACGGTATGTAAACCTGACAGACAAAATGCCTTCGCCAACATGTCCCATGCAGTAATACCGCCCTTCTTCAACGCTATGCGTGGTGTCTTCCGCAATAACACGATTAGGGTCAAGAAAAGCCTGTTGTGCAGCTAGAAAAGAGACACCATGCTTGGTTTGGTTTTCTTTATCCTTTTCTTCATCCCATTCAAATGTTGCTTTTCTCATGAGCAAACTATACCAAATTTATGCATTTAGAGCAATACAAATGTATGGTAATATGTATGGCTCTACAATGTCTTCACTTTCATCGTATAACGTCAGTTTTTATTTCGGCATAAACGGTTTCGATATGATTTAATCTAGTCTATAAGAATTTGCTGGAATCTATAGAATGTCTTCTGGATCCCCCAGGTATAAAATACAATTACTGCTGGGATCCCTTACCACAGTTAATTATAAAAGCAAGTATTAGGGATAAAATCAGGAAGAATTGCCTTCCGAATATGAAATTTATGTAAATAAGAAAGTATTTTAAGAAGTTTTTGGCATTGGTCTTATATAAGAAGTAATAACTTCTCTATTTAAAAACCTGTATAATCAAAGTCTGTATAATCATTTTGAGCAAAGTCTTCAAATGAATCTGTAACTGCAAGTACTTTAGGCAAAGGCCTTTCCCTTCGAAACTTTCCTTATGTCTGAACTGCTGACCGGCAAACTTCTTTTGTGAACATTCAGGCCGATAAGTGTTATCATATTTTACTCATTTTGATTTCCTTTCATTGCTAAACACTTAATCTTTTAAACAACCGATTGGAACAATATATACGCCATTTTGTCAATAAAATATTCGCCATTTTGTCAATTTTTTACTTAACCCATAATAAAAAGAACAGCTGTCTGGCAGGTGCTAATTATGTCTAATCTTATTTCATTGAAAGCATCGACTTCTTTTATATTCTGTGCCAGCTCTGTAATATTTTTGCATTCTGGGTCTACTTTAAAAGAAACATGCTGGTAATCTTGGCAGCCTGCATTTATTTCAGTGCGAAATCCACAAATTCCTGAGTCAACTTTTGTACTTACCAATTTTTACACCCTTTCCTTAATAAGACTATATACTGCTCCAACTATTTCTTCACTTGTCGCACCAGCTGTAAATACTTCATCAAAACCTATATCTTTTAGTTTTTGATGATCTTCAATTGAAAAAATCCCTCCAATTATAAATAGTGTGCTTTCTTTGACTTCCTTTTGAAGAGCAATGTCGATAAGGTCCTTTCCCAAAGTCAAATGAGCCCCGCCAAGTGAGCTCACTCCTATAACATCCGCGTTTTCCTGGATGGCTATATTAATTATTTCATCAGGTAGCGCATTTCCAAGATAAATCACTTCCATGCCTGCATCCCTTAACATTTTTGCAACAGTTATAAGTCCCCTGTTATGCACATCAAGCCCGAGTTTTGAAAGGAGCACTTTAATTTTAACGGTTTTTTTTTGCATTTAATCCTCCAGATATAATAAGATTACAAATTTTATAAAAACACAGAGAACCGTCCCCTATAACCCTATAACTTACCAGAAAACAGGCGGCTTCCATAGTCCAAACGCTTTTTTAAACACTTTAAAGATTTCGCCACCGGTGCAGTCAACCCTTGCACAATTAAGCGAGAAGGGCACAATATTATCTCTGCCCCTGCATGCATTTTCAAGAGATGTAATTGCCTGGTTTACTTTTTCATTATCCCTTCTCATTTTAAGCCTGGCAATTTTTGCCTTCTGTCTTTCCTCTACACCTTCAGGATAACTGAAAACCTCTATGGGGCTTGCTTTATTTTCAGACTTATACACATTGCTTCCCACAAATTTTATAACTCCCTTATCAATAAGTTCTTTTTCCCTGCAAAAATAGCTTGCTATTTTATTGTGTATCCAGCCCTTTTCAATGGCTGCAACATATCCTCCAACATTTTCAATTTCTTCAATTTCATCAAGTATTTTCTTTTCTATTTCATTTGTCAGAGCCTCCACATAAAATGAGCCGCCAAGAGGGTCCACCACATCAGTTATTGCAGTTTCTTCCTGCATTATCTGTTGAGTCCGCAAAGAAATTAATGCAGCCTGTTCAGTGGGCACTGAGTATGCTTCATCATATGAATCAACATGAAGAGACTGCACACCGCCAAATACGGCTGAAAGAGCCTGGATTGCTGCCCTTACAATATTGTTTAAGGGTTCTTCCCTCACAAGGGATATTCCTGAGGTCTGCACATGGCATCTCATCCACATTGACCGTGAATTTTTTGCCCCAAACCGGTATTTCATTATTCTGTACCATAACCTGCGCACTGCCCTTATTCTTGAAACTTCTTCAAAAAAGTCACTGGATATTGACCAGAAGAATGCAAGCCTCTGGGCTACCCAGTCAACATCATAGCCGCGAGCTACCATTTCATCCAGGCTCTCAATTGCATTTGCCACTGCAACTGCCATTTCTGTTACACCGGATGTTCCAAATTCATGCAGATTGTATCCATTTAAAGTATTAAAATTAAAATTGGGGACATTATTTTTTATAAACTCAATATTATCCACCTGTATTCTGAAACAGTCACGCGGAGGAATGTATTCGGGGCCGCTTCTGACAACTTCTTCAAGGGTTATATCATTCTGCACACTTCCCTTTAAAACATCAAAACTAAGTCCTCTTCGTTCTACTGCAGCCAGGTACATCGGAAACAGTATTGCAGTATTTGAAGGGTAATGTGTAACAAGGGAAACTGTTACCTTATCAATTGGCACATCCTTAAATAGAATTTCCATGTCTTCTGATGAATCTATTGCTACACCGCTCATCCCAACCTGCCCTTTTGAAATTGGATCATCAGAATCATACATCTGTGTAGTTGGCAGGTCATGTATGACGCTCAAACCGGTTGCTCCATGTTCAAGCATATATTTTAATCTCTGATTAGTATCTTCCGGTCCGCCGTAACCGTTTATCTGCCTTATTGTGAATTTTTTTCCTCGATACATATTGGGGTGAATCCCCCTGGTAAAAGGTTCGCTTCCAGGATATCCAAGTTCAAAATCATAATCCAAATCAGATACATGCAAAGGCGTATAAAGCATGTCCCTGGGGATTTCTGAACCCAAAATTGTATGCGGAACTGACTGCCATTCTCCACCCTTTTTTTCAAGGTAATTCTTTTTAAATGAGCCGTAATCTTTTTTTATTTTCTTTATTGCTTCAGTATTGTAAAGATAATTTGGTTTTTCATTTTTTAAATTTTCCAGTAGTATTTCTTTTGTTGTTTTTTTTACGCCTGACATTTTTTATTCCTTATCCCTTATTAAATTTAATAATTTTTCAATAATGCGCCCGGATATTTTATATGGATTTTTACCTTCCATAGATTTTTCTTTTACCAGATCTTCAGCTGAAATCAAGTCTTTTAAATTCTGCCTGCAGAATCCGATAAAATAATTTAAAACTTCATCTTCAATTTCCTGCAGCATTCTTTTTTTAAGGTATTGTTTTTTGAGATTACTGTTAAAAAAAAGGCAGTGTTCTTCAATAGTTTGAGTTAACTTGTCCATACCTGTTCCAGAATAGCTGCTTGCAAATATTATCTTCTGTTCCCAGAAAGGCGATTTATTTTTTTCGCTATTATTTCTTATCAAAGACTCAAGGTTTAATTTAAGCTCCAGCGGGTCTTTTTTATCAATTTTATTTATTACAAAAATATCGCCTATCTCAAGTACTCCCGCTTTTATTGTCTGGACATAATCCCCCATCTCAGGCACAAGTACAAGTATGGTTGTATGCGCAGAATTCATTATGCTTGCTTCAGTCTGGCCAACACCAACTGTCTCAACAATTATTATATCTTTTCCCATTGCATCCATTATATTTACAATCTGCAAAGTTGATCTTGAAAGCCCACCATAATAACCCCTTGTTGCAAGGCTTTTTATAAATACTTTACTGTCTTTTGAATGCTCAATCATCCGCACCCTGTCTCCAAGTATTGCACCGCTTGTAATTGGACTTGAAGGATCAACCGCTATTACTCCTACTGATTTGCCCTGGGATCTGTAATGCTTAATTAAATAATTTACTATAGTGCTTTTTCCTGAACCGGGAAGGCCTGTTACTCCTAAAATATAGGCATTAGCGGTATGCGGATGCAGATATTCAAGGGCAGAATAAATACGCATGTCTTCCTCTTCAGCCATTCTTATAAGTTTTGCAGCAGCCCAAATATCACCCTCAAGGACTCTTTTTGATATTTTTTCAATGTCTGTTTTTTTTTGAGGGTTTTTCTTTAAAATCTCTTTTTTTGCTTCAATACCCTGCATTTTTATTTGTATTTTTTAGTTTTCTAATATGTTTTTTCAAACACAAATTTTCCCTGTGAAGAATTAAAAAATTCTTCAAAATATATAATCCAGTTTTTGTTTTTATAAACAATAGTCCAAAAAGTCTGGACATAATTTATAACCTGCTTATCCTCAGGGGCAATTTCCAGCAGTTCTGCTGTTTTTTTATCCGGAACATCAGCAGTAAGAACTCTTTTTGAATGAACAAGCTTAAAATTAAGTACATCTGTAATAATTGCGGTAAATGAATTGTTTATTAGTATATTATTATTAATTTTTCCTGTAAGAGAATATGGAAAGTATGCTTTTGTTATATAAAATGGTTTTTCAAATGCAAGAATAAACCTTTCAATATAGAATATCTTTTCACTTTTATTTAAACTCATAATTTCTATAAGTTTATAATCTGGAGAGACAAGCTCTTTTTTAAGTATTTTTTTTCTGGTATCAATTCCTCCCCGTCTTAGCTCATCAACAATGCTTGATACTTTCTGAAGAGATAATGTTTCAACTTTTTTCCTCACATATGTGCCTTTGCCCCTTTCCCTGATAATAAAACCACTTAGCTCAAGCTCTTTTAATGCCTGCCTGACAGTTATTCTGGAAAGGCCATATTTGTCGCATAAAACCATTTCAGGTTCCAGTTTGTGGCCTTCGGGTATTTTATTGCTGCGAATATCTGCGGCAAGACTTTCGTAAAGCTGGTAATAATAGGGCAGTTTTATATTTTTATTAATTGTAAAATTTTCCAAACTCATAAATAATTTATAAAATATTTTAATTGTTATAACATTATAACTTGAAATTAAAAAAATAAAGCTTTTTCAAATAAGTATGAATATAATTTCATTATTATCAGTTGTCTATGGTGGTGGAAGCAATTATTTTAGCTTTGCTTCCTGCAGGGTTTCCTGCCCCGGTTAATGAATACTTGACCAAAAAGATGGATTTTAAACAAAAAAAGCAATTCATCTATGCCCAGCCAGTCAAGAATCTTTCTTATAACCTTATAGTCCTCAATAAATGCTATAATGCGCATACTGCCTTTGCACTTAGAGCATAAAAGCGGATCGACTTCATAGATTTTTTTAATAAGCCTTGCCCAGCTCTTACTACACACCTTATAATCTTTTTCCTCCTCTATTACATAATCAGATTGGCCAATCCCCTTCTTTTTTCTTCTTCCCCGGCACACATTGCTATAATAACCGAATTATCTTACGGTCTGTTCGTTTTGATTGGGGATATGACTTGTAATGCTTGCAATAAAATCAACTGCGTCAAACTCTTTGGTATCATTTCCGCTCTTGGATTTATATAATACTTTTGAGTCTTCACTCACATAACTTAGTTTAATCAGGTGTTGCTCCTAATGCAATCGCTGCAATAGATGAATCAACAAATTGTTTTTTTTGACTCATCCTAATATTGTTCGCCATATTGTCGATTAAATATTCGCCAAATTGCCAATTTATTACTCAACCAATAATAAAAAGAACAGCGATTTAGCAGGTGCTGATTATTTATAATACTTCAATTATATCCGCGCCATTTTTTTCTAGTACTTTAAAAGGTTTTAAAAATCTGTCAATAAAGGTGATTCCGTTGAATCAGATTTTATATTCCTGGATAACTTTAAGGCTGTTCCTGTTGAGGTAAAGTATAAAGAAAAAATTTATGATAGGGAATTTAAAAACCTGGAAATATTTTCCAGAAAATTTAAACTAAAAAAAGCACTTTGCTTGTGGAAAAATATAAATGTGGAAAAAATTAAACTTGGAGAACTGGTAATTGAAAAAAAACCAATATATTTTATTTAAATTCTGACAGGTGATTTATAGGAACTCTCTCTCATTCTTTATGCCTCTGTATTCAGGTTTTAGATGACAATTGAAAGCCGGGTTTATCATTAAGTGGCACAGTTTTTGATTGAAATTTGGTACACTTTTCGATTGTAAAAAACAAATTTTAATATAAATTTGAAAGATTGGTGTGATAAAATATATAATTGATACTACATGAAAGGGGAAAAATGACAAAACTTTTAGAAAGAGCATTTAAAGAAGCATCCAAGCTTCCAGGAGTTGAACAGAACGCTTTTGCAAAGTGGGTTATAGAGGAGCTTAAATCAGAATATAGATGGGAAAAAGCTTTTGCAGAATCTGAAGATGTACTTGATAAGCTTGCTGATGAGGCTATTTTAGAGCACAAAGATGGAAAAACAAAAACGATGGATATAGAGAAATTATGATATCCGCAACAAGCAGTCGTTTTTGGAAATGTTATAGAAAATTACCAAATAATATAAGAAAAGAAGCAAAGAAGGTATATATACAATTCAAAAAAAATCCATATTACCCAAGTCTTCGCTTCAAACAGATACATTCTACCCGACCAATTTTTGCTATACGCATATCTAAAGACTATCGTGCAGTTGGCATACAACAGAATAACCAAATAATATGGTTCTGGATTGGGTCTCATAACGATTATAATAATCTATTAAAACAGATATAATCTGCCGGTATTTTAATTCACCTAAAAGGGAAAGATGAATGCTTATAGTAGAAGATAATGAGGGTATAGCATAACAATATTTTGGAGTAATTGCGACAATCTCTCAGATATTTAGGCTTATGCAAAGCTTTGCATAAGCCTAAATATCTTACGGTCTGTTCGTTTCTGTTGGGGATATGACTTGTAATGCTTGCAATAAAAATGAGCAGACAGTGCGCTAAGTAGGTTTTTACAGCAATATATGCCGGGGCAAACGAAAAAAGCAGGGCATGGCTGAATTCGATTATGTTATAGAGGCTGATGGTTATAATAAGACATTCTTATGCATTTATTATACGAGCGAGTTCTTATAAGTATAAGTTAAGTTATAAGTTTTAGTCTTTTAAACATCCAATTGGAACAACATATACGCCATTTTGTCTATAAAATATTCGCCATTTTGTCAATTTTTTACTTAACCAATAATAAAAAGAACAGCTATTTGGCAGGTGCTAATTATGTCTAATCTTATTTCATCCTGTTTTAGATAAAGGTCTTATATTGGAAGGCATAACTTCCCTTTCTAAAAATCCTACATATATTTATATACAAAAAGTGCAGTAAGGTACAGCCCTGCAGAAACTGCAACCACAAAAAGAAAACCTATATGAATTGATATAATAACTGCAGCAATTGAGCCGACAACAGATGCACACCCGTTAACTGCCCACAGCCATGGTATTATTTCTGCCTTTCTTGCCTTTGCTTTTGCAAGACCGGCTGGAAATGGAATGCCCATGAAAAAACCAAGGGGAAAAACAAATAAAACAGTATATAAAAACCTCTGCCACAGAACCTTTGATATTATAAATGAGTGGATATATCCAGAAAGAAAAATATAAATTATAATATAAAATACTATTACTGAAACTGCCCAGCTAAGGCTAATTCTTACCCTTGAGCTTACAAAACTTCCAATTCCTGCAGAAAGCATAAGGCTGAAAAGTATAACCGATAAAGAGTATGCAGGTTTTCCTAAAATCAATATAAACTTCTGAATTAAAGGCATCTCAATAAAGAAAAAGCCAAACCCTAAAGCTAAAAAATATATAAGATATCTGTAATCCTTCTTTAAACTTATATTAATCTTCCTGAATTTTAGAGGAAAAATTATAAGTAACACTGCAAGAATAACTGCAATTGTAAGAACTGCAGCAAGTACAAGATATCCCCCGCCCCCAAAAGGCTGTGTGGTTCTACCAAAATACTTTACAATATCGGGTAGCTGCCTGAACTTGAAGAAATCATAAAAATAGGGGCGCATATCAGTTGCAGGACTTATATTAAAATAATAGTCTTTATAAAGTCTGGCTCTGTCTTTTTTTGAGCCTTCAATAACTTCCTTAAAATAGTCGAAATAATCAGTAGATGCAAGCTGATTGTAAATATTTGTCTCTTCTGCCTTTGCACCATTATAGTAGACTATGTCAAAATTTAGTTGCTTTACTTTATTTTTTAACACTTCAATTTCAGCTTCTGAAAAGCCGCTTTTTTTAAAAAGCACTGTTATTGTAGACCAGCTTCTGTAAGCAAAAATCCTATCAGACAAGTCCTTAATTTTTAAATTGGTACAGCTTTCAGCAAGAATTGCAGCAATTTTTAATCCCTCACTTGGGGGAACCTGAACCCAGCGCGTGACTGAAAGTACGCCATCATCTTCAAGCAAGTCTATAATCTCTTCAAACGACTCAACAGTATATGTAAAATTTTCATTTAAGCTGTATGCGCCCGAAGAAATCGGATGGTAGCTGTCTGAAAGACTTAAAATTATTAAATCAAATTTATGGGGTGATACACTGCTAAAATTTCGTATGGATGTTTCATTGACAATGACATTTTCACTTCCATATATGTTTCCGCTGTAATTTACAATATAACCATTTTTTAAATTCATATCTTGTAAAACTTTAACAGCTAAGTTATTGCCCTGAATTACAAATATTTCAGGCCCGGGCAGCAGGTTTTTTTCTGATTTATTTAAATTATTGGCTCTGTCCATACCTGCAGCACCTGCAGAATCCCTGACATTTTTTTGAGCAAAATAAAGGCTTGCCAAGACATCAAGACCGCCGCCGGGTTCAACTATTAAAATTTTTTCAGGTGGATTCTTTATTTCTGAGTCATTGTTTATTTTGCTGCCATCTGCATTCTTAAGACTATTTCCATCCCCTCTTCCTTTCTTATCTCCATTCTCATCATTCTTATTGGAATACTGTATTTCATCAGCACCACTATCATTTTGTAACCCGTAAACAACCGATAATGGAACGTACTCAAGGAAATCTAAAGATAAAACCTGACCGTTTTCAACTTTTGTAATGGGAGATAAATTATCTCCATCCAGAGTCATGCCAAGCTGCCTGGGTGGAACTTTAGCATATTTAAGACTTATTCCGGGAATGGATTTTATACTCGGACTTTCAACAACATCTATTCTTGAATAAGTATTTTCCTCTGTATATAAAATTCTTGACTCAGGTATCCTTAAAATTGCAGGAAGGCTCTTGTATGGCGACATCCTTATTTCAAAAAGAGATGGAAAAAACATAAAAAGTGCAGCAGCAGCAATAATGAAAGCCCCTATTAAAATTAAAAAAACCTTTAAATATTTCCTGCAAATAACAATTAATGCAGCA
>Ga0194126_10012081_pt1 | contig 10995 bp, 9 predicted proteins | sample TA2KigC150mmetaG_FD_148641 | JGI IMG/M metagenome (GOLD analysis project Ga0194126, IMG submission 148641) | Freshwater microbial communities from Lake Tanganyika, Tanzania - TA2015035 Kigoma Deep Cast 150m | ecosystem: Environmental > Aquatic > Freshwater > Lake | place: Tanzania: Lake...
GCTTCACAATTACCAGAATTACTGCAAACATTCCTGAAAAAGATAGGGCAGAACAGCCTTCAAACCTGGCACGAAGATACACTCCCCAAAAACCTGCTGCATTCTTTACGTCAGGCTGGCATCCACATATCCGAGCAACCCAATGCTGAAATTACCGTTGGTCTGACCGGCGCCCTGGCAGGTATTTCCGAGACGGGCAGCCTGGTAATTCCTTCGGGAAATGGAAAACCGCTCAGTGCCTCACTCTTGCCAGAGTATCACCTGGCGATTCTTTTCCAAAAAGACATCCTTGCTACACTAGAGGAAGCCCTGGCGTTACCAGAAGTCAAGAACAGCTCTTCGGTTGCATTGGTTTCCGGACCATCACGCACTGCTGATATCGAAATGACACTCACCATTGGTGTGCATGGTCCGAAAGAGATTCACGTATTTTGTATCCAATAGCGAATTATTGGGAAGCCAGTTCAGAAATTGGCCAGTTGGGTTGTACGTCAATGTCTAGACCATCACGCTGCCCGTGCTGGTAGCGATGATAACCAACCGCAGCGACCATCGCCGCATTATCGGTACAAAGCCAAAGTGGAGGGTTATAAACTGGGATAGTGGCGCTGTTTTGGGCTTGCTGGCGAAGATGCTGATTGGCTGAAACTCCACCTGCAATCAGAATCGAGCGCGCTTTGTAACGCCTGGCTGCCAGGTTTATTTTCCCGACCAATACCTCCACCACCGCATCCTGGAAACTGGCTGCCAGGTCGGCAACAGGTAGCGGTAGTGTTTGTTTTTCCAACCGGCGCACTTCTCTCAATACCGCCGTTTTTAAACCGCTAAAAGAAAAATTCCAAGTTCCTTCCAACCAGGCGCGTGGGAAGTGAAACGCTTTAGGATTGCCTCCTTCCGCAGCCTTCTGTATGGAAGGACCACCAGGGTATGCCAACCCCAGCAAGCGAGCCACTTTATCAAAGGCTTCTCCTGCCGCATCATCCAGGGTAGCCCCTAATGAGCGATACTTCAAAGGCGCCTGCATAAAGATTAATTCCGTATGCCCACCTGAAACGATCAACCCCAGTAGTGGATATTGGGGAGGCTTGGTGGTTTCATCGCCACTCATTGACAACCCCACTGAGTACAAATGCGCTTCCAGATGATTAACCCCCACCAATGGTAAACCGCTTGCCATTGCCATGCCCTTGGCTATGTTCATCCCTATCACCAAAGACCCCGGCAGCCCAGGTCCCCTGGTAACAGCAATGGCATCCAATTCATCCAGGCTGAGATGTGCCTCAGCCAGCGCCTGCTGCACAACCGGGGTAAAGGCTAGAATATGCTGTCGAGATGCCACTTCCGGAAAGACCCCACCAAATTTCGCGTGCATATCCGCCTGTGATGCAACAACATTTGATAGAATACTTTGCCCGTTCTCTACAATCGCGGCAGCGGTTTCATCGCACGAAGATTCAAGCCCCAGTACCCGTACAGTTATATGTTCAACACCTGGTGGATGAGTTACAGGTTTAGGCATACAGTTAACCTAATGGCAGCACAAGGTCGTATGGATATTCTGCCAACGTTTCTATCTCCCCATCAGGGCGGATCCATACAGTATCTTCCAATCGCACACCCATACCACGATCTGGATAGTACAAACCAGGTTCAACAGTAAAAACAGCCCCAGGAACCAGGCGCTCCTCAGGCAAGCGATTGATGGTTAACCAGGGATACTCGTGAACGTTCAACCCCACCCCATGTCCCAGGCTATGCACATATCCATCGCTGGTCTGAGGTACGCTCCGGACAGTTGGATGTCCCTGTTTCTCAAACATCTCGCATACCAACTCTTGATAATAGGAGCAGCGTTCACCAGTTTTCAATTCACTTTTCACTTTCTCAAAGACCACCCTCACATCATTATACAGCTTCAACGCTTCGTCGCTGGCATATCCTAAACACCAGGTGCGAGTGAAATCGTAAAAGTATCCCCCTCCTGCCTCACATGGAAAGATATCAAACACAATTGTCTCACCCAGGCGCAGTTCATCCGAGGCATTACCCGTTGAGTGGGGTACGCCTGCATCTCTGCCAATCGCAAATATGGTCGATTCGGGATTTTCGGCGCCCAATTCTGCCAACCATAGGTTGATTTTTTTCTTGACATCACCAATTGTCACTGTCGTGCCATCCGCCTCTACCAGGCGATTATCTTTTACTGTTCTCGTAACCAGGTATTCTTGCACCCTGCCGACAACCTGTCTGGTAATCTGACCCATTTTTCGGATGCGTTCTATTTCATCCGGACCCTTGGTACTCATGGCTTGCGAGAGAACACTATTATTCAATTCACCCACAATCGTGATCTCAGGCATGGCTTCTTGCAAAGCCGTAAAAACAGGATACACCGATCCGATTTCAATTTTGCCATAAATTGCCAACCTGCCACGCTGGATACCCAATTCGGCAAGCATTAACTGGTATAAATGAACCCTGGCTTTCAATGCATCCCCATTATGTTCTTTGAGCAAACTATTAAAATCGTAATCATCTATGTTTTTGGTGGGCAACCCAGTATTGGAAGCTTCATCCCGTTCCATGGATGTATGAAAAAGAAGCGCATCACCGTTACGGGTTTGAATAAAATCGGCGCGCGTCAAATGCCCCCCGCCAGTCATATACACCATGGCTGGGTTATGCTGAGCTGATCCTGTAACCAGGATTGCATCGATATCACGTTGCCCCATCAGTATTTCAAGGTCTCGTTTCATTTTTATCCTTTACTTCAATACTATTATGGGATTTGTTTACGACCATATAACAATTCAGGATGCTGTTCAAAAGCGTTGACTCTTGTTCTGGTAAGACCGTTCGTGGGTCAAATACTACCTGGTTTTCAATAATCCTGGCGATGATCGGTGGTTTTTGGGTACGCAGTGCATGTAGGAGATTTTGCTCATTTTCCAGGGGGATGACCAACAACGTGGTAGGTAATGTTTCCCCTGGTAAACTACCACCTCCAACAGTGGAAACCCCTTGCGTTGTCTCTGCCTCAACGCCTCGTACTTTCAGCCAATCACTCCAACGATTGGCTCGTTCGGCGATTTCTTGCGACGATGCAGCAATCATCCGCCAGATGGGTACTTCTTTCTCGGCTTCACCTTTCAGGTAATGATACAAGGTAGCACTCAAGGCAGATAATGCCAGTTTATCAGCCCGAATCGCTCGCGCCAGGGGATGTTTACGTAATTTTGTTATCAATTCACTTCTGCCAACGATCAAACCCGCCTGAGGTCCCCCCAGCAATTTATCACCCGAAAAACATACCAGGTCAACACCAGCCTGCAAGGATTCCTGTACGGTTGGTTCGTGTTCCATGCCAAAACGAGTCGTATCCAACAGACTCCCAGACCCCAGGTCATCAACCACATGAATCCCGGTAGCATGCGCCAGGTTTGCAATCTCAGCCAGTGTTGGCTCGCTGGTGAAGCCCAGTAAACGAAAATTCGAGCGGTGAGCTCGCAAGAACAACACCGGGTTTTCATCCAGGGCTGCTTCATAATCCGCAAGATGTACTCGATTGGTGGTACCCACTTCAACTAATCTGGCACCGGATTGCTTCAAGACATCCGGCACACGAAAACCGCCGCCTATTTCCACCAATTGAGAACGGGCAATAACCACACCCCGCCGGCGCGCTAGCGCTGAAAGAACTAACATCACCCCTGCTGCGTTGTTATTCACTACCAACGCAGCTTCGGCCCCAGTCAGACGACGCAAGGTTGCCTCGGCATGAATCAAGCGCGAGCCACGCGTTCCTTTTTCTAAATCATATTCCAGGTTGCTGTAACCAAGTGCACAATCCTGTGCAGCTTGCATGGCTGCACGGCTTAAGGGTGCTCTCCCCAAATTGGTATGCAGTATCACACCCGAGGCATTGATCACTGGCACTAAGGTCGGTTGTGTTTTATCTTCCAGGCAGGCGATCACATCCTGGATGATCTCACTCTCGGTTCGTAACCTCTTTTCAACCGCATAATTTTCCCTTTCCTGATTCAGTTCCTCACGGATAGATTCAACCACCAATGCCCTGCCATAGTTGGAGATTAAATCAACCATCGCATCGGTTTGAAGTAATTTATCAACAGAAGGCAGGTCCCTCAGGGAAGTTGGTGCTGTTCTATTCATAAATAAATACCTGATACTACTAGGAGCAATTACCTATCGTCTCCACTGAGCTCGTTCACGTAGTCGCAGTAAAATTTCTATAAACAACAACCCAACTGCTAACAATGTAGCCAATCCCGGGGTCAATACGCGACCAATCTGCATCCACGCCAGCGTTGGCAGGTACACCCCCAGCAGAATCGTCTCACGAATAATCACTTTAGCAGTGGCAGGTGGATTGGTTGGAAAACGCCGGTTAAGAAATGCCACCAGCGGTAAAAGTGTTCCACATAATGCCAATACACTGGTGAAGTAGAACAACCATCGTGGACCAAGCGTAGGGAGCGTAAAAAGAATCAAGACCAACAAACTGCTCCAACCAACACCAGCCAATAGCAATGCGGCGGGTAAAAAATTTATTACAGGTATCGTGGGTGGTTTTTCCATAATCTTCTCAATTTTTTATTCAATTTCATCGATTTGAACTTTCAAACGGGTAAGCTCTGTCTTTATGGAATCAAATTGGTTCTGTGCATCGGAAAGCTTCCCCTTCTCTGCGCGCACAAAGCGTGTGTACGGGCTGATCGCTTCATGTATCTTCTGTAAGCTACGTTCTATTTCATCTTCAAACTGACGGCGTAAAGAGGAAACAAGCTGCTGGCGTAGTGCAGCGATTTTTTCTCTCATTTCCAATTTAGCCTGTCGTTTTTTAGCCGGGATGATAAACAAACCCAATGCCGCCACAAGACTCGCCAGTAGAACACCTGTAATATCCGCCGCAACCGTACTGGCTAACACATAGATCAGCGTTCCCAACCCTACTGCACCCACTTCAATCGCGGCAGTTGCCGCCACAGCCGCCTGTGCTCCTGCGGCTATCGCTTCGGATTCCTGCACTTTGTCGTATGTTTCAACTACTCGCTGCGCTTCTCTACCAACCCCATCGATCAACCGTTCACGGTCAGTGTGAAAACTGCCAATACCCAGGTCCCCAACAATGCGCTCTTTATGCTGCCTGCGTCGATCCGCCAGGTGTTCATGTACCGCCTGCCACTGCCGGAAATCAGCATCCACCAGCCAATCGATCAATTCAGCCACTTTTTGATCAATGCGATCAGGCACATCTGCCACCACCCGGTGTGCAAACTCCTCCTGTATACGGGATTTATTTAGCAGATCAAACACTCGTGCCAGGCGTATCGTCTCATCAAAATAATCCTGCCCCCGCTGCTCCATTTCATATAGAATATTTTCAACATCAGACATACGAAAGTTAAAATCTCTTTGCATGTCTTCTTTGTATAAAACCAGTTGCGATTCCACATCGTCTAACATCGTAAAATCATCAGTCAACAATGACAATCTACCTTCAATTACATCCAGGTACTTGTTGACCAGCTTTAGCCCAACGCCCAATGGATTGTTCAATTTAAGCTGGATGCGACCACCTTCATCCAATGTATGGTAGATATATTTTTCCAAGGGTTCAAAACGACTTTCAGACCACAGCATTGGCTCACCCTGCTTGGCTCGCATCGCCAACCGTGAACTAACCGGGAAAATTTCAGGTCTTTTTCCAAACATGGTCAGGGTATTGTCTGAAATAAACTGCTCAACCTGCCTTAGCTCTTCTTCCTCCCGAAACAGGTCGATTTTATTCAGCACCACCAGCACTTTTTTTCCCCAATCGCGAATGGTCTCCAGGAAGGCGCGTTCACTTTCAGTAAGCGGACGATCAGCAGAAGTGATAAACAATACCAGGTCGGAGCGGGGAACAAACTGTGCCGTGATTTGTTCATGCTCACGGATGATGGCATTGGTTCCAGGTGTATCCACAATACTGATCTCTCGCAATAGTTCTACGGGCGCGGTAAGCACGTACAAGGTATCCTGTTCCAGCCAATGACTGGCGTTTTCACCATACCTCAAGATATTAATATGTGTCGTTGTTGGGGTTACACCCTCTTTTAGGATGGGTTGCCCGACCAGTGCATTAATAAATGCGCTCTTGCCGGCATTAAACTCGCCCACCACCACCAACATGAACAAATCATCCAGTTGTCCAATCGATTGACCCAGGGTATTCTGATCTTCTGTGGTCACGCCAAAGTCCACCAAAGCCACCCGCAATTCATTCAATTGTTTTCGTTCTTTTGCCAGTATAGAACTCTGCTGTTCAGTTAATATGGACATCTTCTCTCTGCTTGTTCATCCTTCTTCAGGATATACTCCAGGATCAATCATGCCACAAAAATTGTTAGCCATGTACCCAGTCCCAAACCAATGATCATTTCTGCAAAGATTATAGCATTCTCATTTGTGCGGGTCAACGCAATTTTTATGGATCAACCCGCCAACACAATAATAAATCATTGAAATCTTAAGACCCTCTAACGAAGTATGAAGGAGAACAGAGTAGAACCATGACATCTGCCACTAGTATAGTGTGTTATTCTTCGATATACTCTGATTGTGGGAAATCAAGCGCAGCACTCCACCTGGGTTGAAATTGATCTGGCAGCGATTAAGAACAATGTCGAGTTTGTTCTCTCACACACTGGCGCTGCAGTGATGGCAATTGTGAAAGCCAATGGCTATGGACACGGCGCGTTACCAGTGGCACAAGCAGCTTTACAAGCCGGCGCTTCTTACCTTGGAGTTGCCCGCATTGAAGAAGCATTGGAACTGCGCCAGGCTGGCATGACTGCTCCCATCCTGTTGTTGGGTTACCTGGCTCCAGCCAGGTTGAAAGATGCCCTACAGGCTGGTTTATCGCTCACCGTTTGGGATAATTCTCATCTCGAATATACCAGCCAGGCGGCAGCAGATTTACAACTACCTGCGCGAGTGCACCTGAAATTGGATACCGGGATGAGCCGCATCGGCGCTCCTCCATCCCAGGCTCAAGCAATGGTTGAACAGATCCAATCTCATAATGGTCTGTTTCTGGAAGGGGTGTTTACCCATTTTGCCTGCGCGGATGAAGGCAATCCTGATCCAACAAACCAACAGTTGGCTGCCTTCCACCATGCACTGGATAACATCTCCGGGCTGGTCGATCATTCTATCCTGATTCATGCCGCCAATTCTGCTGCCAGCCTGACAAGACCAGATGCCATCTTCAACATGATTCGCCTGGGTATTGCCATGTACGGCTTGCATCCTTCTCCTGAATGCCCTTTGCCAGAGGCATTCCAACCAGCATTAACCTGGAAAACTGTCCTCAGCCAGATCAAGGTTCTACCTCCCGGCAGAGGCGTCAGCTATGGACACGAATATCGAACCAGCCATAATGAACGCATTGGCACCATCCCCTTGGGATACGCCGATGGATTCCGGCGTTGGCGCGGCAATACTGTACTGGTGAATGGCAAAATAACACCGGTTGTTGGCAGGGTGTGCATGGATCAGAGCATGTTACAACTTGATGGCGTACCCGATTGCCAGGCAGGTGACGAAGTGGTGATTATTGGCAAACAAGGCAATCAGAGAATCAGCGCCGAAGATGTGGCTCACCAATGGAATACCATCAACTATGAAGTGGTCTGCGGCATTGGGGCACGTGTCCCCCGTCTTTATCTGCCAGAATTGCCAGATGATTAACAGATTGTCGCCTGGCTCTAAAGTCTATTCACAAGATGAGTCTGATCGATTCCCACGAGGTAGAAAAACGGCAGTATAAATCCAATGCGCGAGGTGGTAATCCCACCACCTCGCGTTGTTTACAGTGAAACCCATATTTTCGTCTAAGGACTATCCTCCCAAATACGCTTTCTTGACATCCGGATTTTCCAACAAGTCTTTCGAATTTCCCTCCAGGACAAGTTCCCCATTTTCAATCACATAACCGCGTTGGGCAAACTTTAACGCCAGGCGGGCATTTTGTTCAACCAACAAAATCGTCGTACCTTCCTGGTTGATCTCTTTAAGTGCATCGAAGACGCCCATCATCATCAATGGCGCCAATCCCATCGAGGGTTCATCCAACAGCATCATCTTTCTGGCGCTCATCAACGCCCTGCCTACAGCCAGCATTTGCTGCTCTCCCCCGCTCAACGTCTCGGCTTTCTGAGTAATTCGCTCTTCCAGGCGTGGAAAGATCGCAAATACCCGATCGATGTCACGCTGTATGCCACCGCGGTCTTTCCTGGCAAAGGTTGCCAGGGTGAGATTCTCCAGCACGGTTAAATTGCCAAATAAACGACGACCCTCTGGTACGTGAGAAATTCCCAACTCGCTGACCACTTTATCCGGTGGGTAATCCAGCAGGTTGGCGTCCAGAAATGTCATCTTCGTACCTGCTTCCACCGGAATCAAACGAGAGATTGCCTTCAATGTGGTGCTTTTTCCAGCCCCGTTTGCCCCGATGATGCAGACAATCTCTCCGGTGTCGACCTGAAAATCGATCCCGTGTAGCGCTTTGATGCGATCATAAGATACGCGTAGATTTTCAATGGTAAGCAGCATCAGGTCTCTACCTCCTTACCCAGATAGGCATCTATGACTTTGGGATTGTTCCGTATTTGTTCTGGTGTGCCTTCGGCGATCACTTCACCAAAAACCAGTGTTTGGATCAGGTCACAAAGATCCATCACCACTCTCATGCGGTGTTCGATCAGGAATATGGCTAATCCCAATTGTTTATGTACCATGCGGATAATCTTCATCATATCCAAAAGCTCTTCGGGGTTCATACCAGCGGTCGGTTCATCTAGAAATAGTATCTTCGGATCAGTAGCCAATGCCCTTGCCAGTTCCACCCGGCGTTGGGCGCCATAAGGTAAATTGGTCACCACTTGATGCGCCAGATGATCGATTCCCACCATTTTTAATAATTGAAAAGCCTTTTCTTCTATTTCATTCTCTTCCCGTATCCGTTTTGGTGTGTTAAGAAAAGCGCCGATCAATCCATAACTGATTTTCGAGTAGCGTGCCAGCTTAACATGATCAATCACATTCATGTGCCGCCATAAGCGCAAATTTTGAAATGTTCGTCCCAGCCCCTGTGCCGCAATCTGAAATGGTTGTAATCCAACCAGGTTTTGTCCATCCAACAGCACCGAACCCTCCGTCGGACTATAGATACCGGTAATTAAGTTGAAAATCGTGGTCTTACCAGCGCCATTTGGTCCGATTAAGCCTAGAATTTGCCCCGGCTCAATCTCCAGATTATAGTCATACACAGCTCTCAATCCCCCAAAATAATGGGTCATTTTTCTAACTTCAAGTAGCGCCATGTCAGACCTCCTCTTGTTCAGTTTTGCTTTTGGGTTGGAGGAGTTTCTTGAAATCCAATTCAGTAAAGGCTATCAACCCGGTAGGCCTGTATATCATCACCAGGATCAACATCACCGGGATAATGATCCACTTGTAAATTTCCATCGGGCGCAGCATCTCGCTCAACAGGTTAAAACTCACTGCTCCCACAATGGACCCCACAACCGAATTCAGCCCTCCAAAGTACACCATCGCCAGCACCTCTGCCAGCTTTTGGATCCCAAACACCGCGGGATTCACATATCGCAGTACATGAGCAAACAATCCACCCGCTACACCAGCCCAAAAAGCGGCAAAGAGAAATGCAACCATCTTGGTTTTGCTGGTGTCGATCGTCATAGCACTGGCCGCCATTTCTCCATCGCGCACTGCATTCAAAGATTTTCCAAATGTTGAGCGGACAAAATTGTTGATGATCCAAACACACAACATTGCCCAAACGAAGACTGTTGGCAGGTTTGCCCAATCGGGTTGACCCCGAAAACCACGTGGACCACCAAAGATCTCCAGGTTCTCGATCAGGCTCTTGATGATGAACATAAACGCTAAGGAGATGATTGCCAGGTAATCGCCGCGCGTACGGAAGGAAGGCACCGCCACCAACAGCGCACTAGCCGAGGCTACCAACCCGGCAATGATTAAAATAATTGGGAACAAAAAAGGTCCAATACCAATGGGTAATAACGGTGGCCCAAAGGGGCTGTCATCCACAAAGAGCAGTACACTGAGCACGGATGCCACATAAGCTCCCACTGCCATAAATCCAGGGTGGGAACAGGAAAATTCACCCATGTAACCGTTGACAATATTCAAGCTCAGTGTAACCATGATAGCAATTAAAATCATTTTGGATATCAATACCCGGTAATCATTAAAATCAGCCCATATCTGTAAGACAGCGTAAAGCAATCCAAGGTGGATAAAAGCAGTCAAGACGAATGATAAATTCATCAAACGGCCAACCAACCTGTTCGCTGCAGCACCCAATAATCTGGCAACCAGAAACAACGGGATCAAGTATATCGTTATCACATAAATCAGCGCTGCCGGGAACAGCGCAGGGGTCTTTAAGGCTATTAAAAAACCAAACAATACCGGGGCTTTGGACATTCCAAACAACCTGGCAAATGGATTGCCCAAGAACATTTCAAGCAACACAGCAACCAAAGCCCCACATAACCACGCCAGCAGTGGAATATCTGAAAAACGGTTCCAGATCTTATTCCACCAGCGGGCTATCCATATCTTCTCTGAATTTTGTGTCTCAATTGCTACACCCATAGCTTTTCCTCATGTGTTTATTCATAGTATGGGCTACGATCTTAGAGCCTCAATTGAGCGCTGTAAGGCTCGCCAAAGAACCCATGGGGTCTGAACGTCAGGATGATCAATATGATGGAGTAAGCGATAAAATCTCGCAAAGTTGATGGAAAGACGGTGGCCACGAATATTTCTATGAATCCCAATAGAAATCCAGCCAGGGCAGCTCCCAGAACCGATCCTCTCCCCCCTAAAATTGCTGCCACAAACGCCTTCCAGCCAAACAGTATTCCCATGTATGGATCA
>Ga0194126_10012082_pt1 | contig 10994 bp, 9 predicted proteins | sample TA2KigC150mmetaG_FD_148641 | JGI IMG/M metagenome (GOLD analysis project Ga0194126, IMG submission 148641) | Freshwater microbial communities from Lake Tanganyika, Tanzania - TA2015035 Kigoma Deep Cast 150m | ecosystem: Environmental > Aquatic > Freshwater > Lake | place: Tanzania: Lake...
TGGGCGGGGCTGGCCGATCGACGGGGAGGGCTCGCGTGGGCGCGGTCTCATCTGTCGTGCGCGCGGCGCAGGGGTCCGGAGGGCGCAAGCGACCCGCCGGCGCCGGACGGCCTCCGCGGCCGGCCGGCCGGCTGGCGGCTCTGGCGGCTATCGGGGTCATGGCGAGCCTTCTCACGGCGGTCCGGACCGGCGCCGGGGGCTATGGGGAGAATCCGGCCGGCGGGTGGATCGACGCTCACTTCCTGCGCGCCCGGGTCGATCCGGCCGCCGCGCGGCTTGAAGTGATCGACACGCTGACCATCCGCCACCGACCCGGCGTTCCGGCGACGCGGCCGTTCCCGCTCCTTCTCTCCGCGGACCTCCGGATCGATCGTGTCGAGAGAGTCGCCGGGGACCCGATCCGGGCGCGAGACGAGAGCTTCAAGCCCCGCGACTTCTGGACGGATCCTCCCTATGAAGAGCTGGAGGGATACGAGCGCGCGCGATCGATCGCGCTCGAGCTGGAGGGGGCGGCGGGGACCTGGCCCGAGTCGATGCGCGTCGTCCTCTCTTATGGCGGGACCGTCTATGACTCGCTCCGCCCGCCGAGGGTCGCCTATGCCCGGGGATTCGAGACGACGTCGGGGCTCATCGATCCTCGGGGCGCGTTTCTGGGCGGCGCCACATTCTGGATACCGACCCGCCCGGACGAGCGCTTCACCTATCGCTGCGAGATCGTCACGCCCTCCAACTGGCAGAGCGTCTCGCAGGGAGGGCTGATCCGCACGGATACGCGAGACGGCCTGCGCGCGAGCGTCTGGGATTCCCCGCAACCGATGGAGGAGATCTACCTGATCGCGGGCCCCTATGTGACGCGACAGGAGAAGCACGGCGATGTCGATGTCATGACCTACACCTACCAGGATACGGGCGAGGAGATCTGCAAGCGTTACATCGACGGCACGAAGCGCTACATCGATCTCTACGAGAACTTGATCGGCCGCTATCCTTTTTCCAAGTTCGCGCTCGTCGAAAACTTCTGGCAGACCGGTTTCGGAATGCCGTCCTTCACGCTGCTCGGAAACCAGGTGATTCGTCTGCCTTTCATCCTCGACACCTCATACGGTCACGAGATCCTCCACAATTGGTGGGGAAACGGGGTCTTCGTGGACTACGCGAGCGGGAACTGGTGCGAGGGACTGACCACCTACGGGGCGGACTACTTGTACAAGGAGCGGGAGGGGCCCGCCGCGGCGCGCGACTACCGTCGTTCGACGCTTCAGGGATACCTCGATTACGTGAGCGAGGGAGAAGATCAGCCGCTGCGTCTCTTCAGGCAGAGGGACGACTTCGCCACGCAGGCGATCGGCTACGGGAAGTCGATGATGGTCTTCCACCAGGTGCGCATGCTGCTGGGGGATTCGCCCTTCTGGGACGCTCTGCGGACGTTCTACGCGAGGCACCTCTTCGAGCGGGCCTCCTGGTCGGATCTCTTTGCCGTCTTCTCGGAGAAGGCCGGCCGGGACCTCAGCGGTTGGGAGGAGCAGTGGCTCGATCGCGCGGGCGCGCCGGCGCTGACTCTGCTCGACCACGAGGTCCGTCCCCTTTCCGGCGGGGCCTGCGAGGTGGAGGTCGAGATCGGCCAGGCGCAGTCGCGCTCATATGACCTGCGCGTGCCCGTGCGGCTGGGATGGAACGATCCGCCTGCCGACTCGACGCGCGTCGTCGCTCTCACCGAGGATCGCGCGCGTACGCTCTTCCGCGCGCCGCGCGCGCCGGACTGGATCGCCGTCGATCCGGACTACGATGTTCTGCGCAGGATCGATCCGGCCGAAATCCCGCCGGCGATCAGCCGGACGCTCGGGGCCGACACGGCGATTGTCGTGATCGCCGACGGCCTCGCGCCCGACCATGTCGAGGCCTATCGGGCGCTCGCCCGGCAGTGGGATGAGGGGGCGAGGATCGCGATCGTGAACGAGTCGCAGATCGGGGGACGGGAGCTGGGGGATCTCCCGATCTGGTTCTTCGGGCTCGGCTCCGTCGCGCTCCGGCATCTTTCGTCCATGCCTCAGGAGGACTGCCGGCTTCCCGCCGAGCTGCCCCACTCCGATCTGCCGCGCGGCGGTCGTCTAGCCGACGGATCGGGCGAGTGGAGGATCGCGGGCGCCGGGCATCCCACGGGTCGGGAGATCGTGCTGGCCGGCGGTGCGCCTCCGCGGCCGTGGACCCTGCTGCATGTTCCGTCAGCCGATCGGATCGCGACGATCGGCAGAAAGATCCCTCACTACGGAAAGTACAGCTACCTCGTCTTCGAGGAGGGGCAGAATGTGGCGAAGGGAGTGTGGGAAGTGCGGACGTCGCCCCTACGCGTCAATCTGGGCGTTTCCACGCAGAGGTGATCGATGAACAGAGTCATGCCGGGTCTGGTGGCGGCGGCCCTCCTGCTCGCCTCCACGCTCGCCTTCCCGCAATCGGCGGCGGCGATCGACAAGAACGGGCTCCGCTCGAGCGTCGTGGCGCTTTCCGATCCATCCATGGAGGGTCGCGCCCCGGGGAGCCAGGGCCTCGAGAAGGCGGCGGCGATGATCGCGGCGCGCTTCGAGCGGGCAGGGCTCGTCCCTGTCGGCGATGGCGGCGGTTGGTTCCAGAGCTTCACGCCGGCGAAGCCCGAGATCGCGGATGCCGTCCTCCTTCCCCAGGGGAAGGAGTGGGGGAAGATCGCGCTCAAGAACGTAGTCGGCATCCTTCGGGGCGCGGGAGACGGATCGGTCGTGATCGGCGCCCACTACGATCATCTCGGCCTGGACGGAGCAGGGAATGTCTATCCCGGCGCCGATGACAACGCCTCCGGCGTGGCGGTTCTCTGCGCGGTCGCGGACGAACTGGCCAAGGAGCCTCTTCGCAAGAGGACGGTCGTCTTCGTGGCCTTCTCGGGCGAAGAGGCGGGCCTCCTGGGCTCGCGCTGGTACGCGGAGAATCCGATCCTCCCGATCGAGTCGGTCATCGCCATGATCAACCTCGATACGGTCGGTCGGATCGAGAAGAAGCGCCTGCTCGTTCTGTCGGCCTCGAGCGCCGCGGAGTTTCCGAAGATGATCCGCGGCGTCGGACTCGGCTTCGATCTCGACCTCACGATCCCCGATAAGGGGCCCTTCGGATCGGATCAGATTTCCTTCATCGCCAAGGGAGTTCCCGCGCTCCATCTCTTCTCGGGGCCGAATGCCGATTACCACAGAACGAGCGACACGCCGGAGAAGATGAACTACGAGGGGCTCGTGGAGATCGCTGGCTTCACCGCCGAGCTGGTCCGCTATCTGGCCGATCGCGACAAGCCGATGACCTTCGTATCCCCAGGGGTCCCGGCAGGCTCGGGAGGGATGGATGCCGGATCCGGCGCGTCCGCCGCCCCCCATCAAATGACCGCGCGCCGGGTGAGCCTCGGCACGATCCCCGACATGGCCTATCAGGGAGATGGAGTCCTGGTGTCCGGAGTCCTTCCCGGGAGCCCGGCCGAGCAGGCGGGGATCAAGGCGGGGGATCGGATCGTCGCGATCGACGGCGAGAAGATCGGGGGGCTGGAGGACTTCTCCGGCATCCTGAAGTCGCGTCAGCCCGGGGACAAGGTGCTCGTCAAGCTTCTCCGGGACGGAAAGGAAGCGACCGTCGAGGCGGCGCTGGTGGAAAGGAAGTGAGCGCGGCACGGGCCGCGCGCCGGCCGGACGACTGGACCGCATAGGAATGTTGGCGTAGCTTACTGTCGGTGGCCGGGCGATCGAGGGAATGTGCCGGCCTGAGGGCATCGCGGGAGGTTCTGCATGACACGCTCGGTTCGGGTCATGGTGTTCTACGACGGGGCGTTCTTCCGCGCGGGGCAGCTCTTCTTCAGATACAAGGAGAAGCGCGGATGGTTCAGCCTCCCGGCGCTTCACGAGACGCTTGAACGGTATGTCTCCGAGAAGATCAAGGCCGCCGATGCGATCACGAAGATCGTGGCGGCGCACTACTATGACGGCAGGATGACCACGAACGTCGCGGCCGCGGATCAGCTCGAGAAGGAGCGGGATTTCGAGATGGCTCTCATGGCCGCGGGGATCGTCACCCACTTCCTGCCCGCCAAGGAAACGGCCAAGGGTTCCGGGCAGGATCTCACTTACTCGATCGCCCAGAAGGGGGTCGATGTCCAGTTCGCCGTCGACGTCCTCGACCATGCCCATCAGGACCGCTACGACGTGGCCGTGCTCATCACCGGCGACGAGGACTTCCTGCCCCTTGTCCGCCGGGTGATCTCGCTGGGAAAGCATGTCCTCGTCGCCTACTTCGACATCGATCCCTGGCAGGACGACAGGAGCGTGCGCCACAAGCCCACCAAGGCGTCCCGGGCACTCGTTGACGGCTCAAGCTGGGCGTTGAACTTCAACGCCTTCGCGCGGGATCCGGAACAAGAGGGAGAGCTTCGGCACCTCTTCTTCATGCCGAAGCAGGGCTAGACCGTTTTGACTGCAATGGAGACGCTCGCCTGGCGCATCCGCTCGGCCCGGCTGGGTTCTGGGGGCGCCGGGCCTCGCGGCGCACCCGCTCGCCTCTCAGATGCAGTCAAGGACGTCAGGAACAGGGGGTGAGTCTTGTCGAGCAAGCGAGTTCTCTTCTTCAGCGGGTCGATCGGTCTGGGGCATGTCGGTAGGGATCTGTCGATCGCCCGGGAGCTGCGCAAGCGATGCCCGGGCGTCGATCTCGCCTGGCTGGCCGCACCGCCGGCGGATCGTGTGATCCGCGAGGCGGGCGAGAATCTGCTTGCCGACGCTGACGATCTGGCGGATGCGAGCCTTGCGGCCGAAAGCGCAGCTTCCGGCGGCGCTCTCAGCCTTGTCCGGTATGCCGCGAAGGTCAAGGGACATTGGTCGCGAAACGTCGCCGTTGTCGGGCGGGTCACGCGGCGGGAACGCTTCGATCTCCTGATCGGCGACGAGACGTATGAGATCAGCCTCGCCTACCGGCGCGATCCTGCCGCCAAGACCTGCCCCTTCGCCATGATCTACGACTTCGTCGGGTTCGACGCGCTCTCGCGGTCTCTTCTCGAGAGGTTCGGCGTCTATCTGTTGAACTGCGCCTGGGCTGTCGGCAACAGGAAGAGAGGCTCGGCCGTGGACCTGAGTCTCTTCGTCGGGGAGGCGTCCGATGTCCCGGATACCCCCTTCGGCTTCCTTCTGCCGCGCGATCGACGCGCGTGGGCGATGGAGAGGTACAACTTCGTGGGGCCTGTGCTGACATTCGATCCGGGCGATTACGCCGATCGCGAGGAGGTCCGCAGAAGGCTCGGGTACGGCGCGGAACCGCTGATCATCTGCGCCGTGGGTGGGACGGCGATCGGCAAGGAGATGCTCGACCTCTGTGCGCGGTCCTTCCCGCTGCTGCGCGAGTCGATCCCGGGTCTCCGAATGATTCTGGTCTGCGGCCCGCGGCTCTCGCTTGAGGGAGTCGATCTTCCCGAGGGAATCGAGAGACGAGGCTATGTCCCCGCGTTGTACGAGCACCTTGCCGCGTCGGATCTGGCCATCGTCCAGGGCGGGGGGACCGCGACCCTCGAGCTGACCGCTCTCCGCCGCCCTTTCATCTACTTCCCGATCGAGGGGCATTCCGAGCAGCAGATCCATGTCGCGGGCCGGCTCGAACGACTGGGCGCCGGGCTCAAGATGGAGCTCGCCAGGACAACGGCTGGCCTTCTGGCGAAGGCCGTCCTCGCCGAGATCGGCCGGCCGATTCTGCACGCGCCGGTGCCGGTGGACGGCGCGCGCAGGGCGGCAGGTCTCATCGGCGAGCTATTGGAGAAGCAACCAGCATGCGTCCGGTAGTCGCGAATCTCGTTCTCTGGGCCATCGCTATCGGTGCCGTTATCCTGTTCGCGCGAGATTCCGGGAAGTACACCTTTCTCGGGCCTGCGCTGGCAGTCTGCATGATAGGCTCAACGGCGCTGATGCGTCGGGCCTCGAAGTGATGCCGATTGGGCGACGAACGCGGTCCTGAGGGCCTACGGTTTCGCTCCCATTACTGGGACGATCGCGAGGCCAAGGAGGAGTTCAAGACCTTCCTGCTCGCGATCCACGGCCTCGATCTGTCCCTGTGGGAACGACGAGGCTTCTGGGACGACCTGTACGTTCCCTACTCCCTCTTCGATGGAAAGCGAATCGTCTCCAGCGTCTGTCTCTATACGATGGAGATGGTGATCGGCGGCAGGAGACGCCGACTGGCCCAGTTCTCCGGCGTCGGAACGCTTTTCTCCCACAGACGGCGGGGCTTGGGGAAGTGGTTGACGCTGCGAGCCATCGAACGGGGCAAGACGACGCACGACGGCTTCTTCCTCTTCGCGACCGAAGCGGCGCTTGTGTTCTACGGGGTCTGCGGCTTCAGGCCGGCGGATGAGCGCGCGGAGGTCGTGTCCGTAGAATGCCGTCCATCGAAGCGGACCCCGCGCCGGCTCGACCTCGATCTCGATCAGGATCTCCGGATGCTCTACGAGCTCGCCCGCGCGAGGAGCCCTGTGTCCGACTTGCTTGGCGCGCTCAATCCGAAGCTCCTCATGTTCCACGCGCTGTACGGGCTCAGAGGAGACGCCTACCACATTCCCGATCTGGACGCGGTCGTCCTCTGCCGGGTCGATGGTCGCCGCCTCGTTCTCTTCGATGTCATTGGCGAGCGTGTTCCGAGCTTCGCGGAGATTCATCCCCATCTGAGCCATGACCCTCACGACGAGGTCATGTTCCGCTTCATGCCCGACAAGATGCGGATCCGCCCTGAGCGAGCGGAGCCGCTCTCCGAGAACCATCTCCACTTGTTGCCCCCTTTGGAACTTCCCCGACCCGGCTGCCCATTCCCGTTCGTCGCGCAGGCGTGACGGCCTGCTCCTCCCGGGCGCGTAGGCGACGGTCCGATGCCATCTTGGCCGTTTGCGGCCGCCGCGGTCCCTTCCCGCCGCCGCCGCCGTGTTGACCCGCATTCGCCGCATGTGGTTTCATTGAGCTTCTGGCCATCGAACGGGGACGGGCGCGCAAGGCGCCCGCGGGAAGGCGGGCAAGGGGCATGGAAAGCGTCATCGGCATCCGCAGAGAAGACAAGAACGACTGGGAGAGGAGGACGCCTCTGATCCCCAGCGATGTCCGGACCCTCGTGAACGAGGGCATTCGCGTCATCGTCCAGCCCTCCCGCATTCGGGTCTTCAGCGACGAAGAGTACGCCCGCGCGGGCGCGGTCGTGCAGGAGTCGCTCTCGCCCTGCCGCGTCGTCTTCGCCGTCAAGGAGATTCCAACCGGGCTGATCGAGGAGAAGAAGGCCTACGTCTTCTTCTCCCACGTCGTGAAGGGGCAGAAGCACAACATGCCGATGCTGCAGAGACTGCTCGATCTCAAGTGCAGTCTCATCGACTATGAGAAGGTGACGGACAACGACGGCAAGCGCCTGATCTTCTTCGGAACCCAGGCCGGACACGCCGGGACGATCGATACCCTCCACGCGCTTGGGCGACGCCTCGAAACCGAAGGGCTGCCATCCCCCTTCTCGGCGATCCGGATGGCTCACGCCTACTCGACCTTCGTGGAAGCGAAGGAAGCGATCGGCGAGGTCGGGAGCAGGATCGAAAGAGATGGACTCCCCGCCGCGATCTCCCCGCTCGTCATAGGGGTCGTCGGGTACGGCCATGTCGGGACTGGAGTTCTCGATGTGCTCGACTGCTTGCCGCTCGAGACCATAGCGCCGCGCGATCTCACCGCCTTGGATCTCTCGGGGCTCTCGAATCGCAAGATCTACAGAGTCCTCTTCAAGGAAGAGGACATGGTGGAGCCTGTGGAGCCGGGCGGCGTCTTCGAGCTGTACGATTACTACGCGAGGCCGGAGCGTTACAGGGGGATCTTCGCGCGTTATCTGCCGAGATTGAGCGTACTGGTGAACGCTGCCTACTGGGACAAACGCTACCCCAGGGTCATCACCCGCGAAGACGCCAGGAGACTCTACGGCGGCAAGGAGCCGCCGATGCTGCGCGTGATCGGAGACATCAGTTGCGATATCGATGGCGGAGTCGAGTTCACCGTGAAGGAGACAACGCCCGACCATCCGACCTTCGTCTACCTGCCGGCGGAGAACAAGATCGCGGATGGAGTTGAGGGGCGGGGGCCTGTAGTGATGTCGATCGACAATCTCCCATGCGAGCTGCCGCGCGAGGCCTCGGAGTTCTTCAGCAAGGTGCTCCTGCCCTTCGTGGAGTCGATCACTCACGCGGACCTGTCGAAGCCGTTCGAAGCCGACGGCCTGCCGGATGAGATCCAGAGGGCCGTGATCGCATATCACGGGGAGCTTGCCCCCGCCTTTGGCTACTTGAAGGGACACCTGTCCGGAAAGGAGACCTCCCGATGAAGAAGGTGCTAGTGCTCGGCGCGGGGCTCGTCGCGAAGCCGTTGGTCCGCTATCTGCTCGACCTCCCGGATTACCAGGTCATCGTGGCCACACGGACCGTGAGCAAGGCCCAGGATCTCATCTCCGGGCATCCGCGCGGCGTGGCGACCTCTCTGCTGGTCGACGACAGCGAGGGTCTCGAGAAGATGATCCGTGACGCGGATCTCGTGGTGAGCCTCGTTCCCTATACCTACCACGTCTCCATCGCGAAGATCTGCCTGAAGCACAAGAAGCATCTCATGACGACCTCCTATATCAGCGCGGCGATGCGGGAGCTTGACGGGCAGGCGAAGGCGGCCGGACTCGTCTTCATGAACGAGCTGGGCCTCGATCCGGGGATCGATCACATGTCCGCGATGAAGATCATCGACGAGGTCAAGAAAGGCGGAGGCGCCATCACGGGGTTCAAGTCCTACTGCGGCGGACTGCCCGCGCCGGAGGCCAACACGAATCCGTTCGGATACAAGTTCTCATGGAGCCCCAGGGGAGTGGTGATGGCCGGGCGCAACGAGGCCCACTTCCTCGATGACGGCAAGCGCGTCGACATCCCCGGCCCGGAGCTGTTCGACCATCACTGGAAGGTCGATGTCCCCGGTGTGGCGGTCTTCGAGGGCTACCCCAATCGCGACTCGTTCCCGTACATCGAGGTCTACGGAGTCCAGGGGACGCGGACGATGTTCCGTGGCACGCTCCGCAATGAGGGATGGTGCCGCGCCTGGAAGAAGATCGCCGACATGGGATACCTGAGCGAGGCGAAGCTCGATCCCGCCGGCCTCACCTACGGCGCGCTCACCGCGAAGCTCATCAGGAGCAAGGGCGCCGACGTCAAGAGCGAGACGGCGGCCTTCTGCGGCGTGCCGGTCGATTCCGATATCATCTCGCGGCTCGCGTGGCTGGGGCTGTTCGGGAGCGTGCCTGTCGCGCCGGGCAAGGACAACGCGATGGACATCCTCTGCGCGCGGCTCATCGAGAAGCTGAGCTACGAGCCGGGCGAGCGGGACATGATCGTCCTCTTCCACGAGTTCACCGCGGAGTACCCCGGAGGAAAGGCGCAGAGGATCACATCGACCCTGCTGGACTTCGGAATCCCGAATGGCGATTCGGCGATGTCCCGCACGGTCAGTCTTCCCGCGGCGATCGGAACGAAGCTCATCCTCGAGGGGAAGATCGCGCGTCCGGGGGTGCATGCCCCGACCCACTCGGAGGTCTATCTCCCGGTCCTGGCGGAGCTCGAGTCCCTCGGCGTCACATGCAAGGAAGAGTGGGGGCCGAAGGGCTGAGCATGGTCCCCGCCGCGGCGACAAGGTACCGCATAGGGCTCCTCTTCGGAGGGCGGTCGCCAGAGCACGAGATCTCCATCACGACGGCGGCGTCGATCGCGAAGGAGGCGGATCCCACGAGGATCGACGTCGTGCCCATCTACATCTCCCGCGAGGGGCGATGGCTCAGGCTGGCCGGCAGTGGGCCGCTCGCCCTTCTCGCGGGGCGTCTTGCGACCGAGCAGGACATCGCCGACCTGAAGCGGCAGGAAGTGATCCTGAGCGGCGCCGACCGGGCCTCTCTGGTGTCGGTCGAGGATCGACGGGCGGATCCGGAGCGGATCGATGCGCTCTTCCCGGCCCTGCACGGGCAGGGTGGAGAGGATGGGAGCGTGCAGGGCCTCGCCCGCCTCGCCGATCTGCCATGCGTGGGGGCGGGGATCCTGGGCAGCGCTCTCGGGATGGACAAGGTTTCGATGAAGCGGATCGCGGCGTCGGAAGGGATTCCGGTTCCTTCGTTCGTGGGATTCACGCGCGAGGAATGGGCAGGCAAGTCAGCCGCGATCCGCGATGCCATATGGGGCAAGCTCCAGCCCCCGGTCTTCGTGAAGCCCTCCGGGGCAGGCTCGTCGGTGGGAATAACGAAGGTCGGGCGGCCGTCGGATCTCGACGATGCGGTGCGCGAAGCCGGCCGCTATGACTATCGCCTGATCGTCGAGCAGGGAATCGACGGGCGCGAGATGGAAGTGGGTCTTCTCGGGAACGACGAGCCCGAGGCATCGGTCGTGGGGGAGATCATCCCCTCGCGGGAGTTCTACGACTACCGCGACAAGTACTACGAGGAGGCGAGCCGCGTCGTCATCCCCGCCGACATTCCGCGCGAGATCGCCGACCGGATCCGCGGCCACGCGATCGCAGCGTTCCGTGCGCTCGATCTGTCGGGGATGGCCCGCGCCGACTTCCTGCTCGAGCGGGAAACGGGAGCGATCTACTTCAACGAGGTGAACACGATTCCCGGCTTCACGCCGATCAGCATGTACCCGATGCTGTGGCGCGCATCCGGCGTCACTTATCGCGACCTGATCACGCGTCTCGTGGAGCTAGCCGTCGGGCGACACCGGAGCACGCGCGTGGAGGCGAAACCGCCTCCTCCGCGGTGAGGTTGGGACGGCTCCTAACGCAATCTCCTCCAGCCCAACTTCGCCAGTTCGAGGGGTCGTTTTGAGGTTTTGCAACGACTTACGGGCTCAAGTTGGCACTACATTCTGCTGAGTGTCGGCGGGATCTTCAGTCGCTCCGGCAATCTCAAACCCAGGC
>Ga0194126_10012085_pt1 | contig 10992 bp, 10 predicted proteins | sample TA2KigC150mmetaG_FD_148641 | JGI IMG/M metagenome (GOLD analysis project Ga0194126, IMG submission 148641) | Freshwater microbial communities from Lake Tanganyika, Tanzania - TA2015035 Kigoma Deep Cast 150m | ecosystem: Environmental > Aquatic > Freshwater > Lake | place: Tanzania: Lake...
ATGGAGGATTTTAGAAAGCAAGCAGAACGCTTTGGGACCCAAATTCGCTATGGAGTAGTCACCCAAGTCGATTTTAGTGCAAGACCTCATCGGGTAATTGTAGATGATCAGGTGACATTATTGGCAGAAACAGTAATCATCAGTACGGGGGCTTCTGCCAAATGGTTAGGGCTGGAAAGTGAGACAAGACTCAACGGCAGGGGGGTTTCTGCTTGTGCAGTTTGTGATGGATTCTTTTTTAGAGGTCAAGAAGTAGCTATTGTAGGAGCTGGAGATACTGCCTGTGAGGAAGCTTCCTATTTGGCAAATATTTGTTCAAAGGTTTTCATGATTGTCCGAAAAGAGGAAATGCGTGCTTCGCTCATTATGCAGCAACGGGTGAAAAATAACCCAAAAATTGAAATCCTTTGGAATACCGAAACCTTAGAAATTTTGGGGGACCAGGAAGTGACTGGAGTAAAAATTTTAAACAATAAAACTCAAAAAATTTCTGAAATTTCAATTTCTGGCTTCTTTGTTGCTATAGGTCATCAACCGAATACAGAAATATTTAAAGAGTACATTACCATGGATGCATCCGGATACATTAAAACAATTCCAGGTACTACAAAAACCAATGTGGAAGGTGTTTTCGCTTGTGGAGATGCGCAAGATAATGTGTACCGCCAAGCGGTGACCGCTGCAGGTACAGGATGTATGGCTGCTTTGGATGCGGAACGCTTCCTAGCCGCTACTGGGAATCACTAAACTTGATGGATGAGGAGATTATTTCTTAGCAGTTTTTTATTCATTAGTTGCATTTCATTAAGCTTTATTCAAGCTCAGGGTCAGGTTTTGCCTAAAATTTTTAATAAATCTGCAACCCCTGCTGACACTTCCAAACTGGAAAAGAAACTTTTAGATATAAAAGAATTTACCCAAGGCTTCCCAAAAATTATTAAAAGAAATCCTGCAGGAACTGGACAGACTTCAGAGCGTAAAAATATAGAATTGAGAGAATTTGATCAGGTAACCTATTTGCAAACCTTATCCAATCAAACAGATTCTTTGTTATTTCAAGACAACGTCAATTTGGCTAGGATTCGATCTATTATCAGCGAGGAGCCATTTGCCTTAGATTGGGCTCCTTCTGACGAAGTCATTCAAGTAGCCGAACAGATTCAAGTGGATAGTGTCTGGATCACTGCTTTTGAATATTTTTCCAACTGGGATACCAAAAAAGTTGATATATACAATTTGGACATAAAAGACTTCCAGGATAGTCTTTTACTTAAATTGTATGATGAGGAAATAGGACAGTTTTGGAAAATGCCTCTCAATGATCTGTTAGTTAATTCTAGATTTGGACCTAGATGGGGAAGAATGCATGGAGGTATAGACCTAGACTTGAGCACTGGAGATCCCATTTATACTACTTTTGATGGGATAGTAAGGGTAAAAGGATACGACCGATACGGTTATGGGTATTATTATGTAGTGAGACACAAAAATGGTTTGGAGACTCTTTATGGCCATTTATCTAAGCATGTGGTAGAAGTGGGACAAGAGCTAAAAGCTGGAGATTTTTTAGGAAAAGGCGGTTCTACTGGAAGAAGTACAGGCCCGCACTTGCACTACGAATTGCGTTACAAAGGATTGCCCTTTGATCCAGAGATTGTTTATGACTTTGAAAAAAACGAAATTACCAAGCAAGAATTACTGATCAATAAGGAATTGTTTAGCCATATTGCCAAAGCAAGAGCTGCAGCATACCATCGCGTAAAAAGAGGAGATAACTTGGGGTCGATTGCCCGAAGGTATGGAGTGACGATTACGCAATTGACACGCCTAAATGGAATTTCTACTCGCTCCATATTGAGAATTGGTCAGAATCTAAGAGTTAAATAATCCAAAACTTTCCTTGACATGTCGAAATTGGATATTCTTGTATTTGCCGCGCATCCGGACGATGCCGAATTAGGTTGCTCAGGAACCATTGCTGCACATGTGGACAAGGGATATCACGTAGGGATCGTGGATTTGACCCATGGGGAGCTTGGGACCAGAGGTACTGCCCAGCAGCGTCTAGAAGAAGCAGGGGAGGCAGCAAAAATCCTCGGCTTGAAGGTGAGAGAAAATCTTGGGTTTCAAGACGTTTTTTTTAAAGATGACGAAGCACATCAACTTAAATTGATTGAAGTAATTCGAACTTATCGACCTGAAATTGTACTCGCCACTGCCATTACAGACAGACACCCGGATCATGGTAAGGGATCAAGTTTGGTAAGCAAAGCTTGTTTTATGAGCGGTTTGCGGAAGATTCAGACCTTTAAAGGAGGCGTAGAGCAAGAGGCTTGGAGGCCCAAGTGGATATACCACTATATTCAAAACAACTATATTCGCCCAGACTTTGTGGTGGATATTTCTGCTTTTTGGGAAATTAAGATAAAAAGCATCTTAGCATTTCGCTCCCAATTTTTTAATCCTGAGAGCCAAGAGCCGGAGAGTTTTATTTCAAGACCTGACTTTTTACCATTTATCGAATCACGTGCTAGGGAATTTGGGCATCAAATTCAGACTACTTATGGGGAAGGTTTTACGGTAGAACGTGTTCTTGGCGTCAAAGATTTATTTGACTTAAAATAATTAAGGGGCAAGGCGCGTAATTTTCCAGGACCCATTAGACAGGTATTCGTATTGAATACGATCATGAAGACGACTTGGTCTTCCTTGCCAAAATTCCAATCGATTGGGAATTAATTGAAAACCACCCCAATGGGAGGGTCTTTTCATTTTTTGATTCAAAAATTGCTTTTCCATTCTAAGCTGTTGTTGTTCGAGTTCCTCCCTAGAGCCTATGACTTGACTTTGAGGAGATGCCCAAGCTCCCAGTTGGGAGGAATAGGGTCTAGATAAAAAATACGTATCGGAGGCTTCTTCACTGATTTTTGATACTTCTCCTACAATCCTAATTTGCCGTTCTATTTCAGGCCAAAAAAAAGTTAATGCAGCTTTGGGATGTTTTTCAAGTTCATTTCCCTTGGCACTTTGGTAATTGGTGAAAAACACAAAGCCCTGATCCACTCCTTTGAGCAACACTATTCTAGCATTGGGAAAGCCATCACTTCCTATCGTAGAAAGGCACATGGCCGTGGCCTCGGATACCTCGGCTTCTAGGGCTTGTTGCATCCAAGTATGAAACAGCTGAATAGGGTCTTTGGGTACCTCAGCACTATCTAGGGATCTTAGTGTATAATCTTTTCGAATATCGGCTAGTTTCATAAAATGAAGGAATAGATTAAAGTGAGGTAGAGGGAGTTGTAGATCTTGTATTTTTAAAATTAAAACTTAATTTTTAGAAAAAATTTTTTTCCTCATGTCTCACGATTCTAATTCTTTGCTAAAGCCTGGAAATCTCTTGCTTTCCGCCCCTTTTTTGCAAGATGAAAATTTTGTACGATCGGTTATTCTAGTTTGTGAGCACTTGGATACGGGTAGTTTTGGATTGGTAGTCAACAAACCTTCCATCCTTACTCTGGGTGATTTGGTCAATGAATTAGCTTTTGTCGATGCAGAAGTTTTTGTGGGGGGTCCTGTAGAACAAAATACCTTGCATTTTATCTATTTCGGAGAAAAGCGAATAGAGGGCAGTGTATCCCTAGGCAAGGCTCTATGGTGGGGAGGAGAATTTGACCAATTGGTAAACCTTTTGAAAAATCAAGAGTTAGAAGCAAATCAGGTGAGGTTTTTTATGGGTTATAGTGGATGGGAGTCGGGGCAATTGGAAAGTGAAATAGAGCAGGAGACCTGGATCATCAGCCAGGAAAACTTGGATTTGCCAGCTTTGCACTTTGAGTCTGAAAAAATTTGGAAACACTTTATGAAAAATATGGGTGGGGTTTATCGAGAGCAAGCAAATTATCCCTTAGATCCACGATTAAATTAGGCAAATTACCTACCTTTGAGCAAATTAAGTCAAGTAGTATAGATTTTATGGCTAAGAAAAGTAGTGAACTGTCCGAAGAGGACAAGGTGACCACAACTCCCAAAAAAGGAGTGAAGGGTAAAAAAAGTACGAAGGAACCTGAAAGCATTCAGGAGGAAGTCTCCCCTGTGGCGGATGTGCTAGACCTAGAAGCGGTTCCTCCTAAACCTAAACGGACCAAGAAAGCAGTGGTGAAGAGCGAGGACGTTGAGGTTCAAGTTTCCAGTACGATCAATGAAATTATTAGTTTGACTGAAGATTCAGATTCTGCATCTGATTATATTGAAGATCAGGTAGTTATAGATATTTCAGGTTTAAATAAAACTCAGCTACTTGATTTAGTAAAAGAAAAGTTTGCTCTTGGCATTTCCTCTCAGCTTGATAAGGTTATTCAAGAAATAAAGGTAGCCTTTGACCAATGTGTAGGCAAAGAAAAGGAGGCTGCCTTGCAGCAATTTTTAGCAGATGGGGGTGTAGCTGATGATTTTTCATACCGTCCTCAAGAGGAGGAAAAAGAATTTAATGCGCTAATAAATGAGTTTCGTCGTCAGCTGTATTCTTTGAGAAAAGATGCAGAAAAGCAAAAGGAAAAAAATTTACAGGCGAAAACAGAGCTTTTAAATAAACTTCGGGTTTTAGTAGACGGAGAAGAGACCAACTCCAGCATTCATGTAGTAAAGGCCATACAAGAGAATTGGAAGGCTATTGGTGCAGTGCCTGGTTCTCAAAGTAAAGCTCTTTGGGCGAGTTTTAATGCCCTTTGGATCGCTATTATGACAATAGAAGTATCTACTTTGAGCTAAAAGAATTAGATAGAAAAAAGAATCTTGAAAGCAAGGTAGAGCTGTGCGAAAAGGCGGAGGCTTTAAGTGGTCAAGCAGAGTTAAGAGATGCTATACGCTTACTCAATGATCTTCATGAGGAATTTAAGCATATAGGTCCCGTTCCTAGGGAAGAACAAGAAGCTCTTTGGCAGCGATTTAAGGCAGCTTCTGACAACATCTATGATCGTAGGAAAGATTATTTTGATGGACAAAAAGAAGTATTCAAAAAGAATTTAGAAGAGAAGGAAGCTTTGATTATTCAATTGAATTCATATGGTGGGTTTAAGGCGGATAGAATAAAGGATTGGAATTTAAAAACTAAAGAAATCCTAGAAATTCAGAAGGCTTGGGAGAAAATAGGACCTATACCTAAGGAATCTGGTAAAGAAATAAATAAATCCTTTTGGGCTGCATTTAAGCAGTTTTTCCACAATAAAAACTTGTTTTTCAAAGAGCTCGATGAAATCCGGGCTAGTAATTTGAAGAAAGCAGAAGAACTAATCGCTAAAGCAGAAGAGTTGAAAGAAAATACCAATTGGCAGGGTACAGCGAATCAATTGGTCAAGTTGCAGCAGGAATGGAAAAATTTGGGTCCTACGCCTGAAAAGAATAGAGATGCATTGTACAAAAGATTCAAAGAAGCTTGTGATACCTTTTTTGAAAACCGTCGAAATTCATCGAAAGAAGCAGATTCTGAATATGAGCAAAATCTCAAGAAAAAACAGGGAATAATAGATTCTATATCTGCATCTACAAAATCCGGAAAGGATTTGAGTGAAGAAGCCTTGAGTAGCATGGTTGTTGAGTTTAATGCTACAGGATTTGTGCCCCGGAAGTTTATTAAGGAGATACAAAGCCAGTTTAAAGGAGCAGTAGAGGAGTACTTGGAAAAATTAGGAAGTTCAGGGGTAAATAGGGAAGATTTCCTTTTCAGACAAAATTTGAATCGAATTCAATCTGATCCAAATTCTGTAAAAACCTTCAACAAGAAGGAGCACGGCATTCGGAAGCAAATTTCAGATTTGGAGAATAGCATTACCCTTTGGAGAAATAATTTAGAGTTTTTTGCTGCGTCAAAGACGGCGGATAAGCTTAAAGATCAGTTTGAAGTCAAGATCCAAAAGGCAGAAGAAGAGATCGATAAGCTCAAAAAGAAACTTACCATACTGAAGGAATTCTAAGGAAGCACTAGTGAAAAAAATATACAAGGTAGGTTGTACCAAAAGCCCTTTCCTTCTATATTTGCAGCACCTTAAAAAAGCCTCTTTAGCTCAGCTGGTAGAGCAACTGACTTGTAATCAGTAGGTCGCTGGTTCGATCCCGGCAAGGGGCTCATCAAGGATAAAGGAGTTACAGGCATGTAACTTCTTTTTTTTTGCTAAAAGCCCATGCTCATCATGCATGATTCCCCTAGCTCCTTGGCTAAAGTAAATTTGAAGGCATTTTACCTTCCCAATAACATGGTTCGTGTAAGTTGCAGGGATTGGTTTTGTAAGCGGGCATAGTAAATACCGGGAGCATAACCTTCGTTTTCAAAGGTAATTTTGTGGGTGCCGGCTGAGACCTCAGCATCTATCAAGGTTTTGATGAGTTTGCCTTCGGTATTGAATATTTGGATTAGGGTATGACCTCCAAGACTTTCGTAAGAAAGGGTGGTAGAGGATTGAAAAGGATTGGGGTAATTGGTAAGCAAGAGTTTATTATCCAGGTTTGGAGGTAGGTCAGGATTACTCGAAAGGCAAGGGGCTGATTTTTTGACCACTTGGAGTGACTGGTAATTCTTTAGCATCACGTTTTGCAAAATGGTATCCGGAACGCAAAACCACTGCTTTAGCAGAGAAGCGTACACCGATCTAAAGTCATATTGCATAGGAATATTGTCGGAGGCAGAGGCAATCAGTGGGATTTCTGGACTATACCCTAGCACTTCATTTTGAGCGTAATGCCCAAACACAAAGAGGGGTGCTGCTGCCCCATGATCTGTACCTACACTGCCGTTTGACTTGATACGTCGACCAAATTCAGAGAAGGTCATACCTATTACTCTTTTGTGTGCATTTAGATAAGTTAAATCATCCATAAAAGCCTTGATTCCATCAGATACTCTTTTCAGCAGCAAGGCATGGGTGCCGGTTTCCTTAGCAGAAGCGACTACCTGCTGGGCATGGGTGTCAAAACCACCCAAGCTCACCATATAAATTCTTGTTTTTAATCCTCCGGCAATGAGTCGCGCAACTATTTTCAATTGTTCAGCCAAACTATTTCCCGTGGGATACCCAGAAAACTGTTTAGTCACTTTGGCAGCAGCATTCCTTATCACGGTGCCATATTGCTGGGTTTGCTGTGCCACCTGCCGAATGTAGGTCAATTCTTTTCCTCCTCTGCCTGGAGGTGCAGTGCCTTGTATTCCGTTGATCAAATTGTAAAAATTGACGGGATCCGTGATGGCCATGCCCATATTGACCGATGGACCTTGCATGGCTGGTGAAACGAAGGAACCAATCTGAATGGCCAAAGGATCAGGCATCACTGCATTGGGGTATCCTGTGGGATATCCTTGGTATTCTTCAGCCAAATACCTTCCTGTCCAACCTGAATTGAGGTATTGATTCGAATCTGATCCACTCATCCAAATGTCTGTGGCCCGAAAATGAGAGAAATTAGGTTGAGGATAGCCTACCGATTGGATAACTTGAAGTTTCTCTTCGTTAAATAAGGTCTGTAATCCTACCATGGAGGGGTGAAAACCTGAAGTCCCACCACCACTAAGCTTGAGGATTTTATTTCTTGGGATAAGGATATTGGAGCGGGCATTGGCCAGATTGTCGTATTGGTCAAAGGGAATCACCGTATTTAATCCATCGTTGCCTCCATTGAGCTGAATAAGGACCAAGACATGATCTGTTTCCGTAGGGGCTTGGGTCAATGCGGAAACCAAGGGGGATTCAGCGAAGGCTTTGAGGGTAAACCCGTTGATCAAGGAAGGTAAAACGATACCAGCTGGGCCCAAATTGCGCAAAAATTCCCTTCTTTTCATGACAACTGGTATTCTGGCAGGTTCAACAAATACTTAAATAAGGAAGTGAGTCTATTCAAGACTAAATTTCTAGCTACCAGGTTGGTAGGATTTGCCAAGTAGCCGTTCCAAGCATCTGTCCAATAGCTATCAGAAGATTGCCCTGACAAAAGAATGCTCTTCAAAAATTGTATGACTTCTAAAGGGAATGCAATAGCACAGAGGTTTTCTGTTGCCTCTTGAATAAGCAGGTTGGGATTTTCTGGATTTTTCATCTTCCCTACATAAATCAAGAGATCCACTCCCAATTTAAATCCATTCCTCGTGTATCCCGTGGTAATCAAGGTATCGGTCAATTGATTTCGCCTAGGTAGGGTATCGGAATTGATCCAAAGTTCATGAAATTGGGGTTCTTGGTAATAGGCGGGCCAACCCGAAACACTGGGAGGATCTCCTATATTTTGTTGCATGTTTGCCGCTTGAACTCTTAGGTAATCCTGCATGAGGTACTGGGTAGCCAGATTACTGGAAGGTGGAAAAACAATTCCAAATTCTTTACAAAATCCAACTACATAATCTATAGGACTTTTGATCAACCCTGCACGGTTTAAAGGATCAAAAAAGTGCTCGCTACTGAATAAAGCTTTCAGCACAGGTTTGATTTCAAATCCAGAGGATCTAAAAATACTGGCCAGAGGCTGTATCACGTTTGCTTCCGTGGCGGCGTCGATTTCATAGTACACAAAAAATCTATACAATTTCCTACAGAGATAGGCTGCTGTTTCCTCTTGGAGAAATAGCATGTCTATGAGCTCATCGGTTTCAGTGGCTCCTGCGGCCCCTGCTTTTCCTACTATCAATTTGTTGCTGTAATAGGAAGAAAATTGCTTATTTCCCGTATCGTGTCGCGTGGGATCAAAGGAAGAAGAAATGCTTGCGGCATTGACCACATATCCTGTCAAGATCCTAGCGGCTGCTTTTACGTCTGCTTCTGTGTATTGCACCTTGGGGCCTTTTCCTAAGGTAAAGAGTTCCTGGAGCTCTCTGGCATAATTTTCATCAGGAGAAGTTTTGGTATTCAAAAATCCATTCAAGTACCTCAGCATGGCCGGGTCACGAGTGACCTCCTTTACCATTTCCTTAAAATTTCCCAAGGCATATTTTCGCAATACGTTGTGGTGCTTGTACACGTAACGCGCATCAGCAATATCCTGAGTTTCGGTGGCAAAGTGATTGTGCCAAAACAAAATCATTTTTTCATGAATGGAAGTGCTTTGGTTTAGCACTTGGCCTATCCACCAGGATTTATAGGAAGTAGTCCTTAAGCCGTTGGTAGTCCCATCGTAGGGAGCATTAACCCAGGTTTGTCCAAAGGGAACGCTGGGGTCTGGAAGACTAGTTGTACCGTAATTATTGAGAGGAGGTGTGGGATTGCCCCCTGCTGTCAACAGAAGATCTAGGATTTCGCTGAGGGATTTGCCTGAAAATAAAGCAATTTCTTTTTGAGTAAAGCCAAAGAGGACGCGGCGCAATAAATGCCTGAGTTGCAAATCTGTTAAGGTCTGGACTTGGGGCTGAATACCAGTTGTCGTTCGAGTATTGCGCATGCTGAACTGTAATAGTAGACTAAGTTAAGCCATTTTATATTTTCTAAACCATTATATAATTATTTTTTAAGGAGAGATAGACAAAAAAAATTACCTCAGGAGAAAATTCAAAAATAGGTATCATTAAGACTCAATTTAAAAACATAGTTTTTTCATAAAATTATTATATTCAGACAAATTTATCTTGCCACCCAAGAATTAATTTGCCCATGTCCCTAAGCCTGCCAAAAATTATTATCGTTACTGGTTTAATTTTATCCCTAGGTTCTTTTGCAACTGCGCAAGTATCTGTGCATGCGGCAGGAGGAGATGCGCAAGGGGCAGGGGGTTCGGTAGCTTTTTCCGTGGGACAAGTAGTGTATAGTAGCCATGTGGCAGTGGAAGGAATAGAAGCGCAAGGGGTGCAGCAGCGCTACGAAATGGCAAAAGTAGCTTTTGCATTGGAAGAGGCCACGCTCACTACTCCTTGGTCTAAAACTCCTCCCTTACCCAGTTCCGTAAATATTCAAACGACGGAAGGACAATATGTGCGTGTAGGGGTGACTTGGAATGCGTCTCCTTTAAATGTATTTAAAAGAGGAAGTTACCTTCTTACGGGTACCCTAGATTTGCCTACCTACATTGCCAATCCTACCAAGGTAAATGCCCAGTTGCAGGTACAAGTACTTCCCAAAGCACCGCCTAAAGATGTAAATCTTACCAACTCCACTTTTGCCGGAGGTGTAAAAACCTATTTTATCCCTGTGGGAGCTTTTGTAGTGGATGATCCTTTGGATAATATCCATTCCATACGACTATGGGGAGAGGGTTACGACAATGCGCTGTTTGAAGTCAAAAGCAACATCCTATTCTGGAGTACTGCCAAAGCAGAACCTGGTAGAAAGAAGTTTACCCTGATCGTGCAAGTGACCGATAGAGACGGAAATACGCTTGAGAAATTCTTTGAAATTCAAAGGACTTATCCAGAAACTTCCACTTTAGAAATTCCAAATACCTTTACTCCGAATGGGGATGGGGTAAATGATACCTGGGGTGTTCCTGAATTGAGATTTTACGATAAGGTTAGAATTCAAATATTTGATCGAGGAGGATTACTGGTGTTTTCCTCCGAAAGCCCAGACCTATACAGCTGGGGTGAATGATGGTCAGGTGTCTGGGGTGATTACAGGGGGTAATTTTACCAAGAGTGGAGCAGGGGTGTTTATTCTTAAGAGTGTAAACACGTATATCGGCACCACGACAGTGAGTGGGGGTACCTTACAGTTGGGGGCGAGTAATAGTATCCCCTCAAGCAGCGGGCTGATTTTAAGTGGGGGAGAATTCAGTTCAGGAGGATTTACCAATACCTTGGCTTCCATCGCCTTGTCTGACAATTCAACCTTACGCATGGTAGGTAGTGGTGTACATACCCTCACATTTACAAACCTTAGCACCTTTACGGCGAGTAAAATTTTGACTATCAATGGTTGGCAAGGAACCTACGCAAATCCAGGGGCTACCGGCACAGCTGGAAGAATCGTATTTAGCGCAACTACCTCAGCTGGTATTTTGAATCAAATCAAATTCTATAATTCATCCTCT
>Ga0194126_10012087_pt1 | contig 10988 bp, 8 predicted proteins | sample TA2KigC150mmetaG_FD_148641 | JGI IMG/M metagenome (GOLD analysis project Ga0194126, IMG submission 148641) | Freshwater microbial communities from Lake Tanganyika, Tanzania - TA2015035 Kigoma Deep Cast 150m | ecosystem: Environmental > Aquatic > Freshwater > Lake | place: Tanzania: Lake...
CGCCAAAGGCCGCCTGGCTTCGTTGCTCCTCAGTCGAAGATCCAGGGAGGATATTCTCCTTCGTTGCGCCTCGCCATCCGGCCTTTGGCGCGAAAACAGGACCCCGCGGAATTTTCGGACACGCTCTTAGAATCTTCTTCCTCTCCCCTCGAGGAACGAGTGGGGAGAGGATTGAGGAGTGGGGCAACTCATGAAGGAGGCCCGCCTCTCCCCGCCCCTCTCTTCCCTGCGCAGGGAGGAGAAGGAGAACCCCAAGTCCATTTGAAGGATTACCTGCGATGATCCTCGGTGGCGCGTGCTCGCCAACCGTCTTCATCTCATGGTATGCGAGCAGCGGAACGAAGTGGAAGCTTACCTGAGCAGTTTGGAGCGGCTGCGCGCTTTAAAGAAGGACCGGCTCATCAACGACGTGCGCGCCTGGCGCTTGCTTACCGCGAACGGCCGCCGGGCGGAAGCCATCGACCGCGCCAGGGATTTTGCCGTGGCGCCCGCGACCGGTTTGGAAACCCTGCAGTTGACTCAGGCTTATCTTGCGTTGGGCCTACGGGAAGCTGCTCAGCGTCTGCTGGAGCGTTTCACCGTCGAGTTCAGTTTCCTGGATGAATTGTGGATTCTCTACGCCAATCTGCTGATCGCGGCGGAGCAATGGGACAAGCTGAGGCAGTTGGCGCTGCAAATTCGATTGGATGAAAGCGTGCGCGAACGCCTCAGCGATTTGAGCTACTTCCTCGAAGGCCGCGTGGAGTTGGCGCAGCAGCGTCGAAGCGCGGCCAGCCAGGCGTTCAGTCAAATCGGGGTCGGTCCCGCGCCGCATCCAACGCTTGCGTTGGCAATGGCTCCTCACCTGGCACGATGGGGGTATGGAGACAAGGCGCGCTCAGTGCTCGAATCGGTCGAGCGTTTCAACAACAAAGATCTCGCCTACTGGGATGCGCTTTCAGCCTTGGCTTTCGAGCTCAAGAATTCGGAGTTGCTCTTGAAGTCCACCGAGAAGGCCCTCGCCCTGTCGCCGCAGAGTTGGGTCGCGCGCAACAACCACGCTGCGGCGCTGGTGGTCAATCGCCACCGTCCCGAAAAAGCGATCCAGCACACGTTGCCTCTCTTCATCGAGCGGCCCGAGGTGTCGGCCATCCGGATCAATCACGCTCTGGCTCTGATTCAGAACCATCGGCACGCCGAAGCCGATCCGTTACTGGCCGGAATCAATCCTCTTGGACTGACCGAGTCGGAGCGGGCCTTTTACAATTTGGGCTGCCTGGCGGTTTTGGTTCATCAGGGGCGCTTCAAGCTGGCCCAGGCGTTCTTAGGCGAACTGGACGACAGGTACTTGTTCCCCCTGCAGCAGGAAGTTCTCGGACAACTGCGAGAAACGTTGGCTGGCGCCCGTTGACCGACAGAGTGAACTTCGACAATCATAGCTGTCCAGGTCAACCGCTAATGAATGCTAATGCGCGCGAACGGCATCCGTGGAACTTCCTCTCAATCGAAACCCGTACTTCCGATTCGCGTTTATTCGCGTCCATTCGCGGTTACGGCCGAAATTCGTCCCGAAAGTTATGAGCGACATCACGCGCGTCCTCGAAGCCATCCGACAAGGCGACGCGTCCGCCGCCGAGGAATTGCGGCCGCTGGTTTATGACGAACTGCGCAAGCTGGCCGCGTACAAAATGGCTCACGAACGAGGCAATCGTGGTGATCCGGTAATTTTGCCAGGCCGTAGCGACGAGAGCCCGTTGGTTCGCTTCGTCTCCGGCCAGGTCGAAGACATGGAAATGACATCGCTAAAAAGGTTAAATCGTTAAATCGGTTTATGAATACTCTCGGCCACAGCCTGAGCGCGCTGTCCGTGGCTGTCGCTCACCCGTGTCGTTCGGCAATTGCAATCGTCCGCGTAGGATTTCCGCTTGCCGCGTGACAGAAGGCCGACCATCTTCCCTTGATATGACAAGAGATCAGATCGAGACAGCGATTCGCGAAGGAATTCCATTTGTCATTAAGATGGCCGACGGAGAAAAGTATCAGATTGCGGACCGCTATCGCGTTGCGCTTGGCAAGACTACAGTAATTGTCGTCGGCGATAATGATGTGCCACATGTCCTGCCATTACTAACGATGACGGGTATCAGTTACTTAGAGAAGAAATAGTGGAGGATTTGCCGAACCAACTGCTGGACCGAATGACGAGGAGCGCGAGACTGATCTGGTTTCATCGTCATCGGTCAGCTTTGCGTTCGGGGAAATTGAACCGCGAATGGACGCCAACGGACGCGAATGATTCGGTGGCCGGTTTCATGAGCGACCGTGGCGTGGGCAGTTATGACCGATCGCCGGTTGATGGGCCGCCGTCGGAGATTAGCTCTTGGCGTTCATTCGCGTGTATTCGCGGTTGGCCGATCTCCAGAGTTCGCGACGTCAGAATCCTCGAACCAATCGCTGGAGACGGTCTTCACCCGGTCGCTGGCTTTGGTGGGGATGAGTGACGGAGCCACGACTTCGCAGTGGTATTTCTGTTTAGTCAGATGCCGATAAATGACGTAGCCGCACGGACCGGCTTCATAACTATGACCACACAGCGAGACGGCTTTCGTGTTACCCTATGGGTGGGATTTACTGGGCTGACGAGATTCCCGACATCCTGCCCCTCCAGCGATTAGCGGAGCCAGACCGCACGAGCATTTTCCATCTTTTCCGCATCCGTTTCCAGATCTGGGATCGCAAGGAGTTGACGCTGGAGGATCGCAGGTTCTGGGACCTGGCTCATGTCACGATGATCGTTTGTCGATTAGCCCAATTCGCCGAACGACCAAGATCACCGACGCCGCGCCGATGAGTCTTGAGATGAAAAGGCAACGCAATCGCGGCGTTCGGTGGATCGGTTGGTTCGGTCAACGTCGGGTCGGTGCTCCATCACCCACGGCAATCCACAACCCACTGTCGTAGTGAACAGCTCGGAGAGTGGCGGTGGTGACGCTAATTTGCGGAGTTCATTTGTTTCCATCCCCTGAGGTCATAATTGTCCCGGAGGCTCCCACTGCCACCCACTGTCCATTTCCGTGGCCGATTCCAAAAAGCCCGTTCGACGTTCCAGAGCGCAGTCCTACTTCCGCACGGGATAGAGGCGAAACCAATCGAAGCGCGCCGGGGCATCCTCGGCGCCGCCGGCGTTCAGGGCCACGCGCACCCCGCGGTCCCACGGCGGCAGATAATCTCCTTCGAGGTCGATGCCAGAGCCGCGGTCTTTCCATTGCCGGCCATCGCTGCTCGTGGCGAAGCGGAACAGGCGCCCTGAGGTTGCGTTCAGCCGCAGATAAATTCGGTTTCCTTCACGCAACGCGTCCGTGGCCAGCGTTTCTTGTTGCTTCTTTTGCCGGCGCCAGACGATCACGCTGCCGTTGCCGGCCGCGATCCCGGCCGCGTTGTCCTGGTCGCCATACGCGGCGAGTCCAGCGAACAAGCCGGGTTTCATTCCGGACAAGTTCACGAGCGTGACCGCCTCGTAATCAGTGCGCGTGGATCGGATGGCCAGCACCGCGCCCACGAGTTCGTTGGCGTGCCGAGCGGTGGGCGCGAGTTCCAGGTGCTCGGACTTGAGTTGGACCTTCGGCTCATTGTATTGGGGCCACTGCCAGTTGGGGGCCAGCTTGCCGCTCTTGAATTCGTCCGTGAAAAAAAGCTCGCCGTTGTGCGAGGCGTAGCCGTGCGGGGCCGGCGCCTGGCGGCTCGGTCCCCGGCCTTGATTGATCGTCGGCCAGCCGTTCGTTTCCCATTTGATCTCGTCGAGCAACGCCTGGCGTCCCACATAGACGGAGTCCTCCGTGTGATAAGCGTGATAGAGGAGAAAGTCCCGGCCCTGCGGATCGGTCACGACGCTGCCGTGCCCCGGGCACTTCCACGTTTGGTTGCCGGCCAGGATGGGGTTGCCCGGATTTTTTTCCCAGGGACCGAGCAACGTTTTGGATCGCGCGACGCCGAGGGCGTAGTTGCAGTCGAGGCCGCAGCACGCATTGCCGGAATAAAAGAGATAAAACCAATCGTTCCGCCGGAGGACGAACGGGCCTTCGACCACCTGGCCTTCCCAGGGCGCGTCATTCCGAATCAGTTCCTTCATCTCGCCTTCGAGGCGCGTGCCATCCGGGGACAATTCCTGCGCCCAAATCGACGTCGGCAGTTTGCGGCTGTTGCCGTCTTCCTTCCAAATGAGGAAGCGTTTGCCGTTTTCATCCGTGGCCGTGGTGGGATCAATGGACCCGGCTTCCTGGGCCAGGAGTGGGCCGTGGTCCGTGTAAGGCCCTTCCGGGCGAGGCGCCGTGGCTACCGCGACGGCCAGCGGGCCGCCGATTTTCCTGGCCACGTAATAAACGTAATAGCGGTTTTCGTGCGCGGAAATCTCCGGCGCCCAGTAGTTACCCATGGACCATTCCGGAGGTTTTGGGAAAACATTTCCGAGTTGGTTCCAGTTCACCAGATCATTCGAGTGCAAAAGCGGGAAGAGCGGCGCCCAATCCGAGGGCGTGGCCGTGGCCCAGTACCCGCGCCCCACACGGATGACGGATGGATCCGGATAATCGCCCGCCAGGACGGGGTTGGAATACATCACGGCGCCGGGAGCCGCGATCGCGGCATGCGAGAGGAACAACATCAGCACGACTCCCCTGATGAAAGCTTTGCGGCTGCACAAGGCTGTCCGTTTCATCAATCCGTCCCCGGCAACGGGATTCGCTTTCACGACTTCAATTGGGCTCGCGCCACGTTGACCGTTCAAGAACGAAGCCAACGAAGACTCCGTTTCCACTGTTGCCTCCTGTTAAAACCTCTTGTTGGGAGACACATCCCTATCCGCCCACGCGCCCCGGCAACTGCGGGACGAATTTGTGGTCGGTCCTGTCCGGGACAACGCGGACGTTCGTGGTCAGTTTCAGCGGCGTGCCGCGCGGGCCGGTGAACGTCAACTCGACCAGGAACGCCGTCCAACCCCGCGCCGGCTCGGTCACACGCCCCACGTACACGCCGGCTTTGGATTCGAGCGGCGTGCTGGTCCATTTGGGCCCGAAGGTTTCCAGGCGGAAATCGCGCGCGTCCGGATTCGTGGCTTGCCAGAGCTTCACTTCGGACGGCTTGTCCGCGGGCTTCACGTGAATCGAGCCGTCCTTCTCCAGAGTCCAATGCAACCGAGGCAAAGCCGCGCCGGTCAGAATGGATTCATAGAACGCCTGCAGCGTCGTCCAGGCGTCGGTCTCCTTGAGCGAATGGTCCGCGTTCGGAACGTAGCGGAGGTACTTCGGCCCGGGCAAATCGTTGAAGTAATATTGCGAAGAGTCCGGGAGGAAAAACTGGTCGCCCGTGGCGTTGAGCATCAGCTTCGGCATCGTGTAGCGCGAGCGGTATTCATAAGGCTCCTCGATTTTCGCCAGCGCGTTGAACTGAGGCGTGCCCATCCAGTTCATGATCCCGTGGTTGACGTAATCGCCCACGGCCGGCGCCCAGAATCCGTAGGCGGCGTAATGATGCCGCATCGAAGGCTCGATGTTCAGCACGTCGATCACGATCGGCACGATGGCGACCACGCGCGGGTCCACGGCGGCCGTGGTCCAGGTCGTCCAGCCGCGCTTGGAACCGCCCGCGACGACGAAGCCATCGATCCGGGCGCCACCGCCGTCCGGTGAAGCGCAAAACGAAACGACCGTGTCCATTGCGCGCACAGCGCTCTTGGTCATGGGCAGCCGCGCCGGCCAACGTTCGTCGCCGGTGCGGAGGAATTTGTCCCAGGTGTACGCGATCAAATCGTCCTCGACGCGCGGCTGGCCGTCTTGATTGAAGATCAGCGGCTGGTTGGGCACGTTGCGCAGTTCGGCGATGACGGACTTCGATTCCGTGGCGATGCGGATGACGTTCGCATCGGGTCCCTTCGGCGGGCCTTTGTCATTTCGGCCGCCGCCGATGATCAAAAGCGCTTTGGAATTCGTGACCTGGTCCGGGCGCGTGATGGTGAGCCAGTGTTTCCACACCGGCTTGTCCACTTCGCGGGGCGTGAGCCAGGCTTGCGAAGTCATTGCCAGAATGTGCGCCTTTACGCCGGGCGCCTGGATGGTGTCCAACAATTTGAAAGTGTAATTCGTGTCCGGGGCGGCCACGTAACGGTCAAGTGCCGTGAGTTCGACGGCTGATCTCAGTTGTGCCGCATTCGCGGTGAGAGCCCAAATCAGGCTTAAGACAAGATTCATTTTCACGAGCCAGAAGATGGCATCTCCGTCCCTCCTACTTCAATCGTTATCTGCGCCCTGGGTATCCCCTCAGTTAACTGATGGGCGATGCCTCTGGGGTCAATCCCTCCTTTGCGGCTCCGGGACGATCGGATATAATCGCCTGCGTCATGTGTGGCATTGTGGGTTATGTGGGCCGTAAGCCAGCGGCGCCGATCCTCTTGGAAGGACTCCGGCGCCTGGAATACCGGGGTTACGACAGCGCCGGCCTGGCAGTTCTGAGCGGCAGCGAAATGCAGCTCAGAAAGAAGAAAGGCAAGATCGATGAAGGGCTGGCCCGTTCTCTCCAGGCTCAAACCGTCCCCGGCGAACTGGGCATCGGGCACACCCGCTGGGCCACGCACGGCCCGCCTTCGGACGAGAATTCCCACCCGCACCTGGATCAATCCGGACGAATCGCCGTCGTTCACAACGGGGTCATCGAGAATTTCGAGCGCCTCAAAGAGCGGCTCGCCGAGGCCGGGCACGCGTTCCAACCCGCCACCGACACCGAAGTTCTCGCCCATCTGATCGGAGAACATTATGAAAAACTCAAACGCGATCCTGGCGAAGCGCCAGTTCGCCTGACTCAAGCGGTGCCGAACGCGCTGCGCGAAGTCATCGGCACGTACGGCCTCGCCGCCGTCTCCGCCGACGCGCCCGGTGTCATCGTGGGCGCGCGCCGCTGGAGAAACATGCAATCTCGAAGTGGTGCGCGCGCAAAGGCCCGGTCATCGCGATCGCGACCGAGGGCAACGCCCAGATTGCGAAACAGGCCGACGAAGCGATTCACGTCCCGCCCACGTTGGAACCGATCTTTCCGCTGCTGGCGGTCGTGCCGCTGCAACTCCTGGCCTACCACGTCGACCTCGATCGCGGCTGCGACGTCGATAAACCGCGCAACTTGGCCAAGAGCGTGACGGTGGAATGATTTTTGGATCGCTCCTGACACAAACGAACCAACTTATCGGTCGCAAGATGGAGAGGACCTTTAACAGAAGGCAACGAGGTAGCGGAGGCTTCGTTTTCTTCGTGTCCCTTTTGTAAGGGCCGCGAAGTTACTGTGCAGACCGTGGATTGACGACAGATCGACCGGAGAACCGTAGCGCAGATTTTCAATCTACGGTATCGCCGATTTCCAATCGGCAGGGCGCTGGCAAGTCCCAGCGTGCTCGGACTGGGAGACGCCCCGCAGAATACAATTCTGCGATACGGCAGAGTGCAACTCTGCGCTACGCGCTTTGTCGTCCATCCCGCGGACCTAGCAGTATGCCACGCACATTGAGCGGCTCGCCGGGACGGACTCGCCCGGGTTCATGGGCCGAGTGCATGGTTCCGAGACCAAGGGAACTTCGGATAAACCCGTCTCCCGGACCGTGGCTTTTAGGTCGCTTCAGCGCTCGACTCCGGAGAGTACGCGGAAGCAGCCTAAAGGCTGCGGTCCGCCGGTCTCAGGTTCATGGGCCGTGTGCATGGTTCTGAGACCAAGGAAGCTTCCCATGAACGCGAAGGTAGGGCTGCGCTGCCGCGCCGCCGGTTTTCAGTCGATGTGGCGGCGCAGCAGCACCACCCTGCTACCAAGGCAGACAGCCAAATCGAACTGGCAGCCTCCGGAGCCCAGCGCTACTCTTTTCCCAGGATGAAAACCAGCACCCGCATCGGCGAATATCTGATTCAGAGGCTTCACGCCCATGGCGTTCGGCATGTCTTCGGGATTCCCGGCGATTACGTCCTGAGCTTTTACGAGCAGCTGCGGCAGAGCAAACTTCAGATCGTCAACACGTGCGACGAACAAGGCGCGGGCTTTGCCGCCGATGCCTACGCCCGCGTGCGCGGCCTGGGCGCGGTTTGCGTCACGTATTGCGTCGGCGGCCTGAAGGTCGCCAACACGACCGCCGAGGCTTTCGCGGAAAAATCGCCGGTGGTCGTGATCAGCGGCGCGCCCGGAATGAAGGAGCGCGAGAAGAATCCGCTCCTCCACCACAAGCGGATTACCGTGAAACGCCTGTTCGAGCGGCTGAACTCGTTTCTGAAGGACGACACCGTGGTGGTGGCCGACGTGGGCGACGCGTTGTTTGGCGCGGCGGACCTGTTCATTCATCAGCGCACGGAATTTCTGGGGCCGGCTTACTACACGTCGATGGGTTTCGGCGTGCCGGCGGGAATCGGAGCGCAATTGGGAAATCCGAAGCTGCGTCCCGTGGTGCTCGTCGGCGACGGCGCGTTTCAAATGACCGGGATGGAACTTGCGACTGTGATCCGGTACCAGCTCAACCCAATCGTCATCGTGCTGAACAACGCGGGTTACGGCACCGAGCGCCACATGCAGGACGGCCCTTACAACGACGTGCTGCCGTGGAATTATCATCGGTTGCCCGATGTCCTGGGCGCGGGCCACGGATTCGCGGTGAACACCGAAAGCGATCTGGAGTGTGCGCTCGCGCTGGCGGAACGCGAGAGGGACCATTTTTGTTTGCTGGACGTGCACCTCGAACCGATGGATCGCTCGCCCGCCTTGCAACGCCTGGCGTCGCGGTTGGCGGAACGGATCTGATCTGGACGACCAGATCAGCGTAACGCGCGCACCAGGCGCTTCGGATGCGCAGCACGCACCGGTGACAAGCCCGCGTCCTGAAACGCGAGCAACAAGGCCTCTTCCTCGATGCTCAGCAGATGTCTGTCGGAAGTCACGAGCAGAGCGATCCCACTTTGCGCCGTTTCGCCCAGGATCATTCCGTCGTTGAACTCCCCTTCCGGCAACAACTGATTGAGAAGCAGACGACGCGCAAACTGTTCTGCGAGCGCCGACTTCATATCGGATAATTCGATCGTGCGAATGCCCCACTCTCTCATCCGGAGGAGCGCGTGTTGAGCAAGCTGGCGTTTAGCGGGATCGTACTTCTGTTTCCAAAGCAATTCCACGCCGACTGTCGGCGGGACGAATAAGGCATAGCCGCGCCCTTGAAAAACCTCCCTAAATTCAAGCGCGAAGTTCTCTCCAGCAGCCAAATCAAGCAGGAGATTTGTGTCGAGAGCGAGACGCCGTTGCCCGTTTGCAGCCATAAATGACTGCCCTGGCTTCGTGGAACAATTGCCGGCGCTCTTCCATGGTGAGTTTGTTTGTTTGACGTCGTATTTCGGAGGCTAAACGACTGCCCTTGGTTTCTTCTGGGTAGTCGAGTGGTCTCTTGCCACGTGCGGGGCCAGGCTGTTTCATGTGTCGAGAAGTTGGCGCTTAGGAACACGATTGTCAATTGGCCAATAAACCGCGCTTAATGACACGGCGTTGGGAATCATCCTAATTTAATCCAACAACCGTTCGCCGCGCGTGTATTTCGCTACGGCCTCACGATTCAGTTCGAGTCCGAGTCCAGGTTTGTCGGGAATTGCTAGCATGCCTTCCGCATCCAGCCGCCAGCCGCCGCCGGCGATCTCGTCGATGAACGGCGATCCGGTGAGGTACTCCACGAGTTCCGTGTCCGGAAAAGCCGAGGCCAGTTGTAAATCAGCGGCCAAACCCACAGCGGTGTTCCACCCGTGCGGAATGAAGCGCACGCCATTCTCTTTCGCCATCCACGCGATGCGACGTTCTTCGCTGATGCCGCCGACTTTGGTCACGTCGGGTTGGACGATGTCGAAGGCGCCCGCCTGCAGCCACGGTTGAAAGGCTTGCCGGCGCGTGAGCACTTCGCCGCCGGCGATGGGCAATGGCGCGCGGCGGCGCAACTCCACGTAATCGTTGAGCGCGTCGGGCACCAGCGCCTCCTCGAACCAAAAGACATCGTAGTTCGCCAGCATGTCCGCGGTGCGCAGCGCCCATTTGTAGCCTTGCGGCCAGAACGCGTCGCTGGCGCCGGCATCCACCATGAGCAGTGACTCCGGCCCGACCGCTTCGCGCGCCGCGTGGACGATAGCTTCGTCGAGTGTGTGGCTTTTGCGTCCGAACGGTCCCCAACCGATTTTGAACGCGCGAAATCCTTGGGCTTTGATCTTGTGCAAATGGCCGGCCAGCACTTCGGGCTGATCCATGAGGATCGACGCGTAAGGCCGGACGCGCTCGCGATAACGTCCGCCGAGCAGCCGCCCCACGGGCTGGCCCGTGGCCTTCCCAAGCAAATCCCAAAGCGCGATGTCGATGCCGCTGATGGTGTGGGTGATCGATCCGCCGCGTCCGAGCCAGAAAGTGTTTTGGTGGAGCTTCTCGCTGACGCGTTCGGGTTCGAGCGCGTTCTCGCCGCGGTAAAGCGGTTCGAGCACCGCCAGCGCCGCCCGCACGAGTTGATCGTTGGTGAACACGCTGCCCAGGCCGATCAATCCTTCGTTGGTGTGCACGGCGACGAGCGTGTGCACGCAATCTTCGGGGCGAAGTTCGTTGCTCCAGCCTCCTTCCGGCGTAGCGCCACGCAGGCCGGCGCACTTGATTTCGCGGATTTTCATGCGGCGCGAATGCTGTCAAGCTCCGGAGGACAAACAATGAAAATCACCGCCTTAATCCCGCCGTAATCCGCCTTCGCCTTAAGTTTGAACAAATGATAGACGAATCTGAGCATGAAGGTAGATATGCAGTAGCGTATGGGGAGCACACGCGCCCTCGCGTGTCCTGACCGGCGCCTCGCCGGTCAGAGCGTCGTTGAAACCATGCTACTATGTCTCTAAGAGCGTGTCCGAAAATTGCGCGGGGTCCTGCGGCGAGGGATTTTGGCTGTGGCCAAGGCGGCGAGGTCCGAGCATCCCCAACGCGGGCTGTAA
>Ga0194126_10012090_pt1 | contig 10987 bp, 5 predicted proteins | sample TA2KigC150mmetaG_FD_148641 | JGI IMG/M metagenome (GOLD analysis project Ga0194126, IMG submission 148641) | Freshwater microbial communities from Lake Tanganyika, Tanzania - TA2015035 Kigoma Deep Cast 150m | ecosystem: Environmental > Aquatic > Freshwater > Lake | place: Tanzania: Lake...
CCGGTCGCATCGTCCGCACCCCGCCCCGGCGACGCGCTCGCGCTGCGCTCCGGGGACCGGGTCGTCCTCCTCGGCGACACCCTGATCGAGCGCGAGCAGCTTTCCGGCTGGGTCGAGTTGATGCTGACCAGTCGCTTTCCCGCCGCCGCAGTCCAGTTCCGCAATCTGGGCTGGAGCGCCGACACGCCGGCCGGCACTTCCCGCACCGGCCTGAGCCTGCGCCAAGCCGGCCGCGAGAGCGCCGAAGAGGGCTGGGAACTCCTCCGCGGCCAGCTCCGTGACGCGGCGCCGTCCGTCGTCCTCATCGGCTACGGCATGGCCCACTCGTTCGATGGTCCCGCCGGTCTGCCGCGCTTCCTCTCCGAATACCGCCGGCTGCTCGATACGCTCGCCGCCGACTTTCCGCAGGCCCGGGTGGTCCTGCTGACACCGATCGCGCACGAGCGCCTCGGTCCGCCGTGGCCCGACCCCGCCGCCCATCAGGCGAACCTCGAACGCTACGCCGCCGCCATCGGCGTCCTCGCGGGAGAGCGGGGCCTGCCACTTCTGCCCGCACACACGTGGCGCGCGAGCCCGGGAACGCCTCCTCTGACCGAGAATGGAATCCACCTGGGTGAAGCGGGCTATCGCCGCCTCGCTGAGTGGATCGAGGATCAGGCCTTCGGCAGCCCGGGGGCCTGGCGCTCCCAGCCCACCGACCGCGTCGAGGCCCTCCGTCAGGCCATCCTGCGCAAGAACGAGTGGTTCTTCCACCGCTCCCGTCCGGCCAACATGGCCTACATCTTCGGCTTCCGCCGCAAGGAACAGGGAAGGAACGCGGTCGAAATCGCCCAGTTCGATCCCCTCATCGCCGCCGAGGAGGCCCGCATCGCCCAGCTGCGATCCTTCCCCGCCACCGGCCCGGCACCCACGCCCCGCCGGGTCGGCAACCTCACCGCCCGTTCTTCCCCGCAGCGCCACCCCGCATTCGAGGTCGCCGAGGGCCTCGAGGTCACCCTCTGGGCCGAAAATCCCCTGCTCGAAAAACCGATCCAGATGAACTTCGACCCACAAGGCCGACTCTGGGTCGCTTCGTCCGGGATGTACCCGCAAATCGAGCCCGGTCAGGCTCTGACCGATCGGATCATCGTCTTGGAAGACACCTCCGGCGCGGGTCGCGCCGACCGCGCCACCGTGTTCGCCGACGGCCTGCTCATCCCGACCGCCGTCATCCCGGGAGATGGCGGCTGCTACGTCGCCCAAAGCACCGAGTTGCTGCATTTCCGCGACACCGACGGCGATGGCCGGGCCGATTCCCGCCGCGTCGTTCTCAGCAGTTTCGGCACCGAGGACACGCACCATAATCTCCACACCGCCCGCTGGGGCCCGGATGGGCGGCTGTACCTGATCCAGTCGATCTACACCCGTTCCCACGTCGAAACACCGCACGGCGTGGTGCGGCAGCTCGGGGGCGCCGTGTTCCGTCTCAACCCGCAGGACCTGCGCATGGAGGTCGTCAACCGGGGCTGGGTCAATGCGTGGGGACACCAGTTCGACGCCTTCGGACAGTCGTTCATGACCGACGGCGCCGGCAACGACGGCATCCACTGGGGCCTCCCTGGGGCATCCTACCTTGCCGCCGTTCCGTCGCGGCGCCTTCTCGACAGCGTCAGCCCGGGAAAGTACCCGAAGTTCGCCGGCATCGAGTTCGTCCGCAGCCCGCTCTTCCCCGCCGCCTGGCAGGGGAACGTGATCACCGGCGATTTCCGCGCCCACCGCGTCGTCCGCTTCGCCATCGAGGACCAGGGCGCCGGCTACATCACGCGCGAACTGCCCGACGTCCTGCGCAGCGTCGATTCATCGTTCCGGCCGATCGATGTCGCCATGGGACCCGACGGGGCGCTGTACATCGCGGACTGGAGCAACCCGATCATCCAGCATGGCGAGGTCGACTTCCGCGACCCGCGCCGCGACAAGGAGCACGGTCGCATCTGGCGCGTCGCCCCGAAGGGCGCGGCGCCGCTGCCGCGCGAGTCCCTGCCCAGCCTTGAGACGGCGGCGCTGCTGGACCGACTGAATTCACCGGCCGCCTACACCCAGGCTTCCGCCCGGCGCGTGCTCATCGAGCGGGGCGCGGCCGCCGTCGCGCCGGCCTTGCCGGGCTGGCTCCAGAAACGCACCGACGACGGCTCCGCCTTGCAGGCGCTGTGGCTGGCGCAGGCGCTCGACCTGCCGCTCGATCCGTTGCTGGACCGCCTGCTGCGCTCCCCCGCTCCGGAAATCCGCGCCGCCGCCATCCACGCCCGCCACGACGGCCGGCCTCTGAGCGAACTCGCCTCCCTCGCCGCCGATCCCCACCCCCGCGTGCGAGTCGAGGCCGTCCGCGCCCTCGGCCGCACCGGCTCCGCCGCCGGCGCCGCGCTCGCGCTCGGAGTCCTCGATTCCCCGACGGACCGTTTCCTCGACTATGCTCTCTGGCTCACGATCAACGAACTGGCCGAGCCGTGGCTGGCCGCCCTGTGCGACGGTTCATGGTCTCCGGCCGGCCGCGACCCGCAACTGACGTTCGCGCTCACGAGCATCGAGCCCGCGCTCGCCGGACCCGCGCTCACCGACGTCCTGAACGCCCGCGGCCTTCCCGCCGACGGCTCCGGGCCGTGGATCGAACTCATCGGCCGCGTCGGCGACAGGGTCGCAACGGGGCGGTTGCTCGAGGTGGTCGCGGCACCGTCGACCTCGGACGCCGTGCGCCTGCGCGGACTCGTCGCGCTGGCAACGGCCGCAAGCGAGCGCCGGGTCGCGCCGACTGCCGGTCAGGAAGCGGTCACCGCCCTGCTGCAGAGCGGCGACGGTCGCGTGCGGTTGGCCGCCACGCGCGTCCTCGGGGCTTGGAAGACCGCGGCCGCAGTGGCTCCGCTCCTTGCCTTGGCCGCGCAGGAAGGAGCGCCGGACGACGAACGCACCGCCCGCTGGGCCGCACTGCAGTCCATCGGCGGCGATGCGGTCATCGCGGGGTTGTCCCGACTCGTAAAGACTGCCTCCAGCGCCCGCCAGCGCCGGGAGGCGGTGCTGGCCCTCGCCGGCACGGATCTGGAGCGGGCACTGCCCGACGTCGCCAGCGCGCTGCAGAGCCTCAGCGATCCCGCCGAGTTCGAAGCCGCCTGGCGCGCGCTGCTCGGCATCACCGGCGCAAGCGACCGACTCGCCTCGTCCCTCACCCAGGCCAACCTGACCGCCGCCTCCGCCAAGCAGGCGCTTCGCTTCGCGCGCGAGGGCGGCCGCCACCCTGCACTCGTCCAGACGCTCATGCAGATCGCCGGGCTCACGTCCGCCACGGAGGTCCTCTCCCACGCCGAGCTGATCGCGCTCGCGACCGAGTCCATGGAACGCGGCGACGCCGCCCGCGGCGAACGCATCTACCGGCAGCCCGCACTCGCCTGCGTCGCCTGCCACGCCATCGGCGGAGTCGGGGGACGGGTCGGTCCCGATCTCACCAGCATCGGGGCAAGCGCCCCGGCCGACTACCTCCTCGAATCCCTCCTATACCCGCAGGCCAAGACCAAGGAGGGCTACCACGCCGTCGCCCTCACCGCCAGCGACGGCCGCGACTACAGCGGCGTCATCGTCCGCGAGAACGAGCGCGAAATCGTCCTCCGCGGCGCCGACGACCAACTCGTCACGCTCGCCCCGCGCAGCGTGACGCAGCGCACCGACTTCGGTTCCCTCATGCCAGCCGGGTTGGTGGACAGTCTCTCGCCGGCGGACTTGCGCGACCTCGTCCGGTTCCTGTCGCAACTTGGCCGGCCCGGTGACTTCGATGCCGCCCGCGGCGGGGTCGCTCGCCTGTGGCGGAGCTACGTCGCCAACCCGGTCAACCAGCCGATCGGCATGGAGCCGGTCGTCCGGGGCGACTTCACGCTCGCCGACTGGCGACTGCTGCCCAGCCTGACGGATGGATCGGTCGACCGCGGTCTGCTTGAGGACATCCTCCGCACCGAGGAGTGGGCGCGCGAATTCTACGTCGCCGCCGCCTTCACGGCACCGAAGGCGGGCCGGGCGGCGTTCCGCCTGCAAGGCTCCGCGCTCCGCGCCTGGCTGAATGGCCGCTCGATTCCGGTGAGCGACGCGTTCTCCACCGAGCTTCCCGCCGGCGACCACGTGCTGGTCTTCGAACTCGACAAGCGCGCCCTGCCGCAAAAGTGGTCCCTGCGCTCGGACGACGTATCGTTCGCGCGCGAGTGAGGGGCCGGTTCCGCGGGCGTGCGGCCGCAGCGCAAGCCCGCCGAACCGTCGGACCGAGACCCGCGCCGGCCGCCCGCCGAAGCGGTCAGCGGATGCTGGCGGCGATCTCGTCGCGGGCCTTGGCGATGATCTCGTGCAGCGGAACCGCGGCGCCGCCCCGGCGCTTGCTTTCGTCGGCGCCCTCCATGAAGGCGTAAAGCTCGACCATTTCCTGGCGGCTGACCGGCGATTTGCCGGTGCGGAACATCTCCACGATCGCGATCAGCAGCGGGTCGTAGCCGTCGTAGGCGCCGATGCGACGCTCGCCCCGCTCGCCGACCGCCACGCCACCATAGCCCTTCCGATCCTTGCCGTTCTCCGGCCGGAAGATGCCGGTGCGGTTGCCGTCCCATTCCCCGACGACCTCGACCAGCCCGTTCGGGCCGTCGACCCGGCGGACGGAGCGGCAGCCCGTGCCCATCACGGTGAACAGGCTCTCGCAGCCGTGCACCCCGTACCAGTAGAGGTCAGGATGGGTGGGCTCGATGTGGAAAGGACCGAACGTTTCCGCCCGGAGGACCCGCCCGATCGCGCCCCGGGCGACCGCCACCGTCTCGGCCGCGAAGCGCAGGGACGACGAACAGAAGAGCGGCACCCCGGCCGCGTCCGCGGCGTCGAGGATGCGCAGCACATCGACGAAGGAGCCCGCCAGCGGCTTGTCCACGAACACCGGCTTGCGGGCCCGCAGCACCGGCAGCACCTGCTCCAAGTGCACCCGTCCGTCGTTGGACTCCAGAAGGACGGCATCGACGCGGGCGAGGAGGGCCGGGATGGAGTCAACGATCTCCACCCCCATGGCCTGGACCTTGGCGGTGTACTCCGGCACGCGGCGGGTGCTGCTTTCGATGTCGCGGCTGCCCTGGGGGTAAGCCGCGACGATTCGAACGCCCGCGAGCCGGGGAGCGTCGGCCGGGTTCTTCGGACCCCGGTTCAAGGACTCCGTGAACGCGATGACGTGCGACGTATCGAGACCAATGATGCCCACGCGGATCGCCGGCTGGGCGGCGGCCTCGGCCGCGGACAGGGAGGTAAGGCTGAGCATGAGAACCGCCGCGAAGGCGGAGAGGACGCACTTCATGTGAGGCCGCACTCTGCACCCGGGCGAGGCAGCGAGGCAAGAGCGCTCGGAACGGCGGGAAGTCGCGGTCGACCGGGCCTCCGGACTTGGCTCGCGCCTCTCCGGGCCGATAACAAGGAGTCCATGCCGTCCGTCGCGCCGCTCCGGATCCTTCCTCCCTGCCTCGCGAGCGTGGGATTGGCACTGCTGGCCAACGGGTTGCTGACCGGTGAAGTCCTGACCCGCTCCCGGGACACGGACTCGTTCCATTGGGGCGGAGCGCAGACGGCGGGCGCGCTCATTCTCCTCCTCGCGGTGGCGGTGGCGGCGTGGGCCTTTGGCCGGCGCGATGACTTCGCGGGTCCCGCGCCGGGGCCGGGTGCCGCAGCTGCGGCTACGGCTTCCCCGGCTGCGCCGCAGCCGTTGGCGCCCGGTTCCGACCACCTCCCGCGCTGGATCGCCTTCCTCCCGGCGGCGATGCTCTGGCTCGCCGCCAGCGTCCTCTTCCTGCTCGTCGGCGAGGACGCCACCGTGCGCTGGCTGTGGCTGGGAAGCATCGTCGCCTTCGCGCTGCCGCTCCTGCGCGAGCGGGTGCCCGGTCCGGCCCGCAAACGCACTCCGATGTCGTTCGGGGAACTCGCCCTGCTGGCGGCGGTGATCACCGGCGCGGCGCTGGTCCGGGCCGTTGACCGCACAACCCTCCCCCACCACGTGGACAACGATGTGTCGCTGATGGGACTCTACTCGCGGCGACTGGTGGAGATGGATACCTGGCGGATGATCGGCATGGCGCCGACGCGCCACCCGTACTCGGAGCACCAGTTCATCGGCCTCGGGATGCGGCTGTTCGGGCATGATCACTTCGGACTGGCGATGCACAGCGTGATCGCCGGCACCGCCTCGTGCATCGTGCTGCACCTGATCGGGCGGATGCTCTTCAACCGCTGGGTCGGACTGATCGCGGCGGCGCTGCTGGCGTCGAACTGGTGTCACATCCACTTCTCGCGGCTGCTCTTCGGACCGGTGGCCACGCTCTTCCTGCTCCTCGCCTCGTGGCTCCTCCTGCGCGGCCTGCGCGACGGGCGGGCGCGCGACTTCGCGCTCGGCGGCGCCTGCGTGGCGCTCTCGGCCATGGACTACTACTCCGGGCGAATCACCCCGGTGCTGGCCCTCGTGCTCGCGGCCCTCTGGCTCTGGCAGCGCCAGCGGTACCCGCAGATGCGTTTCCGCCTTTGGTGGATCGGACTCGGCGCCTCCCTCGTCGTGTTCGGCCCGAACCTTGCCTACATGCTGGACGAGTTCCGCCGCTTCAGCGGGCGGGGGAATCACGTGATTCTCTGGACCGACCTGACGTGGACGCACCTCTCGCACAAGTATCAGAGCGGGGGCAGCACGTGGATCATCCTCAAGGAGCAGGTGCTGCGGACCGCCCTCGCGCCGTTCTACTTTCCCGATGAGAGCACGATCTCATGGCTGCGGCGACCGATGCTCGGTGCCATCGCCGCCATCGGATTGACGCTGGGACTCGGGTTCTGCCTGCGTCGGTGGCGCGACCCGGCCTTTTCCTTCCCCGTGCTGACCGCCGCGGCCGTGCTGCTGCTCGGCGGCGTCCTGACCACCGATCCCCCGTATTGGCCGCACCTGAACATTGCCGTCCCGGCCCTCTGCCTGATCGCCGCCATCGGCTTGGAACGCGTCGCCCGGCGACTGCATGAGGCCCTGCCGGCCCGCGCGGGGATCGCCGTTCCGACGCTGGTGGCCTTTGGGCTGGTGGCAACGGCGGTGCACGAATAGGAGGTCTACGAGGCGTTCGCCCGTCGCCACGCGGGCTCCCGCGTACACGCCGCTCGCGAGATCCAGAAGCTTCCCGCCGGCAGCCGCGCGTACCTCGTGAGCCAGGCGGTGCGGGCCGAGCACGAGTCGTTCCGCTTCCTCGCACCCCACGTCACGGTGCGCAACCTGTCGCCGGAAGAGATCCGTCAGGGTCCCCCGCAGCTCGATGCGCCGCTGGTGATCTTCGTGTTCGACGACGCCCCCGCCGACCTGCGTGGCGTGCTGGAAAGAGCCTACCCCGGCTGCCGGATCGAGGGATTCATCGACGGATGGAACTTGCCGGTGTTCACGGTGTTCCGCGCCCATCCTCCCGGCCTTGAGGTGCATCCGCAGGAAGCGGTGCCGCCCAGCCGCCGCCTCTCCGACCTGCCGGGCGCGGGCTTGGTGGCGCTGGCCGCGCTGGGGGTGATCCTGCTGTTCGCGCAACGGTTCCGCGCGGCCGGGGCCGCGAACGTCCCATGACCGCGGCGGCGAAAATCGCACGCTCGCTGCTTGCGCGACCGGCGGCGAAGGGTCGAACATACGCCCTCCGATGATGTCAGGCTACGGCTCCTCCGACGACCACCGCCCCCTGTTCTGGGTGCGCGGCTACCCGTTCTTCGCCACGCACGCCCTCGTGCTCGCGCTGGTGGTGTCGATGATCGCCACGACCGCCCTGATGGCGTTCGGCGGCTCCGCCTTGCTGGAGGCCATGAGCTACGCCAGCGCCCGGGTCCTCGGTGGCGAGGTGTGGCGCGTGCTCACCTACGGCCTGGTGAATCCTCCCAGCCTCTGGTTCGCCATCGACATGGTCCTGATCGTCTGGTTCGGCCGGGAACTCGAACGGGAACTCGGACGCCGCAACTTCCTCTGGCTCTGCCTCGGACTCTACCTCGCGCCAGTTCTCCTGCTCACGCTCGCCGCCGGATTCGGGCTCGGCACCTCCCTCACGGGTCAGGGCGGTGGCTTCGGGCTCTTCATCGCCTTCGCCACGCTCTACCCCGGCGCGTTGCTGCTCTTCAACCTGCAGGCCAAGTGGGTGGCGCTGATCCTCGTCGGGATCTACGCGCTCATCGGTGTGGGCCAGCGCGACGTGGCCGGACTGCTCTCATTGGGCGCGACGGCGGGGTTCGCGTATGCCTGCGTGCTCCAGCTGCGCGGCCGGCCGCTCTTCCCCTGGCGAATCGCCCGGCCCGCGAAGCCCGCAGCCACGCGCGGCACCGCGGCCAAGGTCATCCCGTTCCCGACCCCCGCTGCCAAGCCGGCCGGGCGGCCCGTCGCGGCGACGCCCACCCGACCCGCCGCCGCGAGCGTTCCTCCCGCCGACATGGCCGAGGTCGATGCCCTCCTCGATAAGATCGCCGATTCCGGGATGGCCAGTCTCACCGCTGCGGAGCGGGCGCGGCTGGATGCCGCCCACCAATCGCTCAAGCGACGTTCGTCCTCCAACCCGTCCTGAACGGGGTTGTTTCTTCGTCCGCGGACGCTCCCGGAAAAAGCGGTCGCACCTCGAGAAGCGGACGCTCGCTCCTTGCCACCGGACGACCGGAGACCACCCGGGACGCGCCGCGCCGCGGCCGGCAACCGGCGGAGGCGCGTCGCTGCGGCTAATCCTTGAATTCGTCGAGCGACACCTTCGCGGGGGCGGACGGCTCCTCGCCCTCGGGAGGCGGAGAGGCGAGGCCACCGACTTGGAATTCGCGGTACCGCCGCTCCAACTCGCGCAGCTCCTCTTCGCGCTGCTCCAACTCCACCTCGCGCTCGATCTGCGCCTGCGTGGTCTCCATGAGCTTGGCCTCGCTCTGGGAGAGAAACGCCTCGCGCTCGCTGAGGCTCTCGCGGGTCTCGCGGAGAAGCCGCTCCAGTCGCTCGCGCTCCGCCTGCAACTCGGCCATCGCCGCGAGGTCCTTGCCGGAGAGGCCCGCCGTGGAGGCGGCAGCCAGACCGGAGGCGGCAGCCAGACCGGAGGCGGCCGCAGCCGCCGCCGGATTCGGCGCGACCGCCGCGGCGGCGGCCGACGGGCGGTACACCAGACGGCCGCTGGCCGTGCGCGCGGCGGTCGACGCACCCGAGGCAGCGGCCGTCGAAGCACCGGCGGCCGCCTTGGCGGCGGGAGTCGGCGCGGCGGCGGCGGCTTTCGGCTCCGGCGTGGCGGTCAGCAGCGGCGCGAGTTCCGCCGCCACCACTTCGGGAGATGCCTGGATCTCCACGCGTTCCGGCTTCCACTCATGGAGCCGCCCCGTCTCCAGCATGATCTCCGTCTCGGAAACGACCTGCTCGAACCGATCCGGCTCGATCTTCTCCATCGCCGCGCTGCGGAACCCCTGCCACATCTTGCGGCAGTAACTGCTCACGCCATAGTTGCCGGAGAAGTTGGCCAGGCAGCACTCCGCCTTGATCGCCGTGAACAGACGCGGCAACTGTTCCTCGGCCTCGGTGGACAGCGCCCGCACGATCTTCAGCGCCTCCAGCGGAGGCAGGTCCAACATGCCAAACGCCAGCCGACGCCAGTTCCGCTCGGGCTGACGCTGCAAGGTCGGAGGTTTGCCCCGCCGCAGGCTCTGCGCATCGGCGATCCGGTTGAGAAAGGCGATCTCCTCCTGCATCACCGCCGCCGCGTGCATCGTCTCCTCCACCGCTTTCCGTCCTTCGGAATGCGAACCACAGGTCTCGCCCTGCGGAAACGACATGTTCGGAAAAATCTTGGAGTCCAACAACATCGAAATCAAAAGACCGGCCGTGAACCCCTCCCGGCAACCGCCGCTTCCGCAGGTTTCCCTTCCGGGAAATCAACCTGCAATTGAGGGGAATGAGGAACGGTTGCTCGACGCATGACAGGCGAAAGCTGTCCAGTTATCGACCGGAACACGGGGAAATTTCGTGAAGAATCCGTCCAAAGGCAGGTCCCCACCCTCCGTTCCGACTCAAGCGCCGCCCCACCATCGCATCCGCACCGCCAAGGCGTCCTGGCCGCCGTCGCCAACGCCGTCACCGGGGCCACCCGGTTCCACCCGCTATGCCCGCCCAGCCAGCCCTTTACCGTCCACCCACGACCGCCGAATCCGGACCGCCGCAGTAACGGCCAAGTCACCGCGCCGCTCCCACCCACCCGTTCAGGGTCCGGATGCCGGAGTCGGCGCCGGCGGCGGCGGCGGAGCGGCCTCGGTTCCCGCTTCGGGACGCGCAGACCCAGACTTCGACCCTTTCCCGGTCGCCGGGGGCGACGTCGGCAAGCCGAGCGCCCGGGTCGCCGAATCGCGAACGGCCTGCACCGCCGGGGAATTCTTCAACATGTCGAACGGCACCTCGCTCTGCGTATCCTTTCCGATGTGCTCGCTCGCCACCGTCGCCAAGAGGGGCATGGCACTCTCCAGCCGGGCGTTCACCCCAGGGATGCCGACACGCACGTCCCAGACTTCCTCCGACTCCGTCTGCAGCACCGTCCGGGCCACGTTGCGGCGCGCCACGAGGCGCAGGTGGACTTCGTTGCCGAACCGCACTTCCCGGGGCAGCGCATTCCGCCCGTACGTCACCTCGATGAACAGATCCGGCACCGTGTTCGGCTGCGCCTCAAACAATCCTCGCCCAGCCAGAGCCGCGTTCACGCAGGCCACGATCGCTGGAAGGCTCGCCTGCTGCCCCGCCACCATCGAACGTTTCGCCGTCAATTGAAACGAGGGTCCCACTTCCTTCAACACGTCGGCAGGAGCACTGATCGCATCCACGTACACCCGCTGCTTCGTCGCCAGCGCTCCCGACTCGCACCCCGCGAGGAAGGGAACTAGGCAGCCGAGGACGCACAACAGGGCCCGGCGCAGCCCGGGCGGAAGGCACAGGGGTCTCATGGGGAACCGGAAA
>Ga0194126_10012095_pt1 | contig 10985 bp, 6 predicted proteins | sample TA2KigC150mmetaG_FD_148641 | JGI IMG/M metagenome (GOLD analysis project Ga0194126, IMG submission 148641) | Freshwater microbial communities from Lake Tanganyika, Tanzania - TA2015035 Kigoma Deep Cast 150m | ecosystem: Environmental > Aquatic > Freshwater > Lake | place: Tanzania: Lake...
GAAGGCCCTGAAAGAAATAAGAGATTTTTTTAATGTTGGAAAGATTTATATCAACAATCGTTACGATAACCATAAAGAGAATCTCTATCGTTATGTAGTGCGTAGGAGAAAGGATTTACTAGAGGTGATAATCCCATTTTTTAGTAAACAAACAATGCGTACTATAAAGAAAAAACAATTTGATCGATTTGTATTTATTTTGAAAATGGTTGAGAAAAAGAAACACCTTTCAAAAGATGGATTAGAAGAGATTTTAAGAGTTGCTGAAAAAATGAATGTAAGAAAAGATAGAGGTAATTTAATCAGAATCCTCAGAGAACACACGCCACAGCCTTTTTAGGCAAGATATGTTCCCGACTGCATGGTGACATGCAGGAGTATATAATACTCATAGTTCTATTTTTAAAATAGAGTGAAGATTTCAAGCGAAGTTCCTTGTCGGGTGAGTGAAACGAGCCCGATTAAAAGTTGGCTTATAACGGTGAAGCCCTGTTTAGTTTTCAGAGGGTAATACCGTGGGAAGTCGTCACTGAGGTGATTGACCCCGTATCGACTGATTCCTTTGAAGGATGAGATAGGTGTTCTTTCTTGAATATTCAAGAAAAATTTAAAACTCTTATCATACGCCGACCAATCTAAGTAGGTTGAAGATATAGTCAGTACTACTAGTAATAGTGGAGTGATATGAAGTTCCGACCCGCATGAATGGTGTAACGAGTAAACAACTGTCTTAAACTCTCCCCCGGCGAAATTGAAATGGCCGTGAAGATGCGGCCTACTTACTGCAGGACAAATAGACCCCGTGGAGCTTTACTACAGCTTGGCATTGAAAGGCTTAAACAAACTGTTGAGAATAGGTGGGAGTCTTCGGACGTCAGTGAAATACCACTCTTTTGTTTATGTTTTTCTTACTAAAATATGCTGGAAACGCATATTAGGACAGTGTCTGGTGGGTAGTTTGACTGGGGCAGTCGCTTGCTCAAGAGTAATGCAAGCGTACCAAGGTCGGCTTAGCGCGGATGGAAATCGCGCTGGACGTATAAAGGCATAAGCCGGCTTGACTGCGAGACTGGCGGGTCAAGCAGGAACGAAAGTTGGTCTTAGTGATCCCCGAATCTGTCGTGGTGGCAGATCGGGCTTAACGGATAGCTACCCCGGGGATACATTCTGTGTCCCGTTCCAATGGCAACATTGGGACAGAGAATACGGCTAATAACGGTGAAGCCCATTATGCGGAAGGGTTTGGGTTAATTTTTTCCCTTCACGAGGCGTATAATGGGTAATACCGTGGGAAGTCGGAAGTTTAATGAATAGGAAACAAAAATCAATAATTATCGGAATGATTTTAGGAGATGCTTTTCTTCAGAAAACTGGAGAGAAGAATGCTAGAATTCGTCTTGAACATAGCGAAAAACAAAAGGATTATTTAATCTGGAAAGCTAGTTTTTTCCCTGAATTTTTTCAGGGAAAGCCAAGCTTTTTGGAACGTTTTAATATCACTTATCAAAAGGCTTATCGTTATGTTCGTTGGCAATCGAATGCTTCTGCTAAAATCGGGAAAATGTGCAAGCTTTTTTACGAGCGAGGGAGAAAGAAAATCCCTGATAATTTACCGTTGATTTTTGATAATCCTTTGGCTTTAGCGATTTGGTATATGGACGATGGATATTTATATCATCGAGATAAGATAATTTATATTTATCTTCCACAATATACCCCAAAAGAACAAAAAATTCTTTTAGAAACGCTAAAATTAAATTTTGGATTAGAGCCTATTTTAAAAACAAAGAAGAAAGGAAATCAGGTTTTGATTTTTCCAGTTGATGAGACGAAAAAGTTTCTTTTACTGGTTAAACCTTTTATTGTTTCTTCAATGAAGTATAAACTTCTTGACCCCGTATCGACTGAGGCTTAAATGCCAAAATTCCATTTTAATAAAATGAGATTAAACGCCGTACCCCGTTTTTAGAAGCGGGTGAAGATATAGTCAGTGCCACTAGTAATAGTGGAATTATAAATAAACATGAACAGGCTGGTCGCGCCCGAGAGTCCATATCGACGGCGCGGTTCGGCACCTCGATGTCGGCTCAGCGTATCCTGGGGCTGAAGAAGGTCCCAAGGGTTGGTCTGTTCGTCCATTAAAACGCTACGTGAGCTGGGTTCAGAACGTAAATTACATTGCGTTATATCATAGTAATATGATAAAGTATAAGAACCAGAGTAAAGATGAACAGATGATGCTTTACTCAAATTTAATCCGACTGATATCGGTGAAACCCTCCTGAATTAATATACCGAACGATTCAGAGGGCAATACCGAGGGAAGATAAGAGTTCTGTGACTAAAGAAGAAAAATCTTATATTGCTGGTTTTTTAGATGGGGATGGTTGTATTATGCTCCAATTGATATCAAGACCTGATTATTTTTTAGGTTATCAAATAAGAGCGAGCATTGTTTTCTATCAAAAAAGCAAATTTAAAGATTTTCTTTATTGGTTAAAATCAAATTTTAAGGTTGGTTATATTCGCGACCGTCGTGATGATATTAGCGAATATACTATTGTTGGCTTTGAAGCAGTAGAAGGTGTTTTAAAATTGTTAAAGCCTTATTTAAGGCTTAAAAAGAAACAAGCCGAATTAGCTTTAGAAATTATAAATAAGACACCGTTGAAAAAAAGGAAAATTTATACTCCAGAATTGCTTTTGGAGTTAGCGAAAGAAGTTGATAAATTTATTGACCTTAATTATTCCAAAAAAAGAAAAAATACTTCTATTGAAATAGAAAACTTCTTAAAGTCACACAAGCTTTTATCCCCGTAGAGACTGATCTTACTTAATCGATTTTTAAGTAAGTGAGATAAGTTATCACTTTCTAGTTTTTACTAGAGAAATTTAGGAGACTTATCATATGTTGGCTCCTACTCTTTTTGAATAAAATCAAAGAAAGAGGATGAAGATATAGTCCATGCTAATAGAAATATTAGATAAACATGCGTGAGACAGTTCGGTCTCTATCCGCAGTAAGCGTGGGATACTTGAGGGAATCTGTCGGTAGTACGAGAGGACTCCGATGGGGGAATCCCTGGTGTGCCAGTTGTTCCTATCAAGGACAGCGCTGGGTAGCTAAATTCCTAGTGGATAACTGCTGAAAGCATCTTAAGCGGGAAGCCGCTCCCAAGATAAGGTATCCATTTAGCCCTGACTTCGGTCAGGGCGTCAGATCACCCGTAGACGACGGGGTTGATAGGCTGGAGGTGGAAGTGAGGTAACTCATTAAGCTGACCAGTACTAAACGATCGATAAAAGCAGCTTTCTTAATGGGAAATTCTATTCACTTTTCAGGGATTTTGCCTCGGTGATCGAAGCGCCGTCGAACTACCCCTTTCCATTCCGAACAGGGTCGTCAAAGGCGGCAGCGGGGACGATAGTGCCACCGCAAGGTGGTGTGACAATACCTCATTGCCGAGGCTTTTTGGTTAAAACAAATGATTGCGAAAGACAAACTTTTGCGCTAAAATAAAGATAATTAATTGAAAGCGAGGTATTATGAGTGAAAAAAACTATCAAAAAGGCCGCTAAACAAAAAAAGGCTTCTTCAAAAGCTTCGTCTGTTTCGGTAAACAAAAAGAAAGTTTCTTCCCCCAAGACTGAAACCATGGAGGAATTATTAAAGACTTATGCTTGGCAGGGTTTTAAAAGGGGCGACGTTATTGAGGGGACGGTGACGGAGAAAAGCAACCAGGCGGTTTGGGTTGATATTGGGGCCAAAACTGAAGGCTTGCTTCTAACCAAAGAGATGAAAACCGCCAAAGATTTCATTCATAACTTAAAAAGCGGCGATAAGGTGACGGTGACTGTTTTTCAGGCAGAGAGTGATCACGGTTATCCGCTGCTTTCCTTTAAAAAGACCCTCAATGACTTTTTATGGTCAGATTTTGAAGAAAAATTAAAAAGTGGTGAACCCATTAAGGTTAAAGGTAAGGAAATTAACAAAGGCGGATTGGTGGTTGATGTGAGTGGTTTTATTGGTTTTATTCCCACTTCCTGCTTTGGTTCAAAGACAGTTAATAAAATCAAAGATCTAATTAACCAAGATTTAACCGCCAAAATCATTGAGGTTGACAAAGAGAAAAACCGGTTGATTTTGTCGGAAAAGGAAATTTCTGACCAAAAACTGATTGAAAAACAAAAAGAGGTCTTGAAAAAAATCAAGGTCGGTCAGAAATTTGAAGGCAAGGTGAGTGGGATCATGCCCTTTGGCCTTTTTGTCAAAATTAAAGAGGATTCACCACTAGAAGGCCTTGTTCATATTTCCGAAATTTCATGGGAAAAAGTTGATGATCCGAGTAAGTTTTATAAACAGGGAGATAAGGTCAAAGTTCAGGTTTTGTTAGTTGATGAAAATAATGGCAAGTTAAACTTGACGATGAAACAGTTAGAAAAAGATCCTTGGGTGGAGATTGAAAAGAAATATCCGGTTGAATCGAAAGTCAAAGGGGAAGTTACCCGGGTGGCTCCTTTCGGCGCTTTTGTTCTGCTGGATAAAGGTGTGGAAGGCTTGATTCATTCTTCTAAACTACCAGCAGAGAAGATTTTAAAGGTTGGTGAGAAGGTTGATTGTTTTGTTGAATCAATCGATAAAAAGAACCGCAAAATGAGCTTAGGTTTGGTTTTGAAGGCAAAACCTGTCGGCTATAAATAAAAATGGCCAAAGCTTTAACCAAGTTTGTCTGCCAACAGTGTGGGATGGAGTCACCGAAATGGCTAGGTCGTTGTTCTGAATGTGGTGAATGGAATTCCTTGGTCGAAACGGTTATCCCGACCACCAAAAAAGGCTTTTTAACCGAAACCCTTCAAAGTCTTTCTCCGCAAAAATTAAGTCAAATTAAAGCGGCGGATTTAACCCGTTTAAAAACAGAGATTGAAGAATTCGATCGGGTTTTAGGCGGCGGTTTGGTGCCTGGTTCAGTGGTTTTAATCGCCGGTGAGCCGGGCATCGGCAAGTCAACTTTGATGTTGGAACTAGGAGAGAGAATTGGCGGTTTTTATATTTCTGGCGAGGAATCTTTACACCAAATTAAATTAAGAGCCGAAAGGTTAAAAGTCAAAGGCGAAAAATTGCTTTTTTTGTCAGAAACAGACGTTGACGTTATTGTTGAAACCGCCCGAAGCCTCCAAAAAGAACATTCTCTTAAAAGTCTGATTATTGATTCCATTCAAACTTTGACCACCCAGGACTTGACTGGTTCAGCTGGTTCCGTTGGCCAAGTTAGAGAATGCGCCTCAAGACTACTGAAAATGGCCAAAACTTTGAATATTGCCGTCTTTTTAATCGGCCATGTGACCAAGCAAGGGGCTTTGGCCGGACCAAAGGTTTTAGAACACATGGTTGATACGGTTTTGTCTTTAGAAGGGGAGAAATTTGGATCTTTCCGCTTACTGCGGACGACCAAAAACCGCTTTGGGGCTACTGATGAGGTGGGGGTTTTTGAGATGACAGACAAAGGCATGGAGCAGATTAAAAATCCTTCCCAAATTTTTTTATCAGAGAGGCAAAAAGGAGTCCCAGGCTCGTTGGTGGTGGCAACGATGGAAGGAACCCGGCCAGTTTTGGTGGAAATTCAGGCTTTGGTGACACCAACCCAGTTGGCTTTACCGCGCCGGATGGCCTCAGGAATTGATTATCAGCGCCTACAGCTGATTGTGGCCGTTTTAAGCAAGAGATTAAGTTTGCCCTTGGGCAATTTTGATATCTTTGTCAATGTCGCTGGTGGTCTAAAGATTGAGGAACCAGCGGCTGATTTAGGTGTCGCCTTGGCGATTTTTTCTTCTTTTAGGAACTTAGTCGTGGAAACCAAAACGGTTGTCTTTGGTGAGTTAGGTTTGTTAGGGGAGATCAGAAGTGTTTCTCAAAGTAAACAAAGGGTCAAAGAGGCCAAGCGTTTGGGTTTTGACAAAGTTATTTCTCCAGAAAAATATAATTCTATTTTGCAGGTTATTAAAAAGCTTAAATAGCGCTTTTTAAAAGTTTTCCACAATTCTTCTTTTTTGTTTAAAAAGGTCAATTTTGAAGCTAAATCAAGAGGTAATTTTCTTATAGGTTTTAGTTAATTTTCTTAAAATTTTCTTATAGGATTGACATTTGTCCAAAAATGTGCTAAAAACAAAGAGCATTACTATCGCTACTTAAAAGACAGTACGACTAGCAATGCTCTCTGCAATCCGATTGTTAGGCCAGGACAGGTGATCTAACAATCATTTTGAAAATAACATAAGTGTCAAGTTTTTGTCAATAGTTTGAACTTAAATTTGACCCCAGAGAAGGTGGGTGGAATGTAGGGCAGGCGTTCCACCTACCTTTTCTGGGACTTGACAAGTATTTTGAGGACTGTTTTAATTAAATTAAGCTTAAGAAGTATCCTCTCGTTCAATTTATGTCTTTTCCTAAATTAGTTTAATTTATGGTTAGTAAGAAAAACCTGACTGCTGATGAAGTCGTTGGTTTAAGTGAATCTTTACCCGAAGAAAAGACCTCCACTAAACCAAAAACAGAGTCAACTAAAAAAGAATCTTCTCCCGTGGCGGAGAATAATTTTGATGGTCTGGTTGATAACCGGATGATTCCTGATGCGGGGGTACCGACCCAATACATGGAGGGCATTTTAGACGTTTCCCAAGAAGGTCATGGTTATTTGCGACCTTCCTTTTCGCCATCTCAAAATGATGTTTATATTTCCGCTTCCCAAATCCGTCGTTTTAATCTGCGACCAGGAGATATGATCGGTGGTCAAGTGCGGGCGCCTAAGGAAAAAGAGCGTTATTATGGTCTTTTAAAGGTTGAAAAGGTCAATGGGATGGATATCGAGAAATTAGGCAAAAGACCTCATTTTGACAGTTTACTGCCGGTTTATCCCAGTGAACAGATTAAGCTTGAGACCGGTAAAACGCCGCTTTCAACCCGGATGATTGATTTGATTTCACCGATCGGTAAAGGGCAGCGGGGCTTGATCGTTTCCCCGCCTAAAGCTGGTAAAACCTGGCTTTTGAAAGATATTGCCAATGGGATCACCACCAACCATAAAGAGGTTCATTTGATGGCGGTTTTGGTGGGAGAAAGACCCGAAGAGGTGACTGATATCTCCCGCTCGGTTAAGGGTGAGGTCATTGCCTCCAACTTTGATGAACCACCAGAGCACCAAACTCGGGTGGCGGAAGTGGCTTTGGAAAGAGCCAAAAGATTGGTAGAGATGGGTAAAGACGTGGTTATTCTATTGGATTCAATTACGCGTTTGGCCCGAGCTTACAACCTTTCTATTCCGACCTCTGGCCGGACATTAACCGGGGGTTTTGACCCCGCGGCTTTGTATCCAGCCAAGCACTTTTTAGGCGCGGCACGAAATATCGAAAAAGGCGGTTCACTAACCATTTTAGGAACGACTTTGATTGAAACCGGTTCTAAAATGGATGATTTGATTTACGAAGAGTTTAAGGGGACTGGCAATATGGAACTTCACTTAGTCCGCAATTTAGCCGAAAGACGAGTCTTTCCTTCCATTGACATTCAACGTTCCGGCACCCGCCAGGAAGAACTTTTGTATGACCAAAAGAATTATCCCAAGATTATTACCATGCGAAAGATGATTGACATGCTAGGAGCTGATGAGCGAACCGAGATTTTGCTGGAAAGATTAAGTAAAACCAAAGATAATCAAGAATTCCTCAAAAATTTAAATACCGTTTAACCTTCAGTAATTGTCAAAAAAATTCTTTTATGCTATCCTAATTGGGCGATGGAAAAATCTTCTTTGGGTCAGGATCTACTTTCTTTTTTATTAAGTTTAGGTCACTATTTTAAAACCAAACTTTTTAAGATTTTTAGTTTTTTGGGAGAGATAAAGTTTTGGTTGACCTCAGGTTTATACAAACAGCGCGGTCGTTTGGTCAGGCCTTTTGTTCACTCGGGTATGGCCTTTTTACTTTTAGGCGGAATTACCTTAGGGCCGATTTTGATTACCGAGAACTTAAACAACCCTTGGCGTGAAGAAGCACCAGCCGTGCCGGTTTTATCCGCGGCCATGGCTGAAGGAGGAACCGCGACCTTGATTTCCCAAAAGCCTAGGGCCGAAGTTTTAGAATATGAAGTTAAACCGGGCGATACGGTTTCGACCATCGCTGAGAAGTTTGGCGTTTCGGTGGACACCATTATTTGGGAAAACAATTTAAAATCAGTTAAAGAAATTAAAACGGGTCAGATTTTGAAGATCTTACCCGTGACTGGGGTTTTGTACAAAGTTAAAGCTGGAGAAACAATTTATTCCATTGCCAAAAAACATCAGGTTGATCCACAAGGGATTGTTGATTGGCCGTATAATTCTTTTGCCAATGATGAGACTTTTGCCTTGGCCGTGGGGCAAACAGTTATCATCCCTGACGGCATTAAGCCTAAAGAGACACCAACCGCGCCCCGACGGATTTATGCCAGTGTTCCTGGAGCGGGTTTGGGTACTGGCCAATTTGCCTGGCCAACAGGTGGTCAAATTTCGCAAAGTTACTCTTGGTATCATCCGGCCATTGATATTTCCAACCGCAGTTTGCCAGATGTAGTTGCTTCTGATGGGGGAACGGTTATTGCCGCTGGTTGGCCAAGCCCTTGGGCCTATGGGAACCGGATTATTGTTGACCATGGCAATGGTTACCAGACTTTATATGCTCATTTGTCACAGATTTATGTGGCCTACGGTCAGAAGGTGGCCAGGGGTCAAACCATCGGGAGATTGGGTTCAACTGGTCGTTCCACCGGACCTCACCTTCACTTTGAGGTTCGTCAAAGTGGCGTAGCACAAAATCCCTTAAGTTTCCTAAAATAAGAAGCTTGTTACTTCGTCATAATTTACAATTACCTCTAAATAATCTATAATTTAAACCTGAAAAGGGGATGTAGCTCAACTGGTCAGAGCGCTGCGATGGCATCGCAGAGGTTGTGGGTTCGACTCCCATCATCTCCACTTTCCTGGGGGCTATAGCTTAGTTGGTAGAGCGCGGCATTCGCATTGCCAAGACGCCGGTTCGATCCCGGCTAGCTCCACTTTTTATGGAGTCGCTTCTGGTGCTGGGGAAACGTCGGGAGCTGCTTGTTCTTCCGGAAGTTCAATCGGTGGAGTAATGACCGGAGAAGGATAAGGCTCTGGTTCTATTAAAGGTTGTTGGGTAGGTTTTGGTTCCGGAATTTTTTCAGGTTTGGCTTGAGCCGCCTCACTGGCCGTGACCTTTTTAGCTAATTCATCTAGTTCTTGACGAGCTTTGTTGTAGTCTTCAGAAGTTGTGGGCACCAAATTTAAGGTGGCCAACATGGCTTCATGAGCTTTTTGGAAATTACTTTTTTCGCGATAAGCAGCGGATAAATTATAATAACCATTGGCAAAATTGGGTTTGATTTCTACTGCCTGTTGGAAGAAGCGGATAGCCTCGTCATAATTTTTCAAAGCATAATAAATACCGCCTAAATTTAGTTTAAGTTGAGGATTAGTCGGATCAAGTTTTATGGCTTGGCTTAATGCTGTGATAGCCCATTGATCAGAGCCTTGGGCAAAATTGATTAATTGCCGGTAAATATTCGCCAGATTCTCCCAATTTACAACTTTATTTTTGTTTAACGAAACCGCCGCTTTAGCTTCACGAATAGCCTGCTGAACTAAAGCGGTGATATTTTGCCGATCTTGGTCGGACAAGCCTGACCTGCTTGCTAACGAATAGGCCAAAGCGAGATTGGTTTGAGAGTAGGCCAAACGATAAAGATCATGGAAGGGATTTAAGGTGATAGCTTTAACTTGATTACTGTAAGCTCCAGTGCCATCATTTTGAGCCAAGGCGTTCAGCGAACGGCGGAAGAAAACTTCTGCCGCATAAGTTCGACCGGTGAAGAACAAACAACAAAGGACAAACAACAAGGTAGGAATGAAAATAGCCCAAGAGGCAATTTTAGAAGTTTCCGAATATTCTCCGCTGTATGGTAAGTTTAAAGCCAACAAAGCTAAAAACAGATAAAAGCAAAAAAGAAGCAAAAAATTGGGAGACAAAAAGAGGAAAATGATAAGGATGGTTAAGAGTGGAACAAAAACAGTAAGACTGCCTTCTTGATTAAACTTAATCTGTGTTTTGATAGTTTTACCAATTAACCAGAGAAAAGAAGCGATGCCTAGAGCGCCAACGGTTGTTAATAAATGAAAATAATAATTGCTGGAAGAACTAAAGCGTATAGCCCAGAGGTTGCTAAGATTGTAAGAGACAGGTCGAAATTGAGAGAAAGCCTCCAGAAAATTCGTTGGACCAATACCAAATAAAAAAAGTCGCCAATTTTTGAAACTTTCTACCGCAATCGCCCAAGAGGTGGAGTAGGATAAAAGCAAAGGTTTGTTGGGGGTCAAAAGCTGCCAGATGGTAACGATCAAACCACCCAAAAGGATAAAGGATAAAGGATAATGGATAATGGATAATGATTGGAAACGGTCTTTCCGCCAAAAGGGAATTAGTCGATTTATTTCAAGAGAAAAGATGACGACTAAAAAGGTAACCAGTGGCAGTAAACCCCCGGTAGGCGTCCAAGATTTTACCCTCAAAAAGGCCCAAGCACTAGATGAAGGGATTAAAGTTTCACCTAGGCCAATGAATTGATAAATCGCTACCAGCGAGAGAAGTACGCCACTGATGATTAAAGAATTAATTGGAAATTGGAAATTAGAAATTGGAAAATTATTTGTGATAACGAAGTAGAGTATTGTCAAGCCAATAATGGTCCCCGTGCCACCCGGTGTCCAAAGGGTTTCCCATTTATTAGTTGAAGATAAAAGAGTGGAAAGAATAAAAACTCCGGCGAAAACTAAAATCGGTAAGCCAAAAGAGGTGTGACGAAAAGTAATCTTCTTTTCCAAAGCCATCTTTAAAAGCCAAGCAATTAACAAAAACAAAACAAAGACAAACAACAAAGC
>Ga0194126_10012100_pt1 | contig 10980 bp, 7 predicted proteins | sample TA2KigC150mmetaG_FD_148641 | JGI IMG/M metagenome (GOLD analysis project Ga0194126, IMG submission 148641) | Freshwater microbial communities from Lake Tanganyika, Tanzania - TA2015035 Kigoma Deep Cast 150m | ecosystem: Environmental > Aquatic > Freshwater > Lake | place: Tanzania: Lake...
TCCTGGATGCCTGGTTTGACAACTTTTGCGACATCGTCCCGCGTCCCTTCCCAGCCCCAGAACTTGAGCGCCATGGTCAGGTTGGCCGGACCACAGTAATTCCACCGGTTATGCTGGTCGACATAAACGACCCCAGCCAGTGAGATGGATAATGGCAGCGGAGTCGGTGTGATGGTCGGGGTTGGGGTTGGCCCGGATGGAGGGATGGGAGTAGCGGTGGGCGTCTGCATGGCGGCCAACGTTTGGGTCACCATCAGGTCCACCTGCGATTGTTGGGTGGGTAGGAAGATCACCTCGTCAGGTGGATTGAGCCAGTAGACGATGCGCGTCCGCAAGTCGGCCAGGCGCCAGGTCAGCCGTTCATGGATGGGCGGTACATAATACAGACCAACCAGCAGGGCGATGGAGGCAAGCAGGCCGCCGATGATGAATATGCCGCGTGGCCTGCGCCTGTAATTTTTCAACCGGGAGATGGGTTCATATGGATAGGGCATGGAAGGATTATAGAGCAGTACTCCGTTTCCTTCAAGGAAACGGAGTACTCTCAATTACACATCACGGACTTCGCCGTCGATCACATCCCCATCCTTGCCGGGAGAAGTCCCCGGACCTGTATCCGGTTGCGCCTCGCCGAAGCCCTGCGCCCCCCCCTGGGGTGGTGTCTGGCCTTGCGAATACAATTGCTGGCTGAGGGCATGGAAGGCATTCTGCAACTCATCAGTCAGTTTCTTGATCTGGTTCAAGTCCTCGCCCTGGGCTGCCTGCCTGAGTTCACCGACTTTTGTTTCGATATTCGAGCGTTCGGAAGCCGGCGCCTTGTCTCCGAGTTCCTTGAGCGCTTTCTCGGTCTGGTAAGCCAGGTTGTCTGCCAGGTTGCGGGCTTCGATCAACTCGCGCCGTTTCTTGTCCTCGCCCTCGTTCTTCCGGGCTTCCTGGACCATCTTGTCTATGTCGGATTTATTCAGGTTGGTGGAGGCGGTAATGGTCACTTTCTGTTCCTTGCCGGTAGCCTTATCCCTGGCAGTAACATTGAGGATGCCATTGGCATCGATGTCGAAGGTGACCTCCACTTGGGGAATGCCGCGCGGCGCGGGAGGGATGCCATCCAGGCGGAAGCGGCCGAGGCTCATATTATCCCCGGCCATCGGGCGCTCGCCCTGCAGGACGTGGATGTCCACGGCTGTCTGGTTGTCCGCGGCAGTCGAGTAGGTCTCGGTCTTCCGTACCGGGATGGTGGTATTGCGCTCGATCATGGTGGTCATCACGCTCCCCAACGTCTCCACACCGAGCGAGAGCGGGGTTACATCGAGGAGCAGGATATCCTTGACATCACCGCCCAGGACACCGGCCTGGATCGCCGCGCCGACTGCCACAACTTCGTCCGGGTTGACGCCCTTGTTCGGTTCCTTGCCGTCGGTCAGGCGCCGCACCAGGTCCTGGACCATGGGCATGCGGGTCGCGCCTCCGACCAGGACCACTTCGTTCAAGTTCCCGGCGTTCATCCCCGCATCCTTGAGGGCATTCAGGAAGGGGGTCTTGCAGCGGTTGAGCAGGTCCTCGGTCATCTGCTCGAACCTAGAACGGGATAGTTTCAACTGCATGTGCTTGGGTCCGCTGGCATCGGCAGTGATATACGGCAGGTTGAGTTCAGTCTCCATCACTGTAGATAGTTCGATCTTCGCTTTCTCTGCCGCCTCGCGCAAACGTTGCAAGGCCTGGCGGTCCTGTCGCAGGTCGATGCCCTGGTCCTTCTTGAATTCATCCGCCGCCCAGTTGACGATGCGCTGGTCCCAATCATCGCCGCCCAAGTGGGTATCGCCATTGGTGGACTTGACTTCGATCACCCCTTCGCCGACTTCCAGGATGGACACATCAAACGTACCGCCACCCAGGTCGAAGACCAGGATCGTCTCATTCTTCTTCTTGTCGAGTCCATAAGCAAGGGCCGAGGCGGTCGGTTCGTTGATGATACGCATCACCTCCAGGCCGGCGATGCGGCCAGCGTCCTTGGTAGCCTGGCGCTGCGAGTCATTGAAGTATGCCGGGACGGTGATCACTGCCTGCGTGACGCTCTGTCCGAGATACGCCTCGGCATCGCTTTTTAATTTTGCGAGCACCATGGCGCTGATCTCCTGCGGACTGTACTCGCGGTTCGTCGCCGGAATCTTGACCCGCACATCGCCCGAAGAGCCTTTCACCACCTGGAAAGACACCATCTTTCGTTCGTTCTCTACTTCCTCGAAATGCCGCCCCATAAAACGCTTGATGGAATAAACGGTATTCTCGGAATTGATGACAGCCTGGCGCTTTGCCGTCTGGCCGACCATCCGTTCCCCGTTCTTGGAAAATGCCACAACCGACGGGCACAACCGCCCGCCTTCTGCCGTGCTGATGACTGTCGGTTGTCCGCCTTCCATCACTGCAACGACGCTGTTGGTCGTTCCCAGGTCGATACCGATGATCTTGCCCATGTCTATACTCCTTGTTAGGAAATTGCTCGCTAAACGCTGGTTTCGAGATGGTTATAGTGTAGCCGATGTATGCAAGAAAAATATTAACGATGTATTGTTTTTTTGTCTGGCTGAAAACAAAAGAGTATTACCGGCCAAGATGTTGCCGGGAATTTACGGATCGTCAGGGCGGGTCTGGTTCCTTATGGAAGGTTGAAGATTGGCGGTCGTGATGGATTCCCGTTACGCCGCCAGAAGAGATTCAACGCCGGGCCGGGATCGGTGTTATCGTTCACCTGGTAATGCCCGATAACCTTATCCAGGGGTATTCCCCAACGGGCTGTGATATCTTCCACCAGGATGACCAGGGAGGCGATCTGCGCCTCGGGATAATCCTCCCAATAACGGTATCCAAATGATTCCAGGTAATCTTCGAAGATCGGACCGTCGAAGCCGTCGGGATTTACATATAACTTGTTGACCAGTTCGATCCCGATGGATTGGGTGTAATCCTCGTTCACCTTTCCGCCCGCGCCCAGGCAGCAGGTGACATGGAAAGCCACCAGCCCCTCAGGCGCCAATTGGTAGACTTGGCCGTCACGGTCGATCATATAGTGTGCGCTGGATTTATCGCGTTCCTGGAACTCAGATATGGAGGCCACCAACCCACCCCGTGTGGCATGGAGCACGATTGCCTGGGGCGTGTTTCCGGTGCGCATGTTGCACGATGGCCGCACGAGTACAGGGAAGAGCAAACGGGCCTGGGCTTCCGCACTCAACTCGGTGGGGAATTCCATTTGTTCGAGCGCGAACTGCCTTTCGTACACGTCCGGTATCCGGTCAACGGCGTCACAGTTCTGGGCATAGCGCATCGTATCGATGGGAGGAACAGGTGTAGCCGGGACCAAGGTTGGTGTCTCACTCGATGCTGGAGTGGGGGAAATAAACGGCAGGATGGTGGATGTCGGTGGGCTATCCACCGGTACGAACGGCGATGGCTGCGCCTCAGCCTGTGACGGGGTTCCTGCAACCGGGTTGCAGGCTGCCAACCAAGCGAGGATCAGGAAAAACGGAAAGGAGCGATGGATTCTCATATAGCGTATCCTATGTGGCTGGTAAAAAACAACGCCTTTGCAGGCGATGTTTTTGAGTGGAGATGGCGGGAATCGAACCCGCGTCCGAAAGATTCGACCCACGGAAATCTACGAGCGTAGCCGGCTGATGCTCGTCACCGGAGGCGCCTCAACCGGCAGGGACAGCCTCCAGCCATCCGTTCAGACTCGAAAGTCCTCTTTCACACAGTCAACGGCGTCGCTGCGTGGCGCTCCACCTTTGTGACGCCCGGCCCTGCCACCCGGTGGAGAACGGGGCAGGCGGACGCGGCCTCACTTTTGGAGACCGGCCGATCCACTCTCTACTGCTTACGCAGCGAGGGGCATAGCGGCGTAGGAAGTGCGGTTGGCACTTGATTTTTTGCGCTGAGTTTACGAGTTCGGCGCCTCTCGGCTCGCATTCCGGGACCAGCCTCCTCCGTCGAAGCCTGTCATCCCCAGAATACGAACACATTATAGCACAACGGACGGATGGGTCGTCTACCGGTTCTACCCGGTAAGGGAGTTCCTAAAACGATGGGCTTTCTTTCTTACCGTAGAGAGCGCGGAACTCGCAGAGAATAAACAGAGGGCTTCTCTGCGCTCTTTGCGTACCCTGCGGTAAAAAGCCAGAGGAAGCCCACTAAATTAGGCGCTCCCTACCGGTTATCGATGTCGACTAACGGATCCAGTTCTACTGGCTGAACTTCCCGGCAGTGGAATTCTCCCGCTTATCTTGCATCGGCGTTCCTGACGTATCGATGTTGATGAACATCCGGCATTGATTTCGAATACAACAAGCGTGATATACTCCTCTGTAACTTTTGAAATCCGGCGGGGTTTGTACCTGCAAGTCACGCCGGTAAGGTGACGTGGAGTGCCCGAAAATTCAGACAGCGAAGTACTGGCGCGTGCCCTGACAGGTGACCGTGAAGCCTTCGGAGCCATCTATGAGCAATACGTAGAGAGAATTTTCAACTACGTCTATTACCGCACAGGGAATGTCGACGACGCAGAAGACCTGACCGCACGGGTATTCTTCCGGGCTCTCCACCACATCCAGAACTACCATGATCGCGGTGTGCCGTTTTCTGCCTGGCTCTATCGGATCGCCCACAACCTGGTCGCCAACTGGCACCGGGACCGCAGCCGCCGGCAGGAGATCCCACTCACAGATACTCCCAACATCCGGTATCGTGGGGAACTACCGGAACAGGCATTACTGGCGAACGAAGAACGGCGGGGATTGATGCGTCTCATCCGCAGTCTACCCCCCGAAAGGCAGGAACTCCTGATACTGAAATTCGTAGACCACCTATCGAACGCCGAGATCGGCCTGATCATGAATCGAAGTGAAGGGGCAGTCAAGAGCCTTTATCACCGAACGCTATTAGCCTTGCGCGATGAAGTCGGTATCGACCTTACAGAAGAAGGAGAATGAGATATGCCGCACGATGCCAACGAGGGTAGAATTGACATGCGCCCTTCAACGAAGGACAAGAAACCTGAACGTGCAAGTGAGCGACTGGCGCGATTGGAGGAACGCCTCGGCGGTATCCTCCAACCCGTCCGCCCGCGCCGGGAGTTTATCAATGGTGTCCGCCAGCGTATCCAGATCGTCCAAAGGCCATCGGTTGTTAACCGTTTGAATTTTGGCCAATTCATCGTGGTGGTGTTGGCTGGAGTGATCTCGGCCTCCTTTCTGATGGTGATGGGGACTCGCCTGTTGCTGGCCGCCATGGCAGTCCTGGGACTGATCAAACCTGCACAACGGAAGCCTGTGCGTGCGTCTTCCTGACCACCAACCTGCATAACTGGGCAGTCCGGGGCGCTTCTGTGCCCCGGATTTTTTTTACCTTGATAGGGGTATGGATTAGTTAGCGAATGGAAGTAATAACGCCCTGCCAATGCAGGGCGCGGTATCCTAACGGTCACTTTTCAATGATCATGTGAAAGCCCGGCAATCAACCGCCTGGCTTCTGCGATCAAGTCCACCTCGACTGGAAATTGAAAGTCCCCGGTGACGCGGGTCGTCAAATGGATTGCAGCCGTCCGCAGGTCTGAGGAAAGGGCAGGGACTTGCGCCAGCGCCTGGAGCGTTTCATAAATACTGGCAGAACGTACCAAGACTCCGTGACGGCCCAGCCAATCGCGGGCTGCAATCCCGGCTGCGCGCCGGGCACAGACGCGCGCCCGGCCCTCGTTCCCGGAAACTCGCGCCGTTTCAGCGTCAATCAGTTCCCGCTCCATCTTCCCTCGAAGGTCTTCGTTCATATTGAAATTATACATTCCCTGAATGGCGATATAATCGGGCTATCTCATTCCCGGAGGAGTATCATGAAGAAGACCTTTTATTTGTTGTCCGTAATCCTGGTGGTGAGCCTCGCCCTGGCAGCCTGCAAGCCCGCCACCGAAGTCCCCACGGAAACACCCACTGCGACTCTCACGGAACCCTATCGGATCACAGGGTCGTTCGATTACACCGCAGTGGATTACGTCCTCGAGAGCCGCTGGCTGGACCATGCCGTGGCCCTGGTGGACATGTACGGTTTCATCACCCGCGATGAAGACTGGGAGATTCCGGTCGCATCGCAGTACCTGGGATTCATGGCAGCCGACAACGAAGCCAACCTGGCGACCTACGATCTCTTCCTGCCATCCAGGCCGGCTGCCACATTCGCCGATGTGGATAACGACGGCGTGTTGGAGACTGGCGTCCAGGTATTCACCATCGCCTACTGGCCGAATACCTACGGCGGCGTCTACTCCGAAGGCGATGACCGTTCCAGTGGCTGGCCTGCCTTCCTGGCTTCGATCAAGACCAACGAAGAAGACCAGTATGAGGTTACCGGTGGAAAACTGATCGTCTGGGCTCCAGATGACCAGCAGTCCTTCCCATCCGGCTTCGGCGAGGACGGGATGCTGTTCACCGCCGATGACCCCGTCGCCCCAATCCAGGCCGGCTGGACAATCGTAGACCTGGACCAATCCCCCTTCACTTTCAGCAAGGAAGCCGAACCGGAACTGGCGCTCTACCAGCCCGAATTCGTGGCTGAAAAGGACTTCTCAGCCATGACCTACACCGAGGCTTTCGAGGCTATGTTTGCTTTCGTCCGGCAGGAATATGCTTTCAATGGCATCGAAGGAAAGCAGCCCAATTGGGATACCCTCTACAGTGAATTGAAACCACGCGTGGAAGCAGCCGAGACAGCCGGCGACGCCGAGGCTTTCTACCTTGCCCTGCGCGATTTCACCTGGGCCTTCAAGGATGGGCATGTTGGGCTATCCGGGGGGGAAATCCAAAACAACCTGTTCATGGAGGCGACTGGCGGTGGATATGGTTTTGCCATCCGTGAACTGGACAACGGCGAAGTAGTCGCCATCTACATCATGGCTGGCGGCCCGGCGGAACTGGCCGGGATGGAGATCGGCGCTGTGGTGACCGAATTCAACGGCCTCCCGATCATGGATGCAATCTCGGCTGCCCGCCCGTGGTCGATCCAATCGATGGACGAGCATATCCGCTACCAGCAAACCAGGTACCTGCTCCGCACCCAGCCGGGGGTCGAAGCGACTGTCACCTTCGCCAACCCGGATGAACAACCCCGGACCGCGACCCTGACCGCCATCGCAGAGCGTGATAGTTTCGCCTTCACATCCATTTACAGGGATGCACCTGACGAAACCTACCTGCCGATCGAATTCACGATCCTCGAATCGGGCGTCGGTTACGTGGCGATATACACAAACGAGGATGATGTGAGCCTGATGATCAAGCTCTTCGAGCGCGCCCTGAAGACCTTCGTTGCAGCCGAGGCGCCCGGCATCATCATCGACATGCGCTACAACAGCGGCGGCCTGCCGCTCGGCCTGGCCACTTTCCTGACCGAAAACGACATCCCCATGGGCCAGACCTACTATTACAGCGAGACCACAGGCCAGTTCGAACCGGAAGGTTCGCCCAGCATCTGGGAGCCAATGGTGGAACAATACACCTTCGACAAGATGGCGCTGCTGGTCGGCCCGGCCTGTGTCAGCGCCTGCGAGGAAGAATCCTACGGCTTCAGCCAGGTGCCGGGTATGATGGTGATCGGCAATGCGCCAACCTCAGGCGCATTCGGTGAAGTCTCGCGCGGCCAGATCCTGCTGCCCGAGAACTTCTACATGCAGATCCCGACCGGGCGCTTCCTGCTGCCAGATGGCAGCCTGTTCCTGGAAGGTGTGGGGGTCCCGCCGACCGTGGATGTGCCGGTCACATTGGAGACCGCCACCAGCGCCGAGGATATCGTCATGCTGTTTGCGGAACGCGCCATCCTGCTCCCGCTCGGCGCAGGGATCACCCCATCCGGGTCACCGAGCCTCATGTCTCATGCCCAGACTGAAGCGGGTCTCTCCTCGGCTGATTTCCTCGAAGACCGGGCGCGGGAGGAATACACCACCGAAGATATGCTCGAGACGGACAAGGAATTCACCTACAATATCCCGCTCTCCCGCTCCGTCCCGTTGATGTGGGTCTGGGGCTGGTGCGCCAAAGATGAAGCCACACTGGCAGACAACCTGGGGAAGATGGACTTTACTTTCACCCTGAACGGCGAGCAGGTGTCCCTCGATTCTTTCCTGAACCTGGACTACGACTCCAGCGATGGGCAGAAGTGCACCGCCTATATCCTCGGCCTGACCAACTGGCCCGGCGGCGAACACCATCTCTCCACATTGGTGGAATTTACCCAGGCGCTCAACGACGGCGTTTATGACTTTACTCCCGGCACGCAGACCTTTACCTACACGGTCTACGTCAAGCCGTAGAAAGTCCTTGCAAGGAAGCGAAAGAGCGGCAGTCAAGTACTACCGCTCTTTTTTTGCATCTCCTCGGGCTGGCTTATAAGCCGCATTCTGTCCAATGGAGGGGTGTTGGTTTACGTCCCGTAGGGCTTCTTCCCAACTCTCCACCTGGGCGATCATCTCTCTGGACGGCGCGTCGCCGCACCGTTCTAGCGGCCTACCCGGGACTGGCCCACCCACCTTAGGGCGGGCGCATGAGATGGCGAGCAGCCACCCATCGTCCACGGACGATTTCGTCCCTGCTTGGCCTTGCTCCCGGCGGGGGTTACCTGGCCGCCCGCATTACTGCGGACGCCGGTGGTCCCTTACACCACCTTTTCACCCTTGCACCCCACCCCGAAGGGCGAGGGCGGTTTGTTTCTGTGGCCCTTGTCCGGCAGGTTAACGCCTCACGGCGGTTTCCCCGCCCCGGGTGCTATCCGACGCCGTGCTCTGTGGAGTGCGGACTTTCCTCGACGCCGACAACGCAGCGCCGCGATCGCCCAGCCAGCCTGAGGATGATGTCATCATACCTGCTCTTGGCGTGAGCGTCAACCATTGCAACTTCATGAGAAAGGCGGTCACCTCGCGATGACCGCCTCATAGGATGAACCACTGGCCTGGATAGGCTAACGCCGGTTGCGCAGGAAAGTGGGGATATCCAGATCCTCGGTATTGAATGTCTGCGGCTTCACATCGGCGCCCTGGGACTGGGTCCGGTTGGCCTCCACGCTGACCGTTTCCAGCGGACGGTTGTCGATCCGCTCGGCGACCGGGCGGGTGGAGGGCCGCTGGGCGATGATCCGGCGCGGCATCCCCGTGCGTTCGAAACCGGTGGCAATGACCGTAATACGCACTTCATCGCCCAGTTCGGGATCGATGACCGCACCGAAGATCATGTTGACATCCGGGTGTGAAGTCTCACGGATGATGGCTGCCGCCTGGTTGACCTCGAACAGGGTCAGGTTCGGGCCGCCGGTCACATTGAACAGGACGCCGCGCGCCCCGTCGATGGTGATGTCCAGCAACTGGCTGGAAATGGCCTGCTCGGCTGCGACCCGGGCGCGGTCCTCGCCGGAGGCCTTGCCGACCGCCATCAGCGCCGCGCCGCCTTCGGACATGATGGTGCGGACATCGGCGAAATCCAGGTTGATCAAGCCGGGGATGGTGATCAACTCGGAGATGCCCTGGATACCCTGGTGCAGGACTTCATCGGCAATCCGGAAGGAATCCTGCAGGCTGGCGCGCTTATCCACCATCTGCAACAGCCGGTCGTTGGGGATAACGATCAACGTGTCGGTGTGTTCCCGCAACTTTCCGATACCGCCTTCAGCCGACTGCATCCGTTTTCCGCCTTCGAAGGTGAAGGGACGGGTGACGACCGCGATCGTCAGCGCCCCGCATTCCTTGGCGACCTGGGCCACGATCGGCGCAGCGCCGGTACCAGTGCCACCACCCATGCCGGCAGTGACAAAGACCATGTCTGAGCCTTTCAGGACATTGTACAAGTCGTCTGCCGATTCTTCGGCCGCCTTTCGACCCTGCTCCGGGTTGCCGCCCGCGCCCAAACCGCGCGTCAGTTTATTCCCCATTCGGACGCGGGTGGGAGCCTTCGAGAGCAGCAAGGCTTGGGCATCGGTGTTGACGGCGATGAATTCTACACCCTGGATGCCTTCGTCGATCATCCGGTTGACGGCGTTCGTTCCGCCGCCGCCCACGCCGATCACCTTGATCCGGGCAAATGCTTCAGTGGTTGTCTTTTTTGTGTCCATGATGTTTCTCCTTGTTCATTCTCGTAAGGAACGTTCGAGTGGTTGTTCATTCCGGGGCAGGTCCATATTCCTTCCTGCCATGTACATTTTCATCAAGGGAGCAGCCTTTTCAGCCAGTTCTTGACCACAGTCAGGTCCATACTGCTCTCTCCTTTCACCCGGCGACGCGGGCGGTCGCGTGCCGGGGGAATATCCATATCCTGCAAGCCGGCTGCCCAGTGGAGCAGGCCGACGCTGGTCGAATAAGCCGGCGACCCGAGCGAATCGGTCAAGCCGACCAGGTTCTCCGGTTTGGCGGTGCGCACCGGCATGTTGAGCGCCGAACCGGCCAGTTTTCGAATGCCCGAAAGGGCGCTCGTCCCCCCCGTCAACACCATCCCGGCTGGCAGAAGGCCGTCATACCCGGAACGCTTGATCTCCTGCATCACCAGGGAGAACAGTTCCTCCACCCGGGCTTCGATGATGTCCGCCAGTTCCTGGCGGTTGATCTCTACAGCATGTTCCTCGCCGAACGGTTTTATGGAAAATACCTGTTCACGACCGATGTCGGACTTGACGGCATAACCATACTTCAACTTGACCTCCTCCGCCTGGGAGAGCGGAAGTCGCAAGCCATGGGCGATATCGGCGGTGATGTGGTTGCCGCCCACTGCCAGCACCATCGTGTGCCAGACGGATCCATCCACGTAGAGCGCCAGGTCGGTTGTCCCGCCGCCGATGTCGCAGACCGCGGCGCCCATCTGCTTCTCGGTATCGTTCAACACTACATCGCCGGAAGCGAGTGGGTTCAGTACAAATTGCACCACATCCACACCTGCTGCGCCAACGCACTGGCGCAGGTTTTCG
>Ga0194126_10012101_pt1 | contig 10979 bp, 9 predicted proteins | sample TA2KigC150mmetaG_FD_148641 | JGI IMG/M metagenome (GOLD analysis project Ga0194126, IMG submission 148641) | Freshwater microbial communities from Lake Tanganyika, Tanzania - TA2015035 Kigoma Deep Cast 150m | ecosystem: Environmental > Aquatic > Freshwater > Lake | place: Tanzania: Lake...
TTTCAAATATGAGATTTATGAATCAAATAAGCCTATCAGGGGTATTGAATTACGTTATTCTGATAAATCAGCAGGCTACATTTTTTTAAAGTATACCGGAGACCAATCAAAAAATTCTCAAATTCAATTAATTAAGGACAAAAAACCAGAAGGTTGCAGGGTTGGTGTCGATTTCGGTAGTAACAATACATGTATAGCTTATGATAATGGAGAGAATACTGAATTGCTAGAATTTCAGAACAGAAGAATTTCATTTTTCACGAGCGATGAGGATCAGAACAGAAACAACTCTGTTCTTCCGGCAGATACTTTTGAGATGTTGTTTTTTCAAAATGATCCTATTTGGTCAAATAAAATTAAATCTACCATTACACTTCATGATGATTCTCGTTTAATTAATGACCAAAAATTATCCAATCTTGAGCCTTTATTTGGAGAACTTGTTAAAGGAGGTTTTACGAGTTATGAAAAAAATGTAGCAGTTGTTGATAGCACAGATGAACTTCATCTCGTTCATCTTAATAAAATCCAAGATCAAAAAATTAGAATGGTTCATAGTATGAAGTGGAAGGAGAAAGACGCATATCACAAAATTGCGTTTATTAAAAACTTAATTCTACAAACATATGCTGAGTTATTTGCGGGTATAACAGGTAAAACATTTTACCCAAGTGAAGTTTTATGGGCTTTCCCAGCAGCAATGTCAAATTCAACAGTTTCTGGTTATAGTAATGATGTTTGGGATAAAATAATTAATTGCAATCCTTTAAATGAAGCTGAATTTCCCTTGATTGTAGCAAATCAATTTAAACAGAAAAAAGGATCTAGTAAAGGCATTACTGGTAATTCAGGTGGAGGAATGACTGGTGGAGGAATGACTGGTGGAGGAATGACTGGTGGAGGAATGACTGGTGGAGGAATGACTGGTGGAGGAATGACTGGTGGAGGAATGACTGGTGGAGGAATGACTGGTGGAGGAATGACTGGTGGAGGAATGTCTGGTGGAGGCCAACAAAATACATCTCAAGGGAATAGTAATTTTATTCCGGCTGTTTATCCAGAAGAAATTGTTTCAGAAAATGCATGGAAATTCACGGAGCCTACTCCTATTGATAAATCATACATACTTACTGAATCACAGGCTGTTGCAAAATATGCCCTTCAGGAAGATTCCCTGATTACAGGTGTTTATAAGGTTGGTGTTGATGTAGGTGGGTCAACATCAGATATTTTGTTGCTTACCAAAATACGCTCTGGTAAAAACGTACTTGTCAAACAAAACTCAATTAAAATTGCAGCTGGTATGCTTGCAAATGCGACTAAAGTTGTGCCTGGTTTTGATGTATTTCTAAAAAGATATGCAGAATCAAATAAATCATATTTAGGTGAAATTCAAGCAGTTAAGAATATTAACATAAATACAGCTCCATACTGCTTTAATCTAATTTTAGATAGATTAGATGATGAGCAAAAGCTAAATCAATTTTACAAAGAGATTGCTGCAAATTGCAAACCTTTGTTTTGGATTAATATATATTTGACTGGGCTTACCACTTATTACCTTGGAATTGTGTGCAAAAAAGTAAGTAATCTATCTGAAATCCATAAAGATTCATTTGATGACATTATGCAGAAAGTTATTATTGACTTCTATGGAAAGGGAGCTCGTATTTATGATTGGTTCAAAGCGTACAATAAAGATACTGCTGCAGAATACTTAAGAACTTGTTTTAATAGAGGTTTTGGGTCAGAAGTACCTTATGATAGACTCGAATTCAATAATTTCAGCAAGCTTTTAATCAGTAATAAAGCCGTAAAAGTTGAGGTAGCTAAAGGTCTTGCTAATCCTAGGGTTGATTTAACTGAATTTGATTCATCTAAAATGATAGGAGAGGTTTCTGGCGAAGACGGATATGTATTGCGTATTCCCGGTCAAAATGAAGCTGTTGCATATACATCTCTCATGGAAATTAATCCAAGTTTAATTCAAAGATTAGGATCAGAGCTTAAACCTTCTTTTACTCAAGGTAATGCTTATCCTAGATTTACTGATTTTATGAATATTTTTTATGATTATGCTTGCAACTATCTTGATTTCAAGTTTGATGGCAATGAAATGCTCAACGCTATTAATAAAATGAATATTCTTCAGGAGGTAGAAAATGATGTAGACTATCAAAAGGCTAAAAAGGAAATGGAGAAGGGAAGAGAGTTCGACTTTGTTGCGCCTTTGTTGATACTAGAAGGGCAAGCATTCCTGAAATCATATCTGTTACCAAAAATTAAGAATAGTTAATCGCTGAGCTTAATTATGGATCCATTATTGATTTACATAAGGGAAGATTATTTGGAATTATTGTCAATGGACAGTAATGGTAGGGTATTACCCGTAAATTATCAGACCTCTAATAAAGTACCTATGTATTTTTTGCTGAATGGCGATCAAATACAAATGGATCAATATGCTAAGAAGCAATTCTCAGAGAGCACAAGCAATTCTTTTGGCAATTTTTGGAAAAATACGGGGAATCAATCATTATTATACAGCCGGTTTCATAAAAATTATGCTTTTGATACATTGCTACCTTATGCATTGAAAGAAAATATACTTCCTGAAGTAATAAAATCACATTTCCATTCAAGTAATTATTCAGATTTCATTAAGCAAAAAAGAACATTTCTGCTGTTTGATTCTTTTATAGGAGAAGAGCAGAAAGAAATAATTACAAAAGGCTTTTTAGAGATTATTGAATTTGCCCCTGATAATTTAACCATCTTGGATTTTTGGGAATTGTTTAGGTCGTTTGAACATCCTGATGAAGACGCTATACTATTTGTGAATGCAGCCTTAGGCAATATTTATATACATTTAGTTGGAGCAAAATACCCATTTCATATAAGTAAAAATGTTATCGAGGGTAAAGGAAGAGATCCCCGTATTGATACTATACTAGATTTTGTGGCAGAAAAGGCTATTGCCCGTGGAAGCAGCATGTCGGTCTCAGAATTAAAAAATATGCTCTTAGGAGAAGCGAATTTAATATTAGAAAAGCTCCCAAACGGGTTCGTTCAACATACTATCAGGGATAATAATATTGATGTAAATCCTTTAAGATTAGATTTTAATTCAATAGAATTGGAAGGTAGATTAAATAATAAGCAATCCATTAATTACATTCAGAATGAGTTTGAAAATTTCAGGAGAAATAATAATGCTTTGCAACTTGGTATTTATCTGAGTGGAAAAATTATTACGCAGCCGGTTTTTTCAGAATTTTTCAAAAGTACATATAATAAGGTTAAAGAAGATTCTGTAAATTCATATAATCAGTTTTTGGAATTCGTATTAAGGAAATGTAGAAGTAAATTTGATTTACAAGATCCTACTAAAATTGATAATCAGGTATGCTTAAAAATATCAAGTGAAGCTCAATCTAAACATCTAAAGGGTCAAGAAAAATCAGGTCCAATTGTTAATACACCACCGGTTGTTGCTACAACGCCAAATGTTACTACTCCACCGGGTGTTAAAGCTCCACCTGTATTTCATACACCACCTAGGGTAACTACTCCTCCTGTTGTTAAAGCTCCACCTGTAGTTGCTACACCACCTAAGGTTCCTATTCTTCCGGTTGTTAAAGCACCAGCAATCCTTAAACCAGAAATGAAGATGCCACCTATTAATAAAGAGGTAAAACAAGGAGTTGTGCCGCTACCACCGATTCATAAAATAAAGATGCCGCCTCCCCCACCGCCCCCACCGCCAGTTAAAAAGAAATAAATATGGAAACTCACCCAAATAAAAACAACTAAATTTCAAACAATGATAAATCTCGAAAAGAAAAAGCCGTTTAATTTGAGTAAGCAAGCCCCAGGTTTAAATCATGTAAAAGTAGGTCTTAGTTGGGATCCAACAGCAGACGGAAGAAGTGCTGATGCTGATGCTTCAGTATTTTTACTTAATGAATCGGGCAAAATACCCACAGAGGGTTTTTTCGTATACTTTAATAACCTTACAAGCGAAGATGGTGCTGTAGTGCATTCAGGCGACAATAGAACAGGTGAAGGAGATGGTGACGATGAAGAAATAAGCATCAACCTTTCATCTGTATCAGCTAATGTAGTTCAAATCATGATTGTTATTTCAATTCACAACAAAGACGAGGGTTTTCACTTTGGTAATGTACTGAATTCATCTGTTCGGGTATACAACAAGGTTAATGGAGAAATATTATGTCAATACCAATTGGCTGAAGCATATAATGGCTGCGATTCATTAATTCTGGGGCGTCTTTACAGAAGTGGATCTGAATGGGAGTTTGAAGCGATGGGGCACGCATTTGAAGGTGGTCTTGGAGCTACTGTGGAATTATACACTTAAATAACTATAGAATAAATACATTTACCATAAACAAAAAATATAATTATGCCATTAAATTTACAAAAAGGAAGTCGCTTTAACTTAGCGAAAGAAGCACCAGCCCTTAAAGTGGCAGGTATTGGTTTAGGATGGGATCCTAACGAAGAAGAAAATGGTCCGGATTTCGATTTAGACGTGAGCGCATTTTTACTCGCGTCAAACGGGAAAGTGCCGGCAGATGAGTACGTTGTTTTTTACGGCTCAGAATTAACTATGGATTCGCCTCAAGGAAAAAGGCCATACTCAGGAGATGCTTCCGTTCATGGGGCTGTTGATGCAATAGATGGAACCGAAAGCGATGGCGAAGATGATGAGGATATGCGAATTTACTTTGATAAAGTTTGGGAAGGGGTTGAACAAATAGTTATCACTGTATCAATAACTAAATATCCCAACGATAAGAAAAAAGACAAAAGAACATTGCTCCAAAATTTTGGAATGGTTAACGATTGTTACATTCGTGTATGGGATGATGAAACAGGGGTTGAAATTTTACGGTACAACCTTAAAGAACAATTTACCAATGAGGATGCACTTGTTTTTGGTAGATTTATAAAGGTTGGTTCTTCATGGGAATTCGTTGCCTCTGGTGAAAAGCACAATGGTAGTCTAAACAAATTAATCGAATTATTCACTTAATAAAAAAATACAATGGCACTAAATTTAAACAAAGTAGGCGAAGAAAATTCTAAACCTACTACAGAAAAAAAAGGCTTAAATCTAAGCAAGTCTGGAGACGCAGCAAAAACTGGCTTGAATTTGAGTAAGGAAGAAACAGTTGCTAAAGAAGCAATTTCTGCCAAATCTGTTTCAAATGAGTCCGGTCCAAAGAAAAAAAATCCTGTTATGTTCATTTTGTTAGCAGTATTAATAGTTGGTGGTGGGCTATTTTGGTTTCTAAATAAACGAACTACAACCCCAGCGGAAACATCCAATACGAATGGAAATAACGAGGTTTCTTCTGCACCCGCTCAGATTGAGGAAACTGTATCTACTGATAATTCTACGAATAATCAAGGCCAAGACAATTCAGTTAATCCCTCAACTGCTGCCAGCTCTGATAATTCTGTATCAAGCCCTCCGGAAAGTGGCATCTCAGCTCCATCAAATAATACAAATAATTCTACTAATGCAGAAAGCTCGAATTCTACACCAAGTAAAAATCAATCTTCTTCAAGTAATTCAGCTCCATCAGCCATAAATCCGGGAGGAAGTATTGATGAAAAGGTAAATCAGGTATTACGCGGTGATTTTGGGAATGGTTTGGAAAGAAAACAAGCTTTAGGAGAAGAGTATGCTATAATTCAGGCTAAGGTGAATGAATTGTATAGAAACAAAAACAATTAATTTTTCCAATGGTTGGGGTAGTAGTAAAAATTGTAATTGGTCTTTTTATTTGGATGGTATTACCTCGCTTGATCTACAGCAAGCGTAAATATCAGAAGAACTCACCACAATTTTTTGTACATATTTCTTGTAAAATAATTGGAATTGCAATTATCGCTTTTGCTATTTTAAGTTTTATTAGGTCACTTCTTTCATGAATCTAAAAGTGGGAATTTCATATAGTTTCTATAAGATATTTATAGGTTCATCTATTTTCCTATTTCTTATTCTATTAATTGGGTGTGGCGGAAATCAGGCTAGTAAAGAGGCAAATAATGAGGTTTTTCAATCTTCAGTTGATTCTGGAATAAGCGATAAAAGAGTAATCCAGTTATCAACGCTAAGCTCGGATATTACAAGACAAAAAATAAAGCTTGGCCATTCTATTAATACCGCATCAAACGAGTATTTGCCAATATTCTCAGCCGATGGGAAAGCATTATACTTCTCAGCCATGGACAGGACAGGTTTTTTTGATTTTAAGTTGGACTTTACCAAAGAAAAATCTGCAGGAGGTGAAGATATTTTTGTGAGTAATCTTAAAGAAGGTATTTGGGAAGATGCCCGCCCTCTCACTTCTTTGAATACAAATGGGCATGAAGTTGTTTCCCAAGTTTTTGCAACTGGTGATTTATTGATTACAGGTAATTACCCTGAAAAATTAGGTGTTAATAGGCATGAAGATGCTGGTGTTCAAACGACTGATTTGTTTTTTATTCGCAACACAAAGTCTCGATACCAAATTGACCATTTGCCTGAACCGGTAAATTCGATTTTTACGGAAGCGGATGGATGGATGGCAGAAAATCAGTCATTTATTTTGTTCGTTTCTGATAGACCCGGGAATTTAGGTGATTGTCATAAGAAGGGGTGGAAATGGAATGAAAGCTTTTGGGGAAATACAGATCTTTATGTCAGTCTTAAGGAAGGTGATTATTGGTCTGTTCCAATTAACTTAGGAAGTACCATCAACACTCCATTCGCAGAACGTACCCCTTGGTTGTCTTCCGATGGTCTTACATTATATTTGAGTTCTAATGGTTATGTTGAAGGGAAATTTGACTTGGATGTGTATGCATTTAAGAGAAAATCTATTAATCATTGGACTAATTGGGAGGGCCCTTTTGTTGTTGAAGATGCCAATACACCCTATGATGATTGGGGATATAAAGAGACTTCTAATGGGGATGCTTTCGTTGCCTCCGCTGATAGACTTAGTTTTCAACCTACCCAAGGTGGTGTTGCAGGAGACGGTGGAGTAAGGGAAACCAATTATAGACCCGGCTATGAGTTGCATGGTTTGCAAATTGCTTCATTAAACAGAGAATTTGAAACTAATATTTATCATTTACAAAACATCCAATCTCCAGCTTTCTGCGTAAGCGATTTGTTTTTTGATTTTAATTCATTTAAAATAAAAAAATCTTTTGAAAAATACCTTTTATTGTTAGTTGACCAAATTAAGTTGAATAAGGAATCGACTATTGAAATTTTTGGGCACACAGATAATATTGGTAAGCCTGACTATAATTTGCAGCTTTCACATAAACGTGCTTATGCTGTCAAGGAATTTTTATTGTTAAATGGCATAACAAACTCAATTATTTCAATGGGTTTTGGTGATCAAAAGCCGGATTTGCCAAATACTACAGAGCTAAACAGGCAAAAAAATCGACGTGTAGAAGTTTTCATAAAAACAGCAAAAGATGATTAATAAGCCAATTAATGAGAACTGGCACGCACTAAATGGATATCTTGAAAATAAGGATATAAAGCACTATTCTTTTGATTTTTGGAATACAATTGCTTATTCTAATGCTGAATTTAAAAATAAAAGAGCTGAATTAGTTTTAAGTTTTATTAAAACGAAATTTAGCGTTTCGGAAGTTAACACAGCATTTTCAAAAGTAGGAGCTGAATACAACAAATACCAGGAATCTGGTATGGAATTGCTTTCCCCATTAGATTTACTGAATAAAATATTAAAAGAATTGACCCCTTCAGTTAGTTATCGTGATTTGTACGACTTGAAGGTTGAAATAGATTCTCTGTTTTTAGAGTACCCGCCTAAGTTAGACAATAATTTATATTCATTTATTGAAGGGACTCAATATTACGATAGAGTATGTTCCATCACCAGCAATACTGCCTTTATTTCTGGTGATGTTATTAGGCAATTTCTTACAGATGCTAAATTGTTAGATAAATTTTCTTTTTGCCTCTTTTCTAATGAAGTAGGCTATGGCAAACCTACCAGCAATATGTATCAGCTTTTATATCGAAAGGCAAAAGAGATAAATCCACTATTAAGCAAGTCGCAGATTATTCATATTGGAGATAATGAATTAGCAGATTATAAGGGCGCTTTAAAATTTGGATTTAAATCGTATCACTTTAAATTCAAACAAAATTGTTTAAATGAAAAATATGCGGTTCATTCTATAAATGATACAGCAACTATCCCATTTAATAAAGAAGAATACAGCAAATTCAAATTTGGGGATAGTCATATAGCTCAAAAATATGGCATTGAGTTATTTGAATATTTTCGAAATTCTTTAATGCCTGAACTAATTGCAAAACATAATACTTTTCTGATTTATAATAGTCCCTATGCTCAAATACCAACATCAAGCTATTACCTGACTCAAGCATTTTATTTGGCTTTTTCTGATCATCTAAATAAAAGTCAAATAAAGAATATAAATGTCAAATATTGTAAAATCAAAAGATGCCAAACATACACCGAAGACTATGGGGCTCTCAGTGCTGAAGCTAGATTTAATTTAATAAAGAATGACACTTATGAATTTGTTGATATTCCAACTTTAAATGATGTCTGTATCTTCATTGATGACATCTCTATAACAGGCACTCATCAAAGAGTAGTTGAAAAGCTATTGCATGATGGCTTAATTGAGACATCTAGCATATTTATGTATTATGCTAAGCTTAATAACCCTGAAATTTGCCCTTCATTTGAAAATGAACTTAATTACTCCTTTATCTCGGATGTATTAAAGCTGACAGATCTTATTTTATCTGATTCATATAAGGTAACAACAAGAACAACTAAATATATACTTTCACTTTTGACAAAAGATTTAGAATATTTAGTTGGTAAAATAAAACAGCATGAAAAATACTCAATTCTAACCGAATTGGTAGAAATGTCACACGCAAATGACTATAACAACATTGAGCTCTATAAACAAAATTTAAAGACCTTGAAACAGTGTGTTCTCGAGCTCAACACAGTATCAGTAAATTTTTAACAATCAAATACAAGCAATAAAAATGGACAACTTGATCAATCACCCTGGAATAATAGGAGCATTTAGTGCTGTTGTTATATTTATGCTTTTACTTGACTTAGGTATATTCAATAAAAAAAGTCATATAGTTTCAAATAAAGAAGCTGCTATTTGGTCATTAGTTTGGATTGGTATATCGATGCTCTTTAGTATTTTTATTTACATAATGACTAATGAAACAGGTGGTCTAGAAAAATTTGCTCAATTTCAGTCAGCATACTGGATTGAGAAAGCTTTATCAGTTGATAATTTATTTGTATTTATTTTAGTCTTTGGTTTCTTTAATGTTCCAAGAGAATACCATCATAAAGTGCTTTTTTGGGGAATACTTGGCGCATTAGTAATGCGAGCTATTTTTATTTTTTCTGGAGTAGGCTTAATAAATGTAACTTATTTGCCAGAAATGCCACTCTTCGGAAAATTAGTTTCAATAAACATTGTATTAACCCTTTTTGGAGCTTTCCTAATTTACGCTGGTATCAAATCTTGGTTTGCAGATGACGATGATGATGATGAGAAAGATTTCAGTAAAAGCCCTGGTGCTAAGTTTATTTATAAATTTTTCAAGGTTAGTAGGGAGTTTGATAAGGATAAATTTTTCACCATAGAAAACGGAATTAAAGTAGCTACTCCCCTTTTAGTTGTTGTTGGTGTAATTGAATTTACAGATTTGCTTTTTGCTGTTGACTCAATTCCTGCAATTTTTGCGATTGCACCAAACGATCCGTTTATACTTTACACTTCAAATATTTTTGCTATTTTAGGCTTACGTTCATTGTATTTTTTGCTCGCTAACTTCATTCATATGTTTAGTCGTTTGAAATATGGTTTAGCTATAATTTTGACATTTATTGGTCTAAAAATGGTTATTGCGCCATTTTTCCATATTTCATCACCATTATCGCTTGCAGTAGTTGGTAGTGTATTAGTCATATCGATTTTAGCTTCTGTTGTATTTCCAGTGAAAGATGAAAAATCGTTATAAAATTGTTCAGTAATGTATGTGCCTATTAACCCATAAAGTATTTTCTTATATTACCATTTATTTGTCAACGTATATCTCTGTGACTTGTATTCGTACGATTTCTCTATGAATCCCGTCGTTTAAAACAGCGTGTAAGTACCCCTTTTTTAGACAGGTTTATTAAAATCTTGGCTGTAAGTAAGGAGTCTATGCGCCCTTGCCAAGCTAAACACCATAGATATTTGATGTGGCATACAAAGGAAAAACCTTGACTCGGTCAAATTCTGAAAAGTTCTCTAAAGATAGTCGTATTCCGAACCTCGATTTTTTTCTTTCAAAAATAAATGAAGACTTTGCATCGATCCTTTGGTGTCAGCTTTTACTTCCAATGGTATAATTTTATCTTGAATTTGAATCACGTAGTCAACCTCGGCTTGGCTATTCTTGGCTTCTCGGTGCCAGTAAAACAAGGCTGTTTTTTCGTAAACATAAATGAACGCCATTAGGGAGCGTTCAACGTCTCTGTTCCTTACGATTCAACGGATACGGCGAAAGTTCCGGTGGTTGAGGTCCCAGCCCAGGTAGCGGAGCGCGAATTGCTTGAAGCGGTCTTTGATGGTAAGGCGTTGGTAAGACGGATCCGCATTAAAGGACCAATTGATGCGGGCAATGCGTTCGGTCATGACGTCGGGATGAGTTCCTTGGTAACGCGCAAGGCTGGACGGCCGGAGGTGGTAATCGAATGCTTGGGCAACGGGAATGTTCTGATGCATCCAGGCATCATCGTGCCATAGGCGATGGAACTTCTCTTGCTTGCGTTGCATGGCAGCGGGTTCACGGACCCAGCCGTAATGGTGCATCCAGGCCGTGGTTTGCAGAACCCGGAGTTTGCGAT
>Ga0194126_10012105_pt1 | contig 10978 bp, 15 predicted proteins | sample TA2KigC150mmetaG_FD_148641 | JGI IMG/M metagenome (GOLD analysis project Ga0194126, IMG submission 148641) | Freshwater microbial communities from Lake Tanganyika, Tanzania - TA2015035 Kigoma Deep Cast 150m | ecosystem: Environmental > Aquatic > Freshwater > Lake | place: Tanzania: Lake...
TCGTTAGGAGACGATTCATAACTATTTGAAACAAATGAGTTTTTCTTTGGTTGGGAAATGGTTGTTTCATGTATCAAATTACCTAAATAATATCAACAAGTTAGAATTTCGTGAACCCCTCGAAGATTTAGGGAGGTCGGGAGATAGGGAGATTTAGAACAATTGAATTTCCCCCCATCTCCTCATCTTCCCATCACCCTATGATGGAGTCATTATGGTAAGAGCCTTAGAAAAATATATCCGTCCCGGCGTAAAGGAAACCCCTTTCTGCCCGGGATGCGGTCACGGCATTCTCATGGGCCTCATCCTGAGGGCCATCGATGAGCTGAAGATGGATATGCAGAAGATGCTCTTTGTATCGGGAATTGGCTGCGCCGCATGGATACCGAGCCCTCACTATAACGGAGACACCCTCCACACCCTTCACGGAAGGGCGCTGGCCTTTGCCACCGGTGCCAAACTTTACAACCCTGACCTCTGTGTGGTGGTAGTGAGCGGTGATGGAGACCTCTCCTCTATCGGCGGTAATCACCTCATCCATGCAGCAAGGAGAAACATCGACCTGAAGGTCATCTGTGCCAATAATATGATTTACGGCATGACCGGAGGGCAAGTGGCATCAACCACTCCCAGAGGTTCAAAGACCTCTACAACCGGAGAAGGTAATCCCTACCGCCCTTTTGATCTCTGCAAACTGGTGGAAGGAGCAGGAGCCACCTATGTGGCGCGTTTCTCCGTCACCCAGCCTATCTCGCTCATTCAATCGATTAAGAAAGCGCTTCTCCATAAGGGATTCTCTTTCATTGAAGCCCTCTCTCCCTGCCCTACACAATTCGGAAGACGGAATCGCCTTGACCGACCGGATGAGATGATGAAGGACCTGATACGGCGTTGCATTTTGGAACAGGAGGCAGAAGGGTTGACCAAAGAGGAGTTGGCTGAAAAAATCATCACAGGAGAATTTTCATCATGACAGAGGTCAGGCAGGTGCGACTGAGTGGTCTCGGAGGACAGGGAGTGGTCCTTGCAGGCCTGCTATTGGGCCAAGCAGGGATATTCGATGGGAAGTACATCTCCGGATCCAATTCTTACGGAGCTCAGGCAAGGGGTTCGGGTTGCAAATCGGAGATCGTCCTTTCTGAGGGCCCGGTTGACTTTCCCCATCTGACAACAGCCGACATTCTCATTGCCATGTCACAGGGAGCCTACAATACTTACTACACGGATGTGAGAGAACAGTCCGGACTCATCCTCTATGATCAGGGCTTTGTGATCCCCAAGGACGACCTGAGAGTGAAGCAACTTGGCATTCCTGCGACCGAAACCTCGGTGAAGAGGTTGAAGAATAAGCAGGTATCCAACATCGTCTTTCTTGGAGCATTGATTGAAGCCACCCGGATCGTCACACCCAAAGCCATACGCAAGGCGATCGCAATGCATGTCAGTGAACGTTTCAGACCGCTCAATTTCAAGGCCCTTCGAGTAGGCATGGAACTGGGGAGGCAGGTTCATGGTTGAAGGGAGGACCCATCGTCCAATCATCCGGACTTCACAATGTCAGAGTTGTGATGTTTGTATCAGGGGATGCCCTGCCGAATTCATCCCCGAATACCGATTGGAAGTAGAGAGTCTCAGAGGAACCCTCTACCACGGTAAGATGGAAGGAAAAATTACGGAGGGAAAGATCCTTCTTCCTCCCTGCCAGCAAGCCTGCCCTATCCATCAGGATGCAAGGGGCTATGTGGCCCTCATTGCAAAAGGGAAGTTTAAAGAGGCACTCGAACTGGTCCGTGAGGCCAATCCCCTGCCTGCAGTCTGCGGATTCATCTGCCATCATCCCTGCGAGGAAGCCTGTCTGCGAGAGGATGTAGATCATCCCATCCCCATCCGAATGCTCAAACGGTTTATCGCAGAGTATAATAGAAAAAGGGAGAGACCGAAGAAGGGACCGAAGCGAAAGAGGCGCGAAAAGATCCTTGTGGTGGGCTCTGGGCCTGCGGGTCTGGCCTGTGCCAATGATCTGAGCCTATTGGGCTTCAGAGTGACGATCTTTGAGGCCCTGCCTGTTCTTGGAGGAATGCTTCGTGTCGGCATACCCGAATTTCGATTGCCCAGAGAGATTCTCCAGATGGAGATTGAAGGCATCATGGAATTGGGGGTGGAGATGAAGATCGATCATCCCTTTCGTTTTGATGGGAATGGCAGGACCCTTAAAAAAACTGGCTTCGAAGCCATCTTCCTTTCGATGGGTGCCCATCGAAGTTCAAAACTGAATATTCCGGGAGAATCTCTTCGTGGGGTCTTTCCGGGTGTTGAATTTTTAAGAGACATCAATCTCGGAAAAAAAGTAGCGTTGGGGAAAAAAGTCGCAATCATCGGTGGTGGGAATGTGGCCATTGATGTTGCCCGCTCTGTGCTCCGTCTCGGCTCGAAGCAGGTTGATCTTTATTACCGGAGATCGAGGCAAGAGATGCCAGCCATCTCCGAAGAAGTAGAGGAGGCGATCCGTGAGGGCGTGAAGATTCATCTTCTTGCTGCACCGGTCCGGATGACCGGAAGGGGCGAAAAAGCAATTGGAATGGAGTGTATCCGGATGCGTCTGGGTGAACCCGACGAAAAGGGAAGAAAAAAACCCATTCCGATTCAGGGTTCCAATTTCAAAATCGTTGCAGAGACGATCATCTCAGCCATTGGCCAGAGTGTGGACCAAAGGCCCTTAAAGGGGCTGAAAAAGAACTCTGACGGAACGATTCATGTTGATTCAGAGACTGGTGAGACGAGCATGAAAGGCGTTTTTGCGGGCGGGGATATGGTCACCGGCCCAGGCTGGGCCATTGATGCCATTGCCGCAGGAAAAAGAGGCGCGGAAGCCATCGCAGAGTATCTATCGTAATAGTCGTATAGTTTGATAGTCAGATAGTCTCTTAGTCCTCTCTCTCATGGGTTTGACTATTAGACTATTTGACTAAGCGACTAACGACTCCAAATGATGTATATGACCCAAGAATGTAAAAAAGAGGTTGTGCCCAAAAGAAAGCCCAAGACCCTTTCGATCAAGGCGAGAAAGAATAATTTCTCCCCCGTTGAATATGGCTTTGTTAGAGAAGAGGCCATTAAAGAAGCAGAGCGCTGTCTGGGGTTGAGGGACTGTCATTACTGTGACATCTGCAGTCTCCTCTGCCCGGATCTCTGCATCACTCATGATGAGAAGACTGGAGAGGTTTTGATTGATCTCGATTACTGCAAAGGATGCGGAATCTGCGCCGCTGTCTGTCCAAAACAAGCCATTGAGATGGTGATGGAGGAGGGAAAATGAGCAAGAAGATACAGATCGATCTAAACTCTGATGTGGGGGAAAGTTTTGGTGCTTATAAAATAGGACTTGATGAAGAGGTCATCCCTCATCTCACCTCTGCGAACATCGGTTGTGGATTTCACGGTGGAGATCCGTCCGTGATGCGAAGGACTGTCTCCCTTGCCAAACAATATGGAGTGGAAGTGGGGGCCCATCCCGGATTTCCTGATCTGGTTGGCTTCGGAAGAAGAAATATGGACGCCACGCTCGAAGAGATCCAGGATTATGTCGTTTATCAGACAGGAGCCCTGCAGGCTTTTGCCCTTTCCCAGGGGCTAAGGCTCCAACATATGAAAGCCCACGGAGCCCTCTATAATATGGCCGTAGCCAATCCGAAAATCTGGGAGGTTATGGCAGAGGCCATCTCAAAATTGGATAAGGAAATCATTCTGGTTGTCCTCGCTTCGTCTAACAATCAGCCCATTCGCGATATGGGAAAACGATATGACATCCGCATCGCCTTCGAGGCCTTTCCGGACCGTGCCTATAATAAAAATGGCTCCCTGGTTTCCCGAAGAGAAAAAGGGGCTGTCATTCATGACCACGAGCAAGTGGCTAAACGGGCACTCAAGATGGCCCTGGACGGAAAGGTGATTGCTATGGATGGAACAGAAATCGAACTCCAACCGGACACGCTCTGCGTCCACGGCGACAATCCCGCTGCTGTCCAGATGGTCAAGAAGATCCGTGAAGAATTAAAAGGGATCGGTGTCAATGTGATTTCCATGAAATGGTTCATTTAACTGAGAAGAGTTATGGAAAAAGTGAGGGCGCATGTCATCGTTGAAGGAAGGGTTCAGGGGGTTTACTTCCGAGCCCACACGCAGGAGATGGCTTACCTTCTAAGTTTGAAGGGCTGGGTGAAGAATAGAAGGGATGGCCGGGTGGAAGCCCTCTTCGAAGGAGAAAAGGCAAAGGTGGACGAAATGATTCAATGGTGCCATCGAGGTCCATCTGAGGCAAAGGTGACCAATGTCCGTGTCACATGGGAGGATGTTGAGGGAGAGTTTGATGATTTCTCTGTTACCTATTGACCCTTCTTTGGAACCTCCTTCTCCTCCTTGAGGATCTTCTTCTTGATATCCTTCCCAACCTCATCTCCTTCCTTCTTGATCACCTCTTCCAGATGTTCCATCCTCTTTCCGGTTTCGGTTAAGCCCTCGCCAACTTTCTTCACAGCCTTGCCGCCACCGAAGAAGATGAAGAGCAGTAAGATGAGAATGCCTGTAACCACTCCCAGTAAGAATCGAATCATCTCTCTTATTTCACCCCCTTTCTTTTGGGTTCAGCCTATCAGGAATCTTCTCTTTTTTCAACCGATTTCTATTTGAATTACCTGGAAAATACCTTCGTCACCCCCTCCCTCACCCTCCCCCCTCGAGGGGGAGGGGTGGGTGGGGGGCATTTTCATCATTCGCGGGTGACGAACCCGTCATGTAAAATTTGTATCTAAAGCTGATGCAATTGGTGTTTATTCATAAACTAATGGTTTTCAAGAAGGTGGTCATTCCGGCGAAAGCTCGGTTTCGAGTCGCAACGACCGGAATCCAGGGTTCCCGGTGAAAACCGGGATCCAGTCTTTGACATGGTTCCCGACTTCCGTCGGGACGACGTCTGGATGCCCCGATTTAATCGGGGCATGACGGAAATGACTCATTTATAAACAGACTCTAATCAATGAGGCTGTTTCCATTCTCCTCCGGCAAACCTGCCTTGACCCCCTTTGTACTCCTGCATTATAATCTATTCCAATTCGATTGGAAGGAAACCCGATGGATAAGGAAAAAGAAGGTTCCGATCAGAATCAAACCTCAAACGCAACGTTATTTGTCGAATTGGGACGAAATTTTAACTCAGACATCTGCACTGCCAATCTACCGGTTTACCATGCCTCTACCGTCCTGTTTGAATCACTCGCCCACGCCCAAGCCCAGTTGGATGCGTCAGAACGCGGCGAACTGGGAGCATCCCATTATGGCACTATAGGAACACCCACGACCTTTGCGCTCAGGGATGCGCTGGCCCGGATTGAAGGTGCAGGCCATTCCTGCCGTGCGGCCATCATGCCCTCCGGACTGATGGCGATTACGACATTGCTGTTGGCCTATCTGAAACCGGGTGACCATCTTCTGGTGACAGACTCCGTGTACGGGCCGACACGAGTCTTTTGCAAGGGCCTTCTCTCAAGGTTGGGAATCAACACCACTTGGTACGACCCGACGATCACTCCTGACAAACTCGAAACGCTGATTCAGCCTGCTACACGCATGATCTTTCTCGAAAGCCCGGGCAGTTATACCTTTGAGATTCAAGATGTGCCCGGCATCTGTGCCATCGCCCGCAGACACAAAGTGATGACCGCGATTGATAATGCTTGGGGATCACCTGTCTTTGCTAAACCCTTTGACTGGGGTGTGGATGCCTCAGTCCTACCTTTAACCAAATACTGGAGCGGACATGCCGATGTGCTCATGGGGGCGGTTGTGGTACGCGAGGAGAACTGGTTGCCTCTTTGGAGGACTTCGCGCGAACTCGGGATGAGTGTTGGAGGCGACGATGCGGCATTGATCCTGCGCGGGATGCGCACCCTTGATGTGCGTATGAAGAGACATCAGCAAAATGCATTAGAGATTGCACGCTGGCTTGAGCGCCGGCCGGAGGTGGGCGCCGTGCTTCATCCGGCCTTGCCCGGCCATCCTCAGCATGCGCTCTGGAAGCGCGACTTTAGGGGCTCAAGCGGTCTCTTCTCTTTCGAACTTAAAACCGACCCCGAAAAAAAGAGTCCCACGTCCAAACAGATCGCCGCCCTCTGCGAGGGGCGCCGATACTTCGGCATCGGTTATTCCTGGGGCGGTTTTGAAAGCCTGATCTTCCCAGCCCGGATCGGTTCGCTACGAACTGTCACACCATGGCAGGGCGGTCCATTGATTCGTGTCCACATCGGACTGGAAGACCCTGCTGACCTGATTGCTGATCTGGAAGCAGGATTTTCTGCAATGGCTCGTGCCACCTGATAAGGCTTAACTCACTCCCTTGAGGACCTAAAGATCAAGAAATATCTCATCGGGAAATCCTATATTAAATTTAATGTATGGGTCTACGGAGGTTCTGGATATTACCAACTGAGGCATATTAACATTCAAGCCCTGACTGATGAACAGAAACAAATAATCAAAATCGCTTATGCACGATTTCTTAAAGATAAAAAGCTTGCGTTGTAACTATTCATAAATGTTCAGGTTTTTATGGTCCGATTGATAAAATGAATTTATCCCCAGATGGAGCACTACGGGCAAAGCCCGTGGTTCCCAAGAAACGCCCACAAGGGGCGAACATCCCGTACCAGAGGACCAATTCACCCACGGGTAGAACCCCTGCCTACCGGCAGGGAGGCGTGGTCCTCTTGGTTCGGGATAGACCTTAACAAAACTATTGACCAAATGATTCCCATGAGATACATAACCAAAAATAAAGTTACATGGAGGATGCCTTTAAACCTGAGAATCCCTTTTAAAAAAGACGACATGATTAAAAAGGCGACTACGAAAATCAAAAAACCGAAGACACCCTTTATTCTTGAGGCGATAGATGAAAAAATAGGTCTCGTTAAGGAACGCGAACAAATCGTCAGAGAGTTTTCAGGTTGGCTTTCTCATGAAGAGGCTCAAGAATTACGGAAGGCTGTGGAAGTTTTTAATAAGCTTTCATAGTGTGCAAGTAGGCTCGGCCTTGATGGAGCAGGAATACAGAATTACGACGAGGAATCTACTTTAAAGTAGATTCCTTTAAAGAAGAACCTTCCTTTTGAAACCGGGGACGGGTAACTACCCTTTTCTGGCTTGTCTGATTTCTTCCAGATAGAACTTGATCAGGGGTGACATTTCAGGCGGTTGCCAGTCTGCCTTTTTTGGATCTTCAGGCCAGGTGAAAGGTAGATGAATGACCTCACCGGGTCTCTTGGCCTTCTCAAAGACCGAAAGGGCTTCAAGAAGAACCTTCCTCTGCCCTTCCCTGTCTCCAATCTGCCCGACAGGTCTTGCATAAGGATATTCAATGGCTGCTACCCGAGGAATGCCTTCGGCCTGGGTGAATTCCCAGGTCGGACTGAGAAGTACGGTGGAAAATCCCGCCTCCTCCAGAACTCTTGCGGCCAGTCCAACGGACTGACAGCAGAAGGGTCAGGCAGGGGTGAGAAGAACCGCTTCCACTTTTTCGGCTTTCATATGTTTTGAAATCGGCTCGATCGCCTCCTTAAGAAAATCGTTATTCTGCCACTGAAATCCATAGAAAGAATAGGCTGTAGGTGCAAGGCGGCCGATGATCTTCTCTTCTTCGAACTCGGCCATTCGCCCCAAAGGAAGGATGACATTGATGTCCTGTTTGGCAAGGTTGGTATTGATATGGAGGTGATTGACGTCAATCTCCTTCTCGGTTGTCCCTCTTGGAATCTTCCGAAAGGAGCGGTCTCCCCAGAGAGGTTCTCTTTTCTCTCTCTCCATATCAAAAGGGGGATCGGTTTTGAGACTGATTCCACTGCTTGTAACTAGAGCAATGGTCGTTCGATTCAATGGCTTGGACATCGGAGTCCAGGGGATTTTTCCCTTATACTCCTCATCGGGAATAAACGTCTTCACCCATGCCTTGAGTCCCGGCGGAAGAAACCGATATCCATCGACAATCTTCTGCTCCATGAGAACCTCCTGTGGTAATGAAATTTTTAGGATTGTTCATAAAATAATGGCTGTGTTTAACGGTGACGGTAACGATGCCCGTATCGTATATAAAAGGCTACGTCTTTCGTATTTAATTCTTTTAAACGTAACCGTTACCGAATGACGAAACGGGCTTCGTAGCCGTAACCTTAGCCCAGCCCACTAGAGCATTTTATCCTTTGTGGGTGACTAACCCTCCATAAAGAATTGATCAATTTATATTATGCCCCCTGTCCAAGAATCAAGCAAAAAAGAATGGCTTGAATCTGAACGTATGCCCCTTTACAATTTGGTTGTATGGTCAGAGATCCACAAAACCGGTCTGGATCTTCCACCCCCTGGAAGGATAGGGTTTGGGTGAGGGGAATCGTCTTCTTACTCCTGATTTTCCCTTTCTGTGCATCCGGCCAATCCCAATCTTTCATTGAAATAGGAAAGTTCTCAGCGGAAAAAGTAGAGAATAAAATCCCCTCCAATTGGAAACCCCTGACCTTCAAGAAGATTGAACGGCATACAACCTACTCCCTGGTGAAAGATGGGGAGACTATTGTTGTGAAGGCAATTTCTGAAGCCTCGGCTTCAGGGTTGACCCGTGAGATTCAGATCAATCCAAAAGAATATCCCATCATCCAATGGCGATGGAAAGTGGAGAACATTTTAAGAAAGGGAAATGTCCACATAAAGGAAGGCGATGACTATCCCGCACGGCTCTACATCACCTTTGAATATGATTCTTCCAAATTGAATTTTTTTGAGAAGGTGAAGTATGAGGCAGCAAGACTTCTCTATGGCCAGTACCCGCCCATTGCTGCCATCAATTACATATGGGAGAGCAAGGTTCCTGTAAACACCTTTATCCCCAATCCCTATGCGGACCGGGTGATGATGATTGTATTGGAGAGCGGCTCGGATAAATTGAACCAATGGGTGAATGAAGAGAGAAATCTCTATGAAGATTTTAAGAAAGCCTTTGGTTACGAACCACCGATGATCTCAGGTGTCGCCATCATGACCGACACCGACAACACCAGCGAATCCGCCATTGCTTACTATGGCGATATTGTGTTTAGAAAGTGAAGCTCCCCGTGCCTCCGCACGGGGCATCTTCAAAGCTTCGGCGAAACCCGCCGAAGCATACCCTACTACGCTCATTCGGAGTCGCATTCATCCCCGTCCTTCCGGACAAGGCATTCTGCGTAAGCGGGTAATTCCGAAAAACCACCTATTCATACAACATCGAATTGCACAATTTCATAGACAAAAGTGGTCAAAAGGGGTAAAAAGTTTAAATCAGAAGACCCGATTCCCAGCAACCACGAATTACGTCTATTAATTATTAGGGCCACAGAACGATGGGCTACATCTCGGACGCACGGAAACGCGCAGGTCGACGTCGGAGCCTTTGGAACCTCCTGTTGATCCCATGCTATGTAGTGCCATGGTTCCTGCTGGTCCTAGGTTCTCTCATTGTTCTTGGCCGGCTCAATGCCTTAATGGGGTCAGGTCTATTTTTTTGACATGATCATTGATATTGCGGTATAGGATAACCATGGCACGTCCATTGCGCATAGAATTTTAAAGGCAAAAGATAAAATGCTAAGAAAATAGACCTGACCCCCTTTCCTGTGGGCCATCATATGGGATGATGCTGATTTTATTGAGATTCCATTAAAGACTATCGATGAACCAAGGTTTGTGGTAATCGGAAAGATTTTGGAAAAGCACTGGTCGGCGATTATTACTTATCGAAACGAAAAGGTCCGGATTATTTCAGTGCGACGATCCAGAAAAGAGGAGGTTGAGATATATGAAAGCTAAAGAACTTGATAAAAAATTTGATGAGGGTGAAGACGTCTCAAAATACCTTGATATTAAAAAAGCAAGAAGACCCGGGCAGGAACAGAAACGGGTGAATGTGGATTTCCCCCTGTGGATGATTCAGTTATTGGATAAAGAAGCAAAACGGTTGGGCGTACCCCGACAATCCATAATCAAGGTCTGGGTAGCAGAGCGTCTTGAAAAAGCTTCTTGAATACATTTGAAAGGAAGACAATAAAGAAATGTGGAATGGAGAATGGCTGATTTTATTTTAGCCCATGAGGGCGTTATTCGATTCTCCTTTTTCTTTGTCATCCTGATCGTCATGGCGGCCTGGGAAATTCTCGCTCCCCGTCGTCCCCTTAAAACATCAAAGGCCCTGCGCTGGTATAGTAACCTGGGTCTGGTCTTTATCAACACCCTGGCTCTTCGAATACTCCTTCCGATCCAGGCTGTTGGGGTGGCTCTCTTAGCGCAAAGTCGCGGTTGGGGTTTATTCAATAATCTCCAACCTGCTTACGGGCTGGAGATCATCCTCGCTGTATTGCTCCTCGATTTCGTCATCTATCTTCAGCATGCTATGTTCCATTTCATCCCTCTGCTCTGGCGGCTTCACCGCGTCCATCACACCGACCTCGATTTCGATGTCACCACAGGAATCCGGTTTCATCCCATTGAGATTCTTCTCTCCATGGGAATAAAAATGGTCGCTGTCATCACCCTGGGCCCTTCTCCTTTAGCCGTCATCCTCTTTGAAATTCTTCTCAATGCCACGAGCATGTTCAACCATGGAAATGTAAGGCTTCCGAATTCGATCGACCGCGTGCTAAGACTCTTTGTAGTCACACCCGAGATGCACCGCGTCCATCATTCCGTATTGATCAAAGAATATAATAGCAATTTTGGCTTCAACCTGCCCTGGTGGGACAGGCTTCTGGGGACTTACCGGGCCCAACCCCAAGCAGGACACGAAGCCATGACCATTGGTCTGGCTCTGTCCCGGGATCCAAATGCCCTAACCCTACCCCGCCTCCTTATTCTTCCCTTTCTTCGGAGAGCTCTGAAAAACTGATTTTCGCTCTCAGATTACATT
>Ga0194126_10012106_pt1 | contig 10978 bp, 9 predicted proteins | sample TA2KigC150mmetaG_FD_148641 | JGI IMG/M metagenome (GOLD analysis project Ga0194126, IMG submission 148641) | Freshwater microbial communities from Lake Tanganyika, Tanzania - TA2015035 Kigoma Deep Cast 150m | ecosystem: Environmental > Aquatic > Freshwater > Lake | place: Tanzania: Lake...
TGAAGCGCCGGCTGGTGATCGATTACGAGACGCTGTCGGCGATCAATCCGCGCCTGATCTACGGGTCGATCTCCGGGTTCGGTCAGTCTGGTCCGTATCGCGATCGTCCGGGCTACGACCAGATCGCGCAGGGGCTCGGCGGGCTGATGTCGATCACCGGCCTGCCGGGGCAAGGCCCGGTGCGCGTCGGCATTCCCATCGCCGACCTCACCGCGGGCATCTTCCTCGCGCAGGGCATTCTCGTCGCGCTCTACGAGCGCACGAAGTCCGGCAAGGGGCAGTGGGTGCACACCTCGCTCCTCGAAGCGCAGGTGACGATGCTCGACTTCCAGGCGGCGCGCTGGCTCATCGGCAAGGAGATTCCGCCCCAGGCCGGCAACGATCACCCGACCGGCATTCCGACGGGCGTCTTCAAGACGAAGGACGGGTACATCAACATCGCGGCGTCAGGGCAGCAGATGTTCCGGCGGCTGTGCGAGGCGCTGGGGACCGAGCCGCTCATCGACGACCCGCGCTTCAAGACGCCGCCCGATCGCTCGAAGAACCGCCACGAGCTCACCGCGGAGCTGGAGAAGGCGACGAGCCGGAAGACGAGCGCGGAGCTCGTCGAGGCGTTGAACAGAGCGAGCGTGCCCTCCGGCCCGATCCTCAACGTGAAGGAAGTGTTCGAGAACGAGCAGGTGCAGCATCTCGGGCTCGCCGTGCCGGTGAAGTCGCCGAAGCTCGGCGACCTGCTCGTCCAGCGCGTGCCGTCGACGCTGTCGCGGACGCCGGGCTCCGTGCGCCTGCCGACGCCCGAGGCCGGCGAGCACAACGACGAGATCCTGCGGGACCTCGGCTACAGCGCGGACGAGATCACGCGCCTGCGAAAAGAGGAGACCATTTAGACGTGGGGGCTTGGGGGTCCTCAGTTGTGGGGCCCCCATGTTCAGGGAGTGTGACATGAGCGAGTTCGACGACGAGTACTCCGAATCGCTCGAGACCGAGTTCCGCGAGCTCGCAGGCTCGCTCCTCGAAGACACGGTGCGGCTGCTCGCCCCCAGCGAGCCGCTGCGCCTGAAGGCGGATCAGAGCGTCGCGCGCGCGATCACCGCGATGGTCCAGAACCGCCGCGCCGCCGTGGTGATCGTCGACGAGGCCGACCGCCTCATCGGCATCTTCACGGAGCGCGACGTGCTGACGCGCGTGATGGGCGCCGGGCGCGTCGCGCGCGACACGCTGCTGGCCGACGTGATGACGCCGGACCCGGAATCGCTCCGGCCGGACGATCGGATCGGCTACGCCATCAACCGCATGCACGCCGGCGGCTTCCGGAGCCTGCCGCTCGTGGACGAGGCACACCGGCCGATCGGCATCATCACCGTCAACGACGTCGTGCGCTGGCTGGCGGAGATCTTCCCGGAGGCCGTCCTGAACCTCCGGCCGGGGGATAAGCTCAAGAATCCCGAGCAGATAGACGCGGGCTGAGGGCTCAACTCAGCGCCCCTTCGGGCCGATAACGTGGGCGTCATGTCTACCCGCGTGCGTCCTGTCATCGCCGATCTCAAGCGCCTGTCCAAGCTTCCGCCGCTGTCGCCCGTCGTCGCCCAGCTCACGGCGACGCTGAGTGGCGACGACGTGGACTTCCGCGACCTCGAGCGCATCATCCGCCGCGATCCGGTGATCACGGCGCGAGTGATCGGCGCCGCGAACGCCGCCGCCTACGCGGGCCACGCGCCGACCACCTCGATCCACGCGTCGGTCATGCGGCTCGGCGTGCTGGCGGTGCGCCGGCTCGCGTTCCTGCTGAGCCTCTACAACGCCGTTCCGGTCGAGCCCGCGGAGCGCAAGGCGTTCTGGCGCCACAGCCTCGCGGTCGCGTACGCCGCCGACGTCGTCACGCGCCACGTCCCGACGTGGTCGGCGGGGACGCAGATGGAACAGGCGTTCCTGGCCGCGCTGCTCCACGACCTCGGCCTCCTGGCACTCGGCCGTCACTATCCGAAGGAGAACGAGATGGTGATGGCGCGCGTGGCGGAGGATCGCGTGGCGCGCTCGCACGTCGAGCGCGAGATCTTCGGCGTCGACCACGCCGAGATCGGCGCGCGACTGGCCATGCACTGGGCGTTCCCGAAGACGATCACGCCGGTCATCGCCTGCCACCACGACTTCGCGTCGGCGCCCGAGGAGGCGCAGTGGCTCTCCGCGGTGGTCGCGCTCGCCGACGCGCTCTGCAACGAGGACGAGACCTCGGCGATGGGCGAGGGCTCGCGCGTCGGCACGATCGAGGAGGCGATCGCGCTCCTCGGTCTGGCACCGGACGCGCTCGCCCAGATCGTGGACCAGACGCGCGCCGACTCCGCGCGTGACCTGCTCGTGCTGGAGACGATCGGCGGGTACTAGTGTCGGGAAGCTTGAGCAAGCGTACTCAAGCGTCCGCCGCTCTTCCTCAGTCACGTACTTCAGATAGGAGAGGCTCGCCGCGACTTTCTTGAAAGTTCCCTCGCCATCTTCCGCCGCGATTACGCGGAAGGCTTTCATGTCTCCAGCTGCAGTGTCGAGGCGAATCACGCATCCCATGGCACGAGTTACGAGCTGGAAGCGACCGACTGAGCGAATGTCGATGGGATGTGTCTGCTCAGCGCGGTACTCGTTGCCCCGCGCGGGAATCTCACCGCGACGCGATCGAGTCAATATTCGAGCGCGGGCTTTGCCCGCGCAATCCTGAGGGGAGGCAGCGACGAACCGGCGAAGCCGGTGAGGAGCGTCGGAAGGGGAGCGAAGCTCCCCTCCGAGGAACTAGCGGAGGGCGTCCCGCAATTCGCGGGACAGGACCTCGACCGTGCCGCGCGTGCCGCCGGCGAGCTTCAGCTTCCACTCGCCCTCGGTCTCGAAGCGGCGGTCGCGCAGACGCTCACCCCAGGGCTTGATCGCCTCGCGGATGGCGTTGAGGTCGAACGGGTCGCGGCGCAGCTCTTTCGCGCGCGCCATCACGTCCGGCGCGACGCGGATGAACGCGCGGAGCGCGGCGCCGGTCTTGATCGAATACTTCCGGCCGACCCACGCCTGCGGGAACGTGTTCGACAGCGCCTTCATGTAGTTCAGGAAGAAGCGCTTCGCGCCGCTGCGGATCTCGGACAGGCGCGCGCCGCCGCCCAGCTTCTCCACCGTCTCGAGGAAGTCGACGATCTCCTCGGCGAGCGGCGCCTGGCTCACGCGGCCGCGGCCCGTGCCGAGCATCTTGATCTCGCCCGAGAGCGGCGACGAGTCGTCCTCGTTGAGCGAGCGGATCACGTCGTGCGCCAGCGCCTGGTTCGGATCCGGGTAGAGCTTGCGGCCCGCGAGGCTGATGATGTGCGACGGGTTGAGCCGCGTGTGCTTGGCGTTGATCGTCACGAACAGCTCGACGATCTGCCGCGCGTCGAGCGAGTCGAACAGCACCGCGGGCACCTCGATGCCGACGTTCTCGCCCTGCTGGTTCAGCGAGTGCAGCGCGAGGAGGCGATGCTGACCGTCGAGCACGCGCAGCACGCCGTGCTCTTCGGGAATCTGCAAGAGCCCGAGATCGTGGTGGCCGGCCACCGGCGTGAACGTGAAGCGCTTCTCCGAGGTGATGATGACCGCGCCGGGGATCGCGGGCAGCGTCGCCGCGTCCTTGCACTCGCGGTAGTACGCGGCGAGCTCGTCGATCTTCTTGCGGATGACCGGCCGCTGGTACGCGCTCTCGCTCTCGCCGATCCGCTTCTCGAGGCTGTCCCAGTTCACGCGTCCGCGCACGCTGGCCTTCACCTTGGTGGGCTTCGGCGGCGCCTGGTGGTCGTTCCCGGAGTACCCGAGGACCTCGAACTTCACGAGGCGATCGATGTCCTTCGCGGAAAGACCCGCCTGGTAGAACTCCACGCCGAACTGCTTGATGCGGCGGGCGGGCACGGTGATCATGGTCCTTACATGCTAACCGCCACGCAAACCCCTGTCAATAGAGGCTTTTTCGTTACAGCGCAACGGGTAGCGTGAGCGTCGCGGCGCGCCCTACAACCCGTTAGGTCAGACCAAATCGCTCCGTGGCGAGGCCGGCGATGTGGCGCCCGATCGACAGCGACGCGGTCGCGCCGGGCGACGGCGCGTTGAGCACGTGGATGCCCGTGGCGTCGCCGACGACGCGGAAATCGTCCACGAGCGAGCCGTCCGGAGCGACGGCCTGCGCACGAATGCCGGCGCCGCCACGCTCGACGTCTTGCGGCTGAATCTCGGGGACGAGCCGCTGCAGCGCCTTCACGAACGCTTTCTTCGAGAGCGAGCGGTAGACCTCGTAGCCGCCGGTCTTCCAGTACTTCCGCGCCATGTGCCACATGCCCGAGTAGCCGAGCGTGTGGCCGAGCTCCACCGGGCGCACCTTCCAGAACGTGTAGCCCTCGCGCGCGAACGCGAGCACCGCGTTCGGCCCCGCTTCGACCTCGCCGTGCACGGTGTTGGTGAAGTGGACGCCCAGGAACGGGAACTCGGGATCGGGCACGGGATAGATCAACGTGCGCACGAGGTGACGGCGCTCGGGCCGCACCATGTAGTACTCGCCGCGGAACGGGACGATCTGCACGTCGGGCGCGGCGCCCGCCATGCGCGCGACGACGTCGGAATAGAGGCCGGCGCAGTTGATCAGGCGTTTCGCGAGCACCGCGCGGCGCGTGGCCCAGAGATCGACGCCGTCACCCGTGCGCGCGATGTTGCTCACGCCCGCGGAGGTCTCGATCTCGACGCCGCGCTGACGGAGATCGCGCGCCATCGCCTCGGCGACCTCGACGTAGTCGACGATCGCGGTCGTCGGTGACCAGATCGCGCGGATGCCCGCGGCGTGCGGCTCGATCTCGCGCAGCCGCTCCGGCTCGATCATCTCGACGGGCACGCCGTTCGCCTGGCCGCGCTCGTAGAGCGTCTGCAGGCGCGGCAGCTCCTCCGGGGTCGTCGCGACGATCACCTTGCCGCAGTCGACGATCTTGATCGCGTGCTTCTCGCAGAACTGCCGCATCAGGCCCTTGCCCTCGACGCACTGCCGCGCCTTGTAGGAGCCGGGCTTGTAGTAGATGCCGGAGTGGATGACGCCGGAGTTGTGCCCGGTCTGGTGCGCGGCGATCGTCGCTTCCTTGTCGAGCATGACCACGCGCAGCCGTGAAAACCGCTCCGTGAGCCCGAGCGCGGTCGCCAGCCCGACGATGCCCGTGCCGATGATCGCGATGTCGTACCTGTCCGCCACGTCGGCTCCTCCTCGTGGCCGCGATGATAGCACCGCGCGCGCGAGACTTCGGCGGCGCCACCGCGAGGGGCACGATGCGCGCGCGGGCTCGGCCACGTGACGCGTCGACTCGCGCGATGGTCACGGGCAGGGTGAATCGTCGCGGCCCCGCACTGCCGGGGTTCAGGAACGTGACGCCGTCGCGCGTCTCGACCTTCGGCTGGTGCGAGTGGCCCGCAATCACCATCGCGACGCCCGACTCCGCGGGATCGATCGCGAGCTTCTTCACGTCGTGAACGACGTGGATGCGCGCGCCGGCGACGGTCAGCGTCCCGGTCTCGCGCAGCGCGCGCGCCCAGGCGCCCCGATCGTTGCTCCCGCGCACGGCGGTCACCGGTGCGATCGCGCGCAAGCCCTCCAGCACCTCCGGGGCTCCGACATCGCCCGCGTGGATGATGCGGTCGACGCCGCGCAGCGCGCGGAGGGCCTCGGGCCGCAGGAGACCGTGCGTGTCCGAGATGACGCCGATGCGCATGAGGCGATTATCGGACGTACACTACGCCGCGACGAAGCCCGGATCGGAGGAGCGCGATGGCCGGCAAGTACTACGAAGAGCTCACGGTGGGGCTGACGTTCCAGCACCAGCCGGGGCGCACGGTGACCGAGGCGGACAACGTCCTGTTCTCCTGTCTCACCATGAATCCGCAGCCGCTGCACGTCGACTTCCACGCGGCGTCGAAGGCCGAGTTCGGCAAGCCGCTGGTCAACAGCCTCTTCACGCTCGGCGTCGTGATCGGCCTCTCCGTCGGCGAGACCACGCTCGGCACCACCGTCGGCAACCTCGGCTTCGAGAAGACCGAGTTCCCGAAGCCCGTGTTCCACGGCGACACGATCTACTCGGAGACCGAGGTGATCGACCGGCGCGAGTCGAAGTCGCGGCCGCAGTGGGGCATCGTCACGTTCGAGCACCGCGGCAAGAACCAGCACGGCGACCTCGTGGTGCGGTGCGTGCGGCAGGCGATGATGCGAAAGAAGCCCGCGTGATGGCCCGGCGGCGCTCGCTCCACTTCGTGCCCGGCGGCAACGAGCGGATGATCGCGAAGGCGCTGACGCTGCCCGCCGACGGCCTCATCCTCGATCTCGAGGACGCGGTGCCGCCGGATCGCAAGGCCGCGACGCGTCCGATCGTGCGCGAGTGGCTGCAGAAGCTCGACTTCGGCGGCCGCGAGCGGTGGGTCCGGATGAATCCGATCTTCACCGACCTCGCCGTGGCCGATCTCGACGAGACGATCGCGGGCCGACCGGAAGGCTACGTCGTGCCGAAGCCACGGAACGCGCGCGACATCCACGAGATCGTCCATCAGCTCGAACGGCTCGAGCATCGCCACCGCCTGCCCGCAGGAAGCACGAAGCTCGTGGTGATCGCGACGGAGACGCCGCAGGGCCTGCTGAACATCGGCGAGGTCGCCGCCGCGAGCCCGCGCATCGTCGCGATCTCGTGGGGCGTCGAAGATCTGGGGGCGGCGATGGGCCTGCCGCGCGTGCGCGACGCGCGGAACCAGTATCTCGACATCGCGCGGTACGCGCGGGTGATGTGCGCGGTCGCCGCGTCGGCTGCGGGCGTGGACTGGATCGACACCGTGTACACCGACATCGCCGATCTCGTCGGCCTGCGGCGCGAGTGCGAGGACGGCGTGGCGATGGGCTACAGCGGAAAGATCTCGATCCATCCGAGCCAGATCGAGGTGATCAACGCGGCGTTCACGCCGTCGGCCGAGGAGCTGGCGGACGCGCGCGAGCTCGTCGCGCAGTTCGACGAGCACGCGAAGCGCGGGCTCTTCGCGTTCCGCTTCAAGGGCCAGATGGTCGACGCGCCGCACCTCGCCCTCGCCCGCAAGGTCATCGCGCGCGCCGGCTAGTGCGCGCCTTCGCCGTTCGCGAGCAGGCGCCGATCGAAGCCGCGCCGCTCGTGCGCGAAGCGCGCGCGCTGCCATCACCGGGGGCCGGCGAGGTGCTCGTCCGCGTGACCGCGTGCGGCATCTGCCGCACCGACCTGCACGTCGTCGAAGGCGATCTCCCGCTCGTCACCGTGCCGCTCGTGCCGGGCCACCAGATCGTCGGCACGGTCGAACGCGTCGGCACAATGCGAGGTGGCCGGCCGCGATTTCGGGCGGGCGCGCGCATCGGCGCGGCGTGGCTGCGCGCGACGTGCGGAGCGTGCGCGTACTGCGCGAGCGGCCGAGAGAACCTCTGCGAGCGCGCGCGGTTCACGGGGTGGCATGCGGACGGCGGCTTCGCGGACTACGCGGTCGTGCCCGAGGCGTTCGCCTACGCGTTGCCCGACACACTCGGGGACGCGGAGGCAGCGCCGCTGCTGTGCGCGGGGATCATCGGCTATCGCGCGCTGCGGCTGAGCGGCGTTGCCGGCGACGCCCGCGGCGGCCGCGGTACCGGCGGTCGACTCGGCATCTACGGCTTCGGATCGTCGGCGAGCGTGACGATCCAGGTCGCGCGCGCGCGAGGCTCGGACGTCTTCGTCTGCACGCGCGAGCCGTCCCATCGCGAGCTGGCGCGCGCGCTGGGCGCGTCTTGGGTTGGCGCCACCACGGACGCGATGCCCGAGCCCGTCGACGGGGCGATCATCTTCGCGCCGGCGGGCGAGTTGGTGCCGATCGCGCTCCGGAGCCTCGCGCGGGGCGGGACGCTGGCGCTCGCCGGCATCCACATGAGCCGGATCCCGCCGCTCGAGTACGCGGACCTCTTCAACGAGAAGCGCATCGTGACGGTCACGGCCAACACGCGTGCCGACGGCGAAGAGCTGCTGGCGGAGGCCGCGCGGATCCCGATCCGGCCGGCGGTGACGACCTTCCCGCTCGAAGAGGCCAACGGCGCCCTGTTGGCCCTGAAACGAGGTGCCTTTGCGGGCTCCGGCGTCTTGCTTCCCTGAAGGCGGCAGAGTGTATAATCCCGCAACTTTCCGGTCCGGCAGGACACCGAGGTCCAATGGCAGAAGCGAATCCTGAGCTCGTCGAGCGTGCGGCGCGCGTCCTCCCCGGCGGGGTGCTCGGCAGCCACAAGCACGGCCCGGGGCTCGAGTTCGTCGTCAAGGATGCGCGCGGCGCGTACCTCTGGGACACGAGCGGCAAGCGCTATCTCGACTATCTCCTCGGCTCCGGTCCGATGGTGCTCGGCCACGCGCATCCGGCGGTGGTCGAGGCGGTGCAGAAGCAGGTCCCCCACGGCTCCACGTTCATGCTGCTCAACGAGCCGATCATCGAGCTGACCGAGGAAGTCGTCCGCGCGGTGCCCTGCGCCGAACAGGTGCGGTACACCTCCAGCGGCAGCGAAGCGACGTTCTTCGCGCTGCGCGTGGCGCGCGCGTTCCGCGGACGCGACAAGGTGATGAAGTTCGAGGGCGGCTTCCACGGCACGCACGACTACGCGCTCATGAGCGTGACGCCGCGCACGCCGAAGGCGTTTCCCGCGGCCGTCCGCGACTCGGGCGGGATCCCGCACGCGATCGAAGACACGATGTTGATCGCGCCGTACAACGACCTCGCGACGACCGAGGCCCTGATCGCGGCCCACCACCAGGAGCTCGCCGCCGTCATCCTCGAGCCCTACCAGCGCGTGATCGTGCCCGACCGCCAGTTCCTGAAAGGGCTCCGTGAGGTCACGCGCCGGTACGACGTGCCGCTCGTCTTCGACGAGATCGTGACCGGCTTTCGCTTCGCGTACGGCGGCGCGCAGGAGTACTACGGCGTCGTCCCGGACATCGCCGCGTTCGGCAAGATCCTCGCGGGCGGCTTTCCCCTGGGCTGCGTCGCCGGTCCGGCGCACATCATGCGCCACTTCGATCCGGCGCTCGAGGGCTCGCCCGAGCACGTGTGGCAGGCGGGGACGCTCAACGGCAATCCCGTCGCCGCCGTCGCGGGCCTCGCCACGCTCGCGGAGCTGCGCAAGCCCGGGCAGTACGAGAAGCTGCATCGCACCGGGAACCGGCTGAAGGATGGCCTGACGCGTCTCGCGGCGAAGCACGAGATACCCGCGCGCGTCTCCGGTGAAGCGCCGGTGTTCGACATCATCTTCACCGACCAGGACGTCGTCGACTACCGCGCAACGCTCACCGCCGACCGCCGCCGCATCGCGCTGTTCAACGAGGAGTGCGTGCGCCGTGGCGTGGTGAAGGCCGTCAACAAGATCTACGTGTCGCTCGCCCACACCGACGCCGATGTCGACGAGACGCTCGGCATCTTCGACGAAGCCCTGGCCGCCGTGAGGCGCCGGACTGCTTAACCTTCAAAGGAGATCTCCATGGCCCTGAGCCGTCGTGAGCTTCTGATCGCCGGTGGACTCGCCACCACCGGCGCCGTGATCGTCCCGTCGATCGTGCGCGCGCAGGCTCCGAAGCGCGGCGGCACGCTCAACCTGCGCCTGTGGGATCCGCCGCACTTCGACCTCCACGCCGCGGGCGGGCTCTCGTACAAGCTCCACATCCCGATGACGTTCACGCACAGCCGGCTCGTGCGCCACAGGACCGGCCCGTCCGTCACGCCGGGCACGTTCCAGTTCGAGCCCGACCTCGCCGAGTCGTGGACGCAGCCGAACGAGAACACCTACATCTTCAAGCTGCGGCGCGGCGTGCGCTGGCACAACAAGCCGCCGGCGAACGGCCGCGAGTTCGTCGCCGACGACGTCGTGTACACGATCAGCCGCTTCCAGACCACGAAGGGCCACGCCAACGCGCACATGCTGAAGGCGGTGGAAAAGGTCGAGGCGGTCGACAAGTACACGGTGAAGTTCACGCTCAAGGAGCCGTCGGCCTGGTTCCTCGACACGCTGGCGAGCCCGATGGTCGTCGGCATGGTGAACAAGGAGACGTCGGAGAAGTTCGGCGACCTGAAGAAGCCGGAGTCGTTCATCGGCACCGGCCCGTGGATGTTCGACAGCTACCGCCCGAACCAGGGCTACACGCTCGTGCGCAACCCGAACTACTTCATGCCGGGCCTGCCCCACATCGACCGCATCGAAGTCTTCGTCGACGAGGACAACGCCTCGCGTACCGCGTCGTTCATGGCGGGGAAGTACGACCTCGGCTGGGAGTTCCCCGGCCAGATCAACCGGACCGACTGGGTGCAGATCAAGGACAACCTCAAGACGAAGCGTCCAAATCTCAAGACCGTCGAGTTCCCCGCGAACGTCATGAGCCACATCTCGATGCGTACCGACCAGAAGCCGTTCAGCGACGTCCGCGTGCGGCAGGCCATCTCGCACGCGATCGACCGCCAGGGGATCATCGAAGCGGTCGCCGAGGGTGTCGGCGTGTTCAACGCGGCCGTGCCCAACGCGCTCAAGGACTGGTCGGTGCAGGTGAACCAGCTCGGCGAGGGCGCAAAGTACTTCAAGTACGATCCCGCCGAGGCCAAGCGCCTCCTCGCCGCGGCCGGCTATCCCAGCGGCTTCCAGGGCACGGTCTGCTTCACGACGTACGGCTCGACCGTGCTGGTCGACTCGACGCAGATCATCCTGAAGAACCTGAAGGACGTCGGCATCGACGCGAAGCTCGACACGAAGGAGTACGGCGCGTACATCACGAGCTGCTTCTACGGGAAGTTCGACTCGATGACGTACGGGCCGCAGACGCCATTCCTCGAGCCCGACAGCTTCCTCTACGGCCAGTACTACCCCGACGAGCCGCGCAACCAGAGCCACATCAAGGACCCGGTGCTCGCCGACATGCTCGTGCGCCAGCGCCGCACGTTCGACGTCCCG
>Ga0194126_10012113_pt1 | contig 10974 bp, 7 predicted proteins | sample TA2KigC150mmetaG_FD_148641 | JGI IMG/M metagenome (GOLD analysis project Ga0194126, IMG submission 148641) | Freshwater microbial communities from Lake Tanganyika, Tanzania - TA2015035 Kigoma Deep Cast 150m | ecosystem: Environmental > Aquatic > Freshwater > Lake | place: Tanzania: Lake...
CTTAGCGTCCCGGGCCAGGTGCAGTTCGCCGCTGTCTGCCTCAAGTTCACCGGCTATGATGCGGATTAATGTTGTTTTACCCGAACCGTTTGGTCCGATCAGGCCGACTTTTTCGCCCGGCTGCAGCTGCATCGTAATGCCGTCCAGAATGGTATCGGCTCCGTACATTTTACTTATTTTTGAGAGGGTCAGCAGTGGCACGTCTTTGATTAGCTCCTTATTCGGGCTTAATAAGCATTTTCACCCCCACCCCAACCCTCCCCCGTCAATGGGGAGGGAGTTTTAGTTCTTCCCGGTCATGGGGTAGGGATTTTAGTTCTTCCCGGTCATGGGGTAGGGATTTTTGTTCTTCTCAGTCATGAAGAAGTTTTAGTCCCCTGTTTAATTAATAGAGGTCGGATACCGAACTACCAAGCTGTTGCTATTTTTCATTTTAAAGGCCTGACTATTCAGCACAGCTATATGATACTGGTAAGGATATCACAAGGCCGGGAATAAATGAATAATGTCTGGCATTTTTTGTAACCAGAGTAGCCTGGCTGGTCAAAGCCGAAGAGGCAATAATCGCATCTGGCATCTCCAGACCGTTCGTCTTTCTAAACTGAGCTAACAATCTTCCGGCAAGCTGGGCGACAGCCTGATTAACCTCAACCCGGTAAAGAGCATTCAGCAGGGTTTTAATTTTGTCTATTTGCAGTTCATCAAGCCTTTCGGCCGCAAAAAGCTCGACTTCGGTAATTGATGAATAAAATCCATCATACTCCCCTTTGACCAGAAGGCGATAGAAAAAATCTGATTCCTCTTTTTGCCCACGCAGGTAGTTGATAAATATGTCAGAATCCAGGAGCAGTGATGCTTTATTCCCATACATCACGGGTACCCCCCTCCCGGAGCTCACGGACATAAGAAGATCCATCCTGCTTCATATCGCTCCAAACTCCCTTTAATGCCATAAAAATCTTTTCCAGTTCAGCTTTATCCAGTGTTTTAAGAGGGTAGATCACCAGATGATCGTCACTTTCGATGATGTTTACTTCATCCCCTGTATTAACGGCGAGTTTTTTACGGAAACGGGCTGGGATTGATATTTGCCCTTTGGATGATATTTTAACTTTCACCTATTATCACCTCGCGTTTTACTTGTAAGGCAATTGTACTTTTTTAAAGGATGTTTGTCAAACCATTGATCGCAAGGAAGGACAGATTCCATCGCAGACGGTGTGTCCCCATTTCGCTAATAATGAAGATGATGAAACTTTCCCCACGACTTAGCGTCCTCCGTTATGAACAGTAGGTTTAACTAGTTTGCCAGGCTGAGAAATGGCATATTTTTACTAAACCAGGGTAGAGACCAGGCGGGCGATGCTGAGGCAGCTGGTGAGGCCCGGTGATTCGATACCAATTAAATTTATGAGTCCGGGCAGGCCGTGATCGCTCTCTTCCCTGATCAGAAAATCGCGGAACGGTTCACCCGGGCCGGATAGTTTCGGGCGAATACCGGCCATCTCCGGTTCAAGTTCTTCGGGAGCCATGAAAGGCAAAAAGGATTTTGCTGATTGGTAAAAGATGGCTGCATTTTCAGGATTTACGCTGTAGTCTTCGAGATTATCGGTGTACTGGCTGTCCGGTCCCAGGCGCAGGCGCCCGTCGAGCGTTTTAGTCAGGTGGATGCCGAGGCCGGCTAAATCGGCCAGCGGCGGCGGGTAAACCAGGTGATCCACCAGCGCCGCTTTTGCCGGGGGAAGACTGAAATACTCTCCCTTACAGGGATATTGACGGTAGCTTTCATGATCGATATCAATACCGGCAAGGGCGGCCACCTGATCTGCATAAAGACCGGTACAGTTGATCAGGCAGGCGGTTTCAATTTCATCGGTGCTATAATCGGGGTTGGTCAGCTGCAGCCGGTAGCCGCCACTAATCTTTTCAATGGCCTGAAGAGAATGGCAATAAGCAATCAGCACCCCGTTTTGCAGGGCGATCTGTTCCAGGCGATTCATCAGGTCATGTGAACTTACAATCCCCGTAGAAGGTGAGTGCAGGGCCCACCTGGCAGTGATCCGCGGTTCAATCCGGGAAACCTGAGCCTGGTCAAGTTCCTGCAGGTCATCTACACCGTTGGCAAAGGCTTGTTTCATGAGGGATTCAAGAGAATCCTTTTCCTGAATACTGTTGGCTACAATCAGCTTGCCAATCTGCCGTTGGGGAATACTGTAGCGGCGGCAGAAATCATAAAGCAGCTCTTTCCCTTCAACACAGAGTTTTGCTTTCAGGGTGCCGGTGGGATAGTAGATCCCGGCGTGGATTACCTCGCTGTTGCGCGAAGAGGTTTCTAAACCAAATGTATCGTGTTTTTCAACCAGGGCAATCATCGCCTCTTCGTAGCGGCTTGACAGCTCCGCAGCAACAGCCAGGCCAATCACCCCGGCCCCGATAATGACAATATCGATCTTTTCGTTATTCTCCATCTAACGCTTTTTTAGCACTGCTTCGCGCAGGCGGGATATTTTTTGATCCGCTTCGGCTGCCGTGGGTGCATTAACCGACAGATAGAACTTAACCTTAGGCTCCGTTCCGGAGGGGCGCACGGCGAACCAGGAACCGTCAGCCAGGGTAAAATGTAAAACAGGAGAGCTTGGCAAGGTTAAGTTGAACTGCTCCCCGTCTTCCAGTCTGAGCCCCTTTCCAATTTCGTAATCCCGCTTTTCAACTATTTTCTGACCGGCAAACACTGCCGGCAGATCATGAAAGGCGGTTACATGCCGGTCTGCTTCGGAAATATTCTGCAGTTCAATGGTCATCAGCTCATCGCGGTGATACCCTAAACGCTGCTGAATCCGCTCTAAAACCTGCAACAGATTCAGGCCCCGCTCTTTGTAGTAAGCAGTCATTTCGGCGATCAGGAACGAGCCAATAACGCCATCTTTATCTCTTACAAATGTGCCAGTCAGATAACCACAACTTTCTTCGTAGCCGAACATAAAATGCGGTGTACCCTCTTCTTCGAAGCGCTTCATCTGTTCGCCGATAAACTTAAACCCGGTTAGAGTTTCAACTACCGAGAGACCGTATGATTCTGCTATACGGCGGCCAAGATCTCCGGTGACAATAGTTTTTACCAAAACCGGATTCTCCGGCACTGTACCGTTTTCGAGATGGCGGCTGCAAATATATTCAATCAGCAGGGCTCCTATCTGGTTGCCGCTGAGAATCGTCAGCCTGCCATCCTGATCCCTGATTGCCGTGCCGACCCGGTCACAATCGGGATCGGTGGCCAGCACCAGGTCGGCGCCAACCTGATCGGCCAGGGCAATCGCCATAGAAAGAGCTGCAGGGTCCTCAGGATTTGGCACTCGCACTGTGCTGAAGTTATGATCGGGTTCCATCTGTTTCTTAACCAGGTGCAGATCGATACAGCGGGTTTGCTGAAGCAGGTCGGGAACAAATACCGAACCGGTGCCGTGGAGAGGTGTAAAAACTACTTTCAAACATTGTTCCGGATCGCTGAGCGATAAAGATTTTACCGCACTTAGGTAAGCTTGATTATAAGAAGGGTCGATTATCTCAAAAAGTCCCTGTTCCAGTGCTTTTTCTTTCGCGATAGATTTAACGCCATTAAATAAATCTACCGGCTTGATAGCGGCGATCAGTTCATCAACCAGGGTGCTGACCGCCTGGCCGCCATCCGGACCGTAAACCTTGTAGCCATTATATTGCGGTGGGTTGTGGCTGGCGGTAATAACAATTCCGGCAGCACAGTCGAGGGCACGGGTCGTGTAGGAAAGTAGTGGTGTCGGGCGGATAGAATCAAAGAGAAAAGCTTTGATGCCGTTTGCCGCCAATACCAAGGCCGCGGCATCTGCAAATTCTGCCGAATAGAGTCGTGTATCGTAAGCTATGGCCACCCGTGGGGACTGTTGAGCAAGTTTATCTCCCGTAGCAGTTCGATGACTGTTGATATAGTCTGCCAGGCCCTGGGTGGCCCGTCGAATGGTGTAGCAATTGATGCGGTTAAGGCCGGGGCCGATAATGCCGCGCATGCCTCCGGTGCCGAAGACCATTTCGCGGCCAAAGTGATCCTCGATCCGGGCGGAATCATTCTGCATGGTGAGAAGCTCTTCTTTCATTGCCGGGTCGAGATCAGGTTGGGTCAGCCAACGATTGTAGTGTGTAAGGGCAGATGGGGATACTTCACCCCCACCCCGCCCCTCCCCCCTCAAGGGGGAGGGAGTTTTTTGTTCTTGATCCGCAGAGGGGGAGGGTGTATCTGAGGCCTCTTCATTCATCGTGTGAAAATCAGTAGTAAGTCCATCCCCAACCTTTTGAGAGGGGAAATTCTGTACTTCGCTCTTCAAGGGAGAGGATGATTGAGTGCCAGCGCGGCCGTAGTCGTCCTCGTAGCGTTCAATATCATCTTCGCCGAGGTAATCTCCGTTTTGAACTTCAATTAAAACCATCGGCACTGAACCCCGGTTTTCCATACGGTGGCGAGCGCCTTTTGGAATATAGGCTCTCTCGCCCTTTTTAACGACGATTTGATCATCATTAATGGTAACCAGCGCTTCCCCTTCCACCACTACCCAGTTTTCGGCTCTGTGTTTATGACTCTGCAGGCTCAACCGGGCGCCGGGACTCACATTGATCCGCTTTACCTGATAGTTTTTACCGATCTCGAGCGAAGTATAACTGCCCCAGGGGCGGTTTACGGTGCGGTGTTCCCGCGCTTCAACTGCATTTGTTTCGTTTAATTTCATAACAATATCTTTAACTTCCTGGGTCCGACTGCGATCACAAACCAGAAGGGCGTCATCAGTGTCTATTACAACCAGGTTTTTAAGACCTACTGCACCGATCAGGCGCGACTGGCTGATGATCAGGCTTTCTCTTGAATCGAGGGCGATTACCCTGCCCTGAAAATAATTCTCTTCGGAGTCCCTGACCGAAACCTGGTGGTAAGCTTCCCAGCTGCCAAGGTCGCTCCAGTTGATAGAGGTAGGTATAACCGTCACTTTTTCAGCTTTTTCGAAAATACCGTAATCGATCGAGGTTTTTTCCAGTGATTTGTAAAGCGCGTTTAAATTATCGAGGCGCTCAAAATCGATTCTGGACAGGGTTTCAAAGGATGAGGGCAGATGTTTTTTATATTCATCCAGCAGGGCACCGACTTTAAAAACAAACATTCCACTGTTCCAAAGGTAGCGTGAATCTTGAAGATACACTTCAGCTTTTTCCAGGGTAGGTTTTTCGACAAACTGATCTACCTGGAATACTTTTTCCTTTAACTGATTTCCACAGCGAATGTAACCATAACCCGTTTCGGGGTAAGTAGGCCTGATGCCAAAAGTAACTAACCCATAATCTGCGGCAGCTTCGGCGCCTTCTTTTAACAGAACACTAAACTCCTCCTGATTGGGAATCAGGTGATCAGACGGCAGGACAACTATAACTTGCTCAGGTCCGGCCTCGTTCAATAAAAATTGAGCGGCCAGGCCGATGGCTGGGGCAGTATTACGCGCTTCCGGTTCCTCAAGGAGGCGAACGCCAGAAAGCCCGAGCTCTACCAGCTGGCGTTTTATCTCAGTGGCTTGATCAGTGTGGGTAACAATGATCATTTTATCAGCAGGGATACTGGCGTTTACCCTTTTGACTGTAGCCTGGAAGAGGGAGATGAAATCGCTTTTAGCTTCACCCCCACCCCGACCCTCCCCCCTCAAGGGGGAGGGAGTTATTTGTTGATCGTCCCCCAAAGGGGAGGGAGTATCTGAGTTATCTGCCTGCACAGGGATCAAAGGGAGGTATTGTTTGGGGAATTGTTCGCGGCTGAGCGGCCATAGCCTGGTGCCGCTGCCTCCGGCAAGAATTACTGCGTACATAAGATCACTCCATTCAAATACTGGACTTAATTACTCTTAGTTTATCCAAGACCCTGCAAAGGGTTCAAACATCAGATATTGCTGAGTCCACTTTTTATATAAAACCTGGTTAGGCTTAAATAACATAAACAGCCTATGACTGGTTGGTATCAAGCTGACTGCAAAATTTTCATCTAACTAAGCTTTAAATTAAGCTGCTGTTGCTGCTGAAACAGTCCCTGGTGGGCTACCAGGTGAACACGCTGCAGGGCTAACAGGAGAGCGGTTGACGATTCGCCACCCTGGTTCTGGTTGATTCCACCTGGTTGCAATCCGTCATAACAACCACCGTCACTAAAATCATAAAGTGGCTGGTGAACATCGTTACTGCCGAAAAACCAGTTAAAAGCCCACTCCATTTGCTTAAGCCAGCTGTCTTCACCGGTGAGCACAAAAGCCTGGTAACAGGCATCTACCAGGGCAGTGGCATCAACCGGCTGCTGGTCAAAATTGGATTTTTCACCTTCACGGGTGTACCAGCCTTCATTACCAACCAACGATAATTGACCAGTTTCCGGGTTGGTCTGGATATCGATCAGCCACTGCAGGCTCTTCAGACCGGTATCAAACATCTGCTCATGATCCAGATTGCTGCCGGCAACAATCAAAGCCTGGGGCAGACGGGCATTATCGTAGGAAACGATATGTTCAAGCCAGAACCATTCTTCGGTCGCCACCTTTTCATAAAGTCCGAGCAGTTTTTCCGCCAGCTCGGTCACGATCTGCCGTACCCGGGTATCACCGCCAAAACGGCGCAAATAGTAATTTGCCCCGATGACTGTAAAAGCCCAGGCCCGCGGCGAAGTAAATTTCACTGGGGCTTCGATTAAATCTTTAAACAGCCTGGTTGAAAGACCCAAAACTTCATCACCCGGCGGATGGGCAATGCTGTAGCCGAGAGCCCAGATAGTGCGGCCGTGGCTGTCTTCCGAACCGACTTCTTCCAGCCAGCGGCGATCAAAGCTCATGAAATTTCTCATTCTGCCCATCTTGTCGTTGTAGGCGTGGTATAGAAAACTGAGATAAGTTTTTAATAACGGATTGATAGTATCGTCTTTAAAGAGCCGCCAGTTCATTACGGCAGCGATCAGGCCCCTGGCGTTGTCATCAGTGCAGTATCCATGGAAACGGTCTGGAACATTATAGACTGCATGCTGGAAAAGACCCGTATCATCGGTCAGGGACCGCAGGTGGGTTAAGTTTACATCGGGCAAAATCGACCGTTCTGTAACATCTGCGCTCTGCAGTGACTGGGTGAACATATCACTGTAACTAAAACGGGCCTGTTCAAAAGCAGCGGCATAGCTGCGACCAACTTCTTTCCAGATCATCTGCCGACCATACTGGTATGAGGCCTTGCGCATCCTATTGCGCCTGTCCTCGTCACTGAGCAGCTCGATAATGCTTTCGGCCAGCGCGTCACTGTCGCGGAAAGGTACCAGGCAGCCACGCTCTTCAGCCAGCAGCTCCTCGGCATAGATGTAAGGGGTTGAGATAATCGCTTTGCCGCAAGCAAGGGCGTAGGCCAAAGTTCCGGAGGTGATCTGCTCCCGGCTTAAATAGGGAGTAATATAAACATCAGTGGCCACCAAAAACTGGACCAGCCGCTCAAGGGACACATACTGGTTATAAAAAGCAACGTTTCGATCGAGACCGCTGTCGTGAACCATTTTTTCCAGGGAGTGGCGGTACTCTTCCCCGTGCCGACGTTTAACTTCCGGATGTGTGGCGCCAAGAACTATGTAAAGAGCATCAGGATGCACTTCAACTACTTTTTTCATCGCCTCGATTGAATACTCAAGCCCCTTACTGGGGCTGATCAAACCAAAGGTCAGCAGCACCTTGCGTCCCTCAGCCTGGAACTGATCCTTGTAATAGGAAGGATCGAGAAATGGAACATCGGGAGCGCCATGGGGAATCAGTAAGATTTTATCTTCCGGCACCCGGTAAACCCGGATCAGAATCTCAAGGGCTGCCTGGGCCATAACTACAACCGAAACAGACTGTTCACAGATCCGCATCAGGGTTTGCCGCTGTCCGGCTGAAGGTTCCTCAAGCACCGTGTGCAGGGTGGTGATGGCCGGCTTCTTTAGGGCGGAGAGCAGGTAATTGATATAGTTGCCGTCTTCGCCCCCAAAAATGCCATACTCGTGTTGGATAGACACTGCATCTACCGGGGAAAGATTTATAAAGTCGGCTGCGCGCTGGTAATCATTGCGCAGCTGATCACGGATATGAAAAGTAACTTCGCGGCCGTAGTTATAGCTTTCGCTGCCGTTATTGAGCGCTACCGCCTCAAAAATGTGATCTTCACCGTTACCTTCGCTGCCGCTGTAAACCATTTTCATGCTGTTCAGTAGATCAGCGCAGAAAGTGGCGATACCGCATTTACGGGGCGGATAGGTAGAGATAAAAGAGACTTTTACGGGTCGCAGGATTTTTCCGGTATACATCTAATTCACCCCTAAGTAGAGTTTTTTAGCATGACAGCTGTTCATAGCGGGAAAATATTTTTAGCTTTATACCTGCCTGCCGGTTATCTGCTGATAAACTTTAATATACCGGTCAACCATCAGCTCGATGGTAAAATGTTCTTCTACGTGGCGACGGCAATCAGCCCGGTCGATTTGCGGTAAGCGGGCAATTGCAGCATATGCCTGGTCGAGTTCATCAACCAGAAAACCGCTGACACCGTCATTTATCAGTTCCGGCATTGAGCCTCGGTTAAAGGCAATAACGGGCGTGCCGCAGGCCATCGATTCAGCAACGCTTAAGCCAAATGGTTCATCAAAATTAATCAGGTGAAGGAGAGCTACCGCGCCTCCCAGAAGCTCACCCTTCTGGTCAGGGCCGACCGGACCGATGTAGCGTACCTGCCGGTCGTCTAAATAGGGGGCTACGTAGCGATCAAAATAATCCTGATCCTGAATAATCCCGGCAATCAAAAGCGGCAATTCAACCTGTTTTGCCAGACGGATTGATTCATAGACGCCCTTATCGTGGTGAATGCGCCCGAAAAAGAGCAGGTAGCCCTCCGGGGAGGCAACGGGGCTGAAGGGATAATCAGAGACAGGAATACCGTGATGGACTACGGCCGCATAATCCAGATCGGGGTGGCGGTCTGCTTCACTGATCGCCACATAGTGAACCCGGTCGTTGTATTTGCGGTAGACCGGCAGGATCCGGGGTGAAGAAAATCCATGTATGGTAGTTAAAAGTGGAGTTTTGACCAGGCCTGAATAACTTAAGGGTAAAAAATCAAAATGATTATGAATAAGATCGTATTGATCTGCATCCTCAAAAACGGAAGCGATATGCAGGCATTCCCACACTTTGGGTTCCAGTTCGGGATCTTCCGACCAGGGAGCCCTGGCTACTGAACGCAGTTTAGCCTCTGTTAGTGAATCTGCTGTGGCATAAAGGGTTACATCAAGGCCCCGTTTGACCAAACCTTCCGTAAGCATGCTGACCACCCACTCCCAGGGTCCGTAATGACGGGGTGGGGTTCGCCAGGATATGGGGGCCAGCATCGCTATTTTCATATTAGCCGGCGGCTTAGAGGCAGAAGCCTTCCTCCTTCGAATCGTTACAGCGGAGCACGTAATCGACCAAATCTTTAAGTTGAACAGTTGCCAGACAGACGCTGGTATCGGCTGCGCCGTAGTACATGATCAGTTCGTCGGTTTCCGAATCGTGCACAATACCGGTCGGAAAAGTTACACCGGGGACATCGCCGACCCTTTCGTAAGCTTCGTGGGGACCAAAAACCCACTGGTCTGCGCGCTTGATTATTTTCCAGGGTTCTTCCAGGTCAAGCAGCGCTAATCCTACCCGGTAAAGACTCCCCGATGCGGTCATCCTTACCCCGTGGTAGATAATCAGCCAGCCTTCCTTTGTCTCGATTGGTGGCGGCCCGAGGCCGACCCGGGTGCTGTCCCACCAGCCCGGACGGACCGGCAGCAGAATTTTGTGCTCTCCCCAGTGCACTAAATCAGGAGAATTGGCAATCCACATGTGCGCCTCCCCGCGGATGATCGGCCGGTGAATTAGAACATAGCGGCGGTTAATTTTGCGCGGGAAAAGTGAAGCATCCTTATCTTCGGGCGGTAACATTGCACCACGCCTTTTAAAGTTGTGCAGATCTTTTGACAGGGCAAGGGACACAACAGGCCCGTCCTTCGAAAAAGAAACGTAAGTCATGGCATACTGCTCAAGATCCTCCAGCCAGACAATACGCGGATCTTCAATGCCCCATCTTTCCTCATGAAAATCAGAATCGGGGGCCATGATCGGCTTTTCATCAACCTGCCATCCGGTTTTACCATCCTTACTGCGAGCCAGAGTCAGGTGAGAAAACCCGCGCATATCCTCCACCCTGACCACCAGGTAGGTTTCTCCCTCGTGCCTGATTGCCCCCGGGTTAAAGGTGGCATTGGCGGGGTAAGGCCAATAATCAGGAGTTAACACCGGGTTGCCTTCAAAGCGTTTAAAAAGAGTGGTCGGCCGGTGGTGGTTATTAAAAATCATCAGTTGTCATTCTCCTTTATGCCCTATTTCGGACGTTACTCCGAAATATCATAATTCAATTTTAAGTCAGGGGAAAAATCTACAGTGTTCCTAGTTCGAGATTAACAGACTCTTTCCTGCTCGATCACCAGGAACCCTCGGCTAAAAGAAATATTGTTTAATTTGACTAAAATTATGAGCTACTGCCTCTTCTCCCTGCACATAATCCATGTGACCGGGTAGCAGCAACTCGACATCTTTTATAGCAGACAACTTTTTCACACTGCTGCCCATGATGCCCATATCTCCACCAGGCAGGTCGGTTCGACCTATACTGTTCTGGAATATGGTATCGCCACTGACAAGTGCTTTCTCACCCGGCAGGTAAAAACAGACACAGCCCGGGGAATGGCCGGGAGAAGCAATGACCTTGATTTTCTCGCCTGTGCTGTCCTGCGGATCCAGGGCCAGTTCGCCTTCTTCCAAATAAATGTCCGGCTTCAGGTCGGGCAACTCCTTGCCGCTACGCGAGGCGTAATGCTGGGTAATGGCCTCT
>Ga0194126_10012121_pt1 | contig 10969 bp, 8 predicted proteins | sample TA2KigC150mmetaG_FD_148641 | JGI IMG/M metagenome (GOLD analysis project Ga0194126, IMG submission 148641) | Freshwater microbial communities from Lake Tanganyika, Tanzania - TA2015035 Kigoma Deep Cast 150m | ecosystem: Environmental > Aquatic > Freshwater > Lake | place: Tanzania: Lake...
CAAACATCATCAGTTAATAATCCATCAATCTGAGGAGCACTTTCAACTTTAGTTGCATAAATAGTTCTTAGCGGACTTCTTTGTGCGAACACACACATTGATTCGAGAACGAGAAGCAGAAAGAGTATAAGAATGAACGAAGAATAATCTTTCAAATGGAAATCTCCACGAATTATTTCTTAATAAATTCAATTCTTCCGGAACTATCATTTTGAATGATAATTGTATCCCCAGCATTAAATTTATTCATTAGCAATTCAGCTGAAAGTGGATTTACTAAATACTTTTGTATTGTTCGTTTTAACGGACGAGCTCCATATGAAATATCGTAACCCAATTGTAATAGAAAATCTTTTACCTCTTCTTTGACTTCAACAGCTATATTTTTTTCTACTAGCTGTTTTACAACACGGCTAATTTGAAAATCAATTATTTTTTTAATTTCAGATTTTAGTAATGGTTTAAAAAGAACTATCTCGTCAATTCTGTTTAAAAACTCCGGCCTTATTGTTCTTCGTAATAGCTCGGATAATGAAATTCGCAGCTCGCCTAAAACCTCTTCAAAATTTTCTTCACTGATTTCAGAGAGTTTTTCTTGAATTAAATGAGATCCAATGTTTGATGTCATAATTATAATTGTATTTCTAAAATCAACAGTCCTTCCTTGGTTGTCTGTTAACCTCCCATCATCAAGCACTTGAAGAAGAATATTAAAAACATCGGGATGAGCCTTTTCAATTTCATCAAGAAGAAGAACTGAATATGGTCTTCGCCTTACTGCTTCTGTTAATTGTCCCCCCTCATCATATCCTACATATCCAGGAGGCGCGCCAATTAATCTTGATACAGAAAACTTTTCCATATACTCGCTCATATCAATTCTGATCATTGCATGTTCATCATTAAATAAAAATTCAGCGAGTGTTCTTGCAAGTTCGGTTTTTCCAACCCCAGTAGTCCCAATAAAAATAAATGAACCAATTGGCCTAGAGGAATCTTGCAGTCCAGCACGTGATCTTCTAATTGAATTTGCTACAGCAGAAACAGCATCAGCTTGTCCAACAACTCTCTTATGCAACTCTTCTTCTAGGCGGAGCAATTTGCTTCTTTCGCTTTCCAACATTTTACTAACTGGAATTCCAGTCCACTTTGCAACAACCTCGGCAATGTCTTCAGCATCAACCTCTTCCTTTAGCATTTTATTTTGTTTTTGAATTTTTGAAAGATCCTCAGTTTCTTTTTTCAAGCTTCTTTCGAGATTATTTATTGTTCCATATCGGAGCTCTGCAACTTTACCAAGATTCCCTTCTCTCTCAAAACGGTCTGCTTCAATTTTAGTGTTTTCAATGTCACTTTTCATAGAGCGGATTTTATTAATTTTTTCTTTTTCTAAAAGCCAGTGGCCTCGCAATTGATTCCTCTCCTCTTCTAAAAGAATTAATTCTTTTTGTAAGGCTGAGAGTCTTTCTGCGGAATCTTTATCTTTTTCTCGTTTCAAAGCTTCGCGCTCAATTTCTAATTGCTTTACTTTTCGTTCGGTTACATCTAATTCTTCCGGCATAGAATCAATTTCGATTCTTAGTTTTGAAGCAGCTTCATCAATAAGGTCGATTGCTTTATCCGGTAGAAAGCGATCAGTTATATAACGATTTGAAAGCTGAACGGATGCTATGATAGCGCTATCTGTTATTCGAACTCCATGATGAACCTCGTATCTGTCTTTTAATCCGCGCAAAATAGAAATTGAATCATCTTCAGAAGGCTCATTAACAAAAACTGGCTGAAACCGCCTTTCAAGTGCTGCATCTTTTTCAATATATTTTCGATATTCGTCTAATGTAGTAGCCCCTATTGCATGAAGGTCGCCTCTTGCAAGTGCCGGTTTTAAAATATTTGCGGCATCCATCGAGCCATCAGTTCTTCCAGCGCCAACAAGCAAATGAAGTTCGTCAATAAATAAAATTATCTCGCCTTGTGCAGATTGAACTTCTTTAACAACAGCCTTTAGTCTTTCTTCAAACTGACCTCGAAATTGTGTGCCGGCAACGAGGGCGCCCATATCGAGTGCAATTATTCGTTTAGTCTTTAATGAATCAGGAATATCTCCCGATATAATGCGATATGCAATTCCTTCTGCGATTGCTGTTTTACCAACTCCCGGCTCGCCTATTAAAACCGGATTATTTTTCGTTCTTCTTGAAAGGACTTGTAATACCCTCCGTATCTCTTCATCTCGACCGATAACTGGATCAAGTTTATTTGAGCGGGCAAGCTCATTTAAATCCCTTCCATATTTTTTTAAAGACTGATAAGTTTCTTCTGAATGTTGAGATGTTACACGCTGTGTTCCGCGAATTTCTTTTAATGCAGATAGGAGAATGTTTTTACTAATTCCAAACTCTTTTAAAAGAGGTCCGCATTCTCCTTCAGTTTCGGTTAGCGAAAGAAGAATGTGTTCATTGGAAATAAATTCATCTTTAAGGGTCTTCGATTCTTCAAATGATTTATCAAAGAGGCGAGCAGTAGCTTGAGACATTTGCTGGTTTCCAATTCCGGCTCCAGAAACTTTTGGAAGGGTTTCTAAAAGTCCGCCGATTTTTACTTTTAATTTGTCGATGTTTCCGCCAGCAATTTGAATTAAAGAAGAAGCAACACCGGAAGCATCTTCAAACAATGCAGCCATAATGTGTTGGGGCTCTACAATTTGATTTCCATAATTTTGTGCAATTTCAATTGCACTTTGAACCGTTTCTTTTGCTCTGATAGTCAACTTGTTAAAATTAAAGGTCATAATAACTTTTCATTTTTTGTTATTACAAATCTACCGCTCATACAAAATATTTTCATCAAAAGTTTCAAAAATATGTATAATTAATTCAAATATAACGAGTTCGTATTATACTAATTATTAATAACAAGTAACCGGACAGTGCGTTGTTACTGCCGATCAATTAGTTTATTTTTGTATCCTTTATAATAAAAACTTATTATGCTTTTATCACAAAACGAAGAGACAATTGTTGCCCTTGCAACTCCTGGTGGAATTGGTGCTATATCTGTTATTAGAGTCAGCGGACCAGAAAGCTTTCGTGCAATCGACAATATCTTTTCAGGAAAACAAAAGTTAGTAAATAGCACTACTCATACCATTCACTATGGAAAGATTTATAGTGTAGACAAAGAGCTTGTTGACGATGTTCTCATTTCCATTTTTAGATCTCCAAATTCATATACTGGAGAAGATTCAGTTGAAATTAGTACTCATGGAAGTCCTTATATAGTTCAAAGAATTATTGAAATTATCCTTTCTCAAAATGTCCGTCTGGCAGATCCCGGCGAATTTACCAAACGTGCATTTTTGAATGGCAGAATTGATTTAGCTCAAGCTGAGGCTGTAGCAGATGTAATTAATTCCAATACAGAAGCATCATTGAGGGGAGCGAGAAATCAGTTAGATGGATTGCTTTCACAAAAAGTCGATTCACTTCGAGAAAAACTTATAAATACTTCATCTTTAATTGAACTTGAATTAGATTTTTCCGAGGAGGATCTAGAATTTTTATCCTATGAGGAAGTTGAAAAAAGGATTAAAGAAATTATCCAAGAATTAGATTTTCTAATTAGCAGCTATTCATTTGGAAGGGTATTAAAAGATGGCGTCAATGTTGCTCTCGTTGGCGAACCAAATGTAGGAAAATCTTCATTACTGAATTATCTTCTTAAAGAAGCTCGTGCTATTGTTAGCGAAATACCTGGGACTACACGAGACATTATTCGCGAAGAACTTGTAATAGATGGAATTTTATTTCGACTTTATGATACCGCCGGCTTAAGGTTTACAGAAGATCTAATTGAAAAAGAAGGTGTATTTAGGAGTAAAGAAGCAGTACGCAATGCCGATTTAGTTCTTTTTATGAATGATGTCATAAGTGGTTTTAGTGAAAATCTTTGGATTGAATTGAAAAGCATCACAGATCCAGAACGAATTCTGAAGGTCGTAAATAAAATTGATTTGAGGAATCCTCAAAAAGATTTATTCGATGTTGGTATTTCAGCCAAAACTGGCGAAGGGATAGAATTACTTTTTCAAGCTCTTAAAACAAAAGCACTAGGAACAAAGACATATTCTGAAAAATCTGCTGTTGTTTCAAATATTCGACACTTCAATGCACTTGAGAATGCAAAAGAAAATTTGACCACGGCTTTAAGTTCGATTAATCAAAAACTATCAGGCGAATTTGTTTCGGTGGATCTTAGAAATGCCGAAAGTGCACTCGGTGAAATAATTGGGAAAGTAACTTCTGAGGATATTTTAAACAATATTTTTTCAAAATTTTGCATTGGAAAATAGAAGTTTCACATGAAACTTTTCAAATCTTTTCTTGATGAATATCGAATGGTTTCACGTGGAACTGGGAAAAATGAAAAAATTTGACATTATCATAGTTGGAGGCGGCCATGCTGGCATAGAAGCGGCTCTTTCGGCAGCTCAAATGGGCTGTTCCGTTGCTATTGTAACTATGGATATATCCGCCTTTGGTAGAATGTCTTGTAATCCAGCTATTGGAGGAAGCGCAAAAGGGCATTTAGTATTTGAAATTGATGCTCTTGGCGGTTTTATGGGGCTAATTGCAGATAAATCTGGAATTCAATTTCGAACGTTAAATAAATCCAAGGGACCGGCTGTTTGGGCGGGCAGAAGTCAAAACGATCGAAAAATATATTCGGAAATAGCTTTAGAATACGTGATCAATTCAAAAAATATAGAAATTATTGAAGATTCCATTACTGCAGCAATTGAAGAGAACAAAAAAATAATTGGCGTAAAGACTCTTAAAGGAAATGAAATTAGATGTAAGGCGCTGATTGTTTGTTCTGGTACTTTCTTAAATGGACTGATGCATACCGGACTTTCATCTACAAAAGGAGGTCGGTTTGGAGAACAACCTTCTGAAGGATTAACAAAATCAATTGTTGATATGGGATTTGAATCAGGCAGATTAAAAACCGGAACACCTCCACGATTAAATAAGAAAACAATAAATTGGAAAATACTTGAAGAACAGCCGGGAGATATTCCACCTATTCCATTTTCAAAAAAAACATCAGCAGAAAATTTTCCATATTTACCGCAAGTCAGTTGTCATATTACTTATACAGATCAATCAGTTCATAAGATATTAGAAAAAGGATTTGACCGCTCTCCATTATTTACTGGATTGATTGGCGGAACCGGACCAAGATATTGTCCATCGATCGAAGATAAAATAGTTAGATTTTCTGACAAGGAACGGCATCAATTATTTCTTGAACCGGAAGGTTTAGATTCCGAACTAATTTATATAAATGGATTTTCAACTTCACTTCCAGCGGATATTCAATTCGAAGCACTAAGAAAAATCAAAGGTTTAGAGGAAGTTGAAATGATTCGCCCGGGTTATGCTGTTGAGTATGATTATTTTCCACCGTATCAAGTTGACTTAACACTCGAAACAAAAATTATTGAAGGACTTTATTTTGCCGGTCAAATTAATGGAACATCTGGATATGAAGAAGCCGCTGCTCAAGGAATTGTTGCCGGAATTAATGCCGCATTGAAAATTCAAAAAAGACCAGAGTTTGTTTTAAAACGGAGTGAAGCATACATTGGCGTTTTGATCGATGACTTAGTAGGGAAATCCACCAATGAACCATATAGAATGTTCACCTCTCGTGCAGAACATCGATTGCTTTTAAGACAAGATAATGCAGACAGACGATTAATGAAATATGGTTTTGAATTCGGACTTATTTCTAACCAGATGTATAATGAATTGAAAGAAAGAGAAGTTTTAATTTCAAAATCCAAAAACGTAATTAAACAAACAAAAATAATTCCGAAACAAATTAATTCATATCTGAATTCAGTTCAAACTCCGCATTTAGATAATTCCGAATCGATAGAGAAAATTGTTAAACGCCCCGAAGTAGGACTTAAATCAGTTTTAAATGCAGCTGAAAATAATTCTGTTGTAATTGATGAGCTGTTGAATGATCCGAAGGCTTTAGAACAAGTAGAAATTGAAATTAAATATGACGGCTATATTCAAAGACAAATGGAATTAATCTCTAAGATGGAAAGAAACGAAGATATTTTAATTCCTTTGAATTTTAATTATACGAGATTGAAATCTATTTCAACTGAAGGAAGAGAAAAACTTTCGAAAGTTAAACCGAGATCGATCGGTCAAGCTGCTCGGATCTCTGGAGTTACTCCTTCAGATATTTCTGTATTATTGGTATATTTGAAAAGCTAATTTTAGGGATTCTGTTGGATTTACAAGCACAGTACCTTCGCGAACTCAAAATGCTCTTTTGGGAAAATTCAATTAATCCCGACGAGTATCAACTTGAAAGACTTGCCAATTTTGCCGGATTAGTAACTCAAAAAAATGCAAAAGTTAATCTCATCTCTCGGCGAGATGTTCAAAAAATCATTGAAAATCATGTGTTTATCTCAGCTTTTATGGCTGAATTCCTCCCTTCAAAAGTCAACAAATTCTTAGATATTGGCACCGGAGGCGGTTTTCCTGGAATTCCTTTAGCTATTACACGGCCAATGTACAAAGGGGTTTTAGTCGATTCCACGAACAAAAAAATCGAAGCTGTTCAAGATTTCATTACTAAACTGAAGATTAATAATCTTACTGCAGAAAATTCAAGAGTGGAAAGCGAAGAATTCAAACAAAAATATGCCGATACTTTTGATTTAGTTGTCAGCAGAGCAACTGTTCCGCTTATAATTCTTTTCCGTTATGCAATTCCACTTATTAAAGAGAAAGCATACATTGCTTCAATTAAAGGCGGCAATCTTAACGACGAATTTAAAACTGCCGAATTGAAGTATAAATCATATATCAAAAAATCTACTACATTTGAATTAGCTTACAAACCCAATAATGCACGAAATGAAAAAGGGAAGAAGCTGATCATCATTGAATTAACAAAGTAGTTGATCTTATAAACTTTTCCTTTTTACGATGGAGCTTTTTTAATGCCTCAACTCGTTGAAAAGTTTTTACATTATTCGCCAATACGAGATGTCGTCTTTGTTTTAGGCGCCGGTGCATCGAGACCAGATGGCGTGCCGTTGCAAAGGGATATGCTTCCAACTATTCTTTCAGGCGGAATCAAAGAAATTGAAGAAACTGAAATCGGGAAAATTGTAATTGAGTTTATTAAAAATAACTTTGAATTTAATCCCGAAACAAAATCGTATCCTCATCTAGAAGCAGTATTTGGGTTTCTTGATTATTTCCTTGAACGAAATGAAAGTTTAAGCTCGCAATATTCTCAAGAAAAACTTAGAGAAATAAAAGAATACTTAATCAAAATAATTCATTACACTGTAAATTTTCAGACAGACAAAACTAGTCAGCATTACCAAGTTTTTTGGAAATCTATAATTGAAAAAAATCCGAACACATCTGTAATTACACTTAATTATGATACGCTGCTCGAACAAGCATTTGAATTTCATTTTAAAACACACGGCTATATTGATTACTGCATTCCGCTGATGAATTATGAAAAATTACCCGAGCTGAAACAATATAATTTTTGGGTTAATCCGCGCGAACCCGTTTTTGTTGACGAAACTGAAAATCCTTTTCCATTTAAAATTATTAAACTGCACGGAAGCCTCAATTGGAAATACTGCAATTGCTGCAATCAAACTTTACTTACTCCGTGGGATAGAAATATAGATTTAAATAAAGGGAAGTTTCTCGGCTATACTTTTCCTGATAAACAAGAATACGAATACCGATGCCCATTAGACGGAACCGAATTTCAAACATTAATTATGCCCCCGAGTTATTTGAAACTTCTTCACCACCCAATCATAACTCAGCTAATGAACGAAGCATCGCGCGAAATTAGAAATGCAAAAAAAATTGTTTTTGTAGGTTACTCGCTTTCAAGTGCAGACGTTCACATCAAAGCACTTTTCAAAAAGAGCATCTCTTCCGAAAAAGAGATACTCGTAATCAATCCAAAGAAAAAAGAATCCTTCGAGCTTAATTATAAATCTTTAAACCGCAATGCTTGCTTCATCGAACTTCCGTTCGAAGATTTTGTTGAGGATAAAAAACTAATTACTCAAATTCTTTCTTAACAGTAGAGGTAAATACAAAAAGGACTTTCAGTAATAATTTTTAAATAATTAAAACTTTGTTTTATATTTAGTTAGTATTTAAGGTGTTATGGTGAAGATTAGACCACTTACATCGCATAAACCAAAACTGCTTGACCAGATCAGAATTACACTCCGCGCCAATCATTATAGTAAAAAAACAGAAGAGAGTTATGTTTCTTGGATTAAACAATTCATTCTGTTTAACAACAAGACACATCCAGAAAAATTGTCCAGCGATGATATTCAAAGGTTCATTAATTATTTAGCAGTTGAAAGACACGTTTCTTCTTCAACCCAAAACCAAGCATTGCAAGCAATTTTATTTTTGTATAAGAAAATCATTTTAAAAGATGTTGGTTGGATAAGAGACTTAAAACACATCAAAAGAATTAAACATTTGCCGGTTGTTTTTTCTCGTGCAGAAGCTGCTGAGATAATTCAGAGTTTAACGGGCACTGTTCGTTTAATAGTAAGCTTACTTTATGGTACCGGCATGCGCTTGAATGAATGTTTAAATCTAAGAATTAAAGATGTGGATTTTGGGATGAACCAAATTATTGTTAGAGATGGGAAAGGTGAGAAAGATAGAATAACTGTGCTTCCACAGAAATTAGTAATTCCTCTTGAAAAGCATATTGAAAAAGTTAAAAACTTGCACGAGAAGGATTTAGCGACCGGAAAAGGAAAAACTATTTTACCTTATGCGTTAAAGAATAAATATCCAAATGCAGATAAAGAAAAGGGCTGGCAATTTGTTTTTCCATCTAAGAGTTTTGTGTATGATGAAAGAACTAAAACAAATTATAGGTATCATGTTCATGAAAGTGTTATTCAAAAAGAGGTAAAAAAGATAATTACAAAATGTGGTATTGATAAGCCGGGAAGTCCTCACACATTTAGGCACAGTTTTGCAACTCATGTTCTGGATAGCGGTCATGATATTAGAACTGTTCAGGAGTTATTAGGGCATAAATCAGTAAAGACAACAATGATTTACACACATGTGCTTAAGACGGTGTTAGGAGTAAAGAGCCCATTAGATACAATAATATAGGTGGAATAATATCACGCAAAAAAGATGAATTTTATTAAATAATCGAAACAAACTGCAGTAGATATGCTTCCAATGAGGAAACCACTGCTGCGGGTTAATTAATAGTTATATGCTTAAATTATTTTAGGAGAACAAACTATGCAAAACGGTAAAATTATTTTTCGTTTTTTTGTCTTGGCTTTAATTACCTCTAACTTTCTTTATAGTCAACCAGCTAAGATTATTGATGTTACGCAACAATGGACAAATACTGGTGTTCAAATTAATGCGGGTCAATCTGTTACAATATTTGCTCAAGGATATGCTACTTGGAATAATTATGGTAATAAAAATCAGCTAATAGATTGGTTCACACCTGCGGGTATTGGTGGCAATTATATTGATAATTCAAATGCGCCATGTCCAACGTGCCCAGCAATGTCTTTAATAGGTAAAGTTGGTAGCAATGGCGCTCCACAATACATTGGAATATCTGGAACTTTAGGTTCTCAGACTGGCGGAACTTTATATTTAGGTATAAATGATAATTTAGCATCTGATAATTATGGGAGTTGGACAGTTCTAATTTTCAAGAATGTTATTACGTCAGCTTCAATACTTGGTGGTAGCTTGCCAAATGATTCTTATAAGTTATCACAAAATTATCCAAATCCGTTTAATCCTTCAACAACAATAGAATATTCCGTTCAGTCTGTTAATAATATTCAAATCAAAATTTATAATTCACTAGGTCAACTTGTAAAAATATTAGTGAATGAAACGAAAAATCCTGGTGAGTATTCAGCTGTTTGGGATGGAAAAGATGAAAGTGGAATCCTTGTATCAAGTGGTGCATACTTCTATCAAATATCAACTAAAGATTTTGTGTCAAGTAAAAAAATGATTTTACTTAAGTAAGGAGAATTAAAATGCTAAATGGTTTCCATCCTTCATATGAAGAGGTTGTTCAAGCTCATAATCTTTTTTTACAAAATGAACCAAGAGATTTGTTTTATCGAACCGCTATCTACTTGATTGAATTATCAATAAATCAAAATGGAGCCTTAAGTATTTCCGAATCTATTTCAGTATTGCTACAAACTTGGAACAAATCTTATTATCGTTTTAGACAATTCAATGAAGACCATTTTCATCAAATTGAAAACTTATTACAGGAAAATTTTAACATAATTATACCTTTTAGAAATAGAAATATATCTTCGTTTAATAATAATGATATAGAAACAATCGACAACATATTCAATTCTTTTGAAAATGTTTTAGGTCCGGTAGGTTGTGCAAAATCTTTACACTTATTAGCCAATCATTTCTTCCCAATTTGGGATAGAACAATTGCAATTGCTTATGGCTTACCTTTATCAGTTACTGGGACAAATTCTGATAAATATCTTGATTTTATTAACACACAAAAAGAACAAGCATACCATCTACCAGACGGATTGCCAGATGGTATTTCCAAATTAAAAGCCATAGATGAATATAATTATTGTCGGTTTACAAAAGGATTAATGTAAGTATAAACGCATATAACCCGTTCTTCAAGCCGACCGCATCTTCGATTCGGTCGGCAGAAGTAAAATAAAGTTTGGTTGACAAAACTTAGTTGCTCTTTGAAGTAGGTTGTAATAAAAAAGTTTTTATAAAATTATTGGCGTTCGTTTTCAAAGCTGCCTTGCTGTGTTGGGCGGCGGCTTAAAAACAACGCCGTTAGGCGTTTAATAGGAGAATATAAATGAGCG
>Ga0194126_10012122_pt1 | contig 10969 bp, 7 predicted proteins | sample TA2KigC150mmetaG_FD_148641 | JGI IMG/M metagenome (GOLD analysis project Ga0194126, IMG submission 148641) | Freshwater microbial communities from Lake Tanganyika, Tanzania - TA2015035 Kigoma Deep Cast 150m | ecosystem: Environmental > Aquatic > Freshwater > Lake | place: Tanzania: Lake...
ACCGTGGAACGCCGCTCGCGAGGTTCATAGTATTCTCGATAGTCGCCATTTCGCCATTCGCCGACCAGCGCCGCCCGTTCGATGACCGAATACTCGCTGCTGAATTCGAACCGGTTATAGCGATTGAGAGGATAGGACGACCCGATGAACAGCCCGTAATTCCGGTCGCGCCACCAGCCGTAATTAAAGGGATAGGCGTAATGGTAAAAGCCGACGCTCAAATCCATACGCCGCGCCAAGTATTGATAAGCCGTGAAGAAATTGCTGTTCTCCGTCGAACGATTGATGTCCGCGGCTAAAAAGATGTGATGATTGCCCAAAACATCCGAAAACAGCATCGTCATCGTGCCTTGAGTCTTAAAATAAGGACTATACGACGCTGCGACATAGAACAGGTCCGGCGTCAATTGAACTTTATAATCGTAACTGCTATAGCGCCCCTCCTCGCTGCGCGCGCGACTGGCGACTGTAGCCGAATCGACAGCGGTCTCGCTTTTCTTAGTCGTATCTTTCGGGTTGAACAGCCGGTCGAAGACGAACTGGCTGTAATCGTTGAACGGGACGGCATAACTCGCTGCCGGTTTATCAGAGGAAATAATTTTTCCAGCCTGTGGAATATGGGTCGTGGCTACGCCGGAAGTTTGGTTGTCGAATACACTATACATCAGAAATATGTCGTAGCCGTTATTATAATAAGATGTGAAAGCCAGCGCTTGAGTTTTAGGCGAGATGGTCGGCTGGAACGAACCGGTGACGATATTGTTGACCGCCCGCCGCTCGCCGGTAATCAAATTGTGAAGGTAGAGATTAAAAGCCCCGCTGATGTTGCTGACATATAAAATCGTGCTGTCGAGCGGCGTCCAGAGCGGCGTGCGAATGACCTGCCGGTCAAAGGTCAAGCATCGGATTTGTCCAGTTGCGCATTCCACTTCATAAACATCGAACTCGTCGATAGGGCGATTAATTAAGGTATGGATTTGCAGGCTGTCGCAGCCACCGCGGTTGGAAGTGAACAGCAGCCGCGCGCCGTCCGGTGACCAAGCCGGGTCGTCGTCGTCGAACAGGTCGTCGGTCAGCAGCCTTAAATCCCCGCTCTCAAGGTGAACGACAGCGATATCGCTCCGACCGTCGAGGACCCGCACGAAAGCGATTTCATCACCGCGCGGCGACCACGCAGGACTGAATAATCCGTCGGACTTGAACTGCAGTCGGCGGATGACCTTGGCGCGCTTCACATCCACTATATAGAGCGCGTCGCGCTTGCCGGCTTTAGCCGCCAGCGCTATACGGCTGCCGTCCGGCGACCAAGTGATGCCCGGACGCAGCCAATGCAACTCTTCGAATTGCCCCGACCGCTGCCCGTGTATTAAGCGCCTCTCAATTTTCCCATCGATAGTGCGCATCAAATAGACATCGAAGTAATCCGAGCGGTCGGAGAGAAAGGCTATATATTCCCCACCCGGCGACAGCGCCGGGCTGTTGTTGACATAACAATACTCCTTTTTATGATTAGTCAGAGCGTTGGCATACTTTTCCGGTGGATCCATTCGCGCGACCTGCGGCCAATACCGTTCCTTCAGCCAGCGACGCCAGCGTTTGGACAACTCTTCGCTGTCGATGCCGATAGAGGCTTTCAACGCCTTGTCGAAATCGCGCAAACCTTTGATTTGATGTAAAATCTCACCGACTTTTTCATCGCCGTAACGGTCGGCGATGTAGTAAATAATCGACTGTCCGCACTTATACACGCCTAAATAGCCGAGCTCTTCGAGTTGATAAACTTCGGGAAGCAGGTCGTTGACGACCGCGTCGCGCAGGAACATCTCGGTCTCGCGGTCTAATCCGCCGCGGGATTGATATTCCGCCAGTCCTTCTGTGAACCAGAGCGGTAGATTCGACTGGCTGATGCCGCTGATAATCGCGCCGAACCCCTCGCCGAACAATATGCGCAGCATCAAAGCGTGAGTCAATTCGTGATGGATGACATGGCGGAACTTCTCGTGGTCGCCTTCGAATGGCACTACCACGCGGGCTTTGAGAAACTCAGTGAAGCCGCCCAAGCCCTCTTCCGGCTGTTCGCTGGTTACATTAGTCTGGGTAAAATCGTTATGCGATTGATAGGTTATGAGCGTGATGGGGTCTTGCGATTCGGGAGTATAGCGAAAATTATGCGCCAATTTCCGATAGGCGTCTTCAGCCGCCTCCGCAGCAAAATCCGCCACCGTCCGTCCGCCTTGATTGTAATAGATATTGAAATGTTCGGAGGTGAGATACTGCCACTTGAAATAGGTATATTGAACCTTATTTTTGCCGAAGGTCTGTGCTTGCAGTGGAGATAAAACGCCTATCGTCAAAAGTATAAGGCTTAATATTGTCATAAAGGCAATGAAGATGCAGCTGCCAACGTAGATTTGGCTGTCAATCCTCTGTGGTTGACAGCCAAGTCTTCCACTGGTAATACACCCCCCCTTAATCCCCCCCGCAGGCGAGGGAAAAAACCTGCCCGCTGCTGACCCGCCGCGGTCGACTGTCCCCGATGCGAATGCGCTGTCAATCCTCTGTGGTTTACAGCCAAATCTTCCACTGGTAATACACCCCCCCTTAATCCCCCCCGCAAGCGAGGGGGGAGTTTCATTAAATTGATTCAATCTCTTATCCATAGGCGTGAAGTCCGCCAAAGAAATAATTTCCAAAAAATGAAAGTAAAACGACTAAGAATCCTGCGACCGCTAACACCGCCGCGCGCCGGCCGCTCCAGCCGCGCTGATGCCGTGCATGCAGATAACCCGAATAGAACAGCCAGGTGATGAGCGAACCGACCTCCTTAGGATCCCACGACCAAAATTGTCCCCAAGCCTGCTCAGCCCAAATCGCCCCGGCAAATAAGGCGCCGATTGTGTAGAGCGGATAGCCTAACGAGACGGCTTTATAGGAAATCTCATCCAACAAATCGGGGGCCAGAGACATCTTTTCGCTGGTCAACCGGCTGACTCCGGCTAACATCGGCAGCAGTGCAATCGCCAAAATCAAACCTATTACATAAGCCGCGCCGATGAATTCGAATATCAGCCAATAGGATTTGACCGTTCCTCCCCTCGGACCCGGCAATTCGGATGTCAGTGCCAGCCAGCCGCTTTTCAGCGTTAAACCTTCGACCAGCGCGCCGCTCAAGAAGGTCATCACAACCGCGATGAACAGCCAGGTCCCAAAGCCGTTGAACCGGTTTATCTTCGACCAGAGAGGCTGCATCGCGGCGTAAATTGCGCCGATTACAAAGCCCAAACCCAACAGGCTTATGAATCCGCCGGCATTTATTCCAGCCCCGGCTGGACCGAAATGAGAAGCCGGCGCCGGCGGCTGCCAACCGAGCGCCGTTAACAATATCGCGAAGACTAACGGCAGGATAATTAGATTTATCGCCGCGTTCCGCCAGGCTCTAATCCGCCGGTTAGGCTCAAGTCCGGCAGCGTCGAGTTGCTTGAGAAGATACGCCGCGCTGGCAGCAAACGAGACCAAGAAGCAGCCGGTGCCAAGCGCCGCCAGCGAGACATGTATCATCAGCCAAACGCTGCGCAGCGCCGGCATCAATGATTGCGACGCCTCTTTGGGCAGCAATGCCGCCGCTACCATCAGCATAAACACCACCGGCGATATGAACACCCCGATAGCCCGGCGCCGGTAACGATAATAGACAATGAGCAAGGTTACCACCGCCATCCAGGACATCAGAGACATATATTCATACATATTAGACAGCGGGATATGGTTAGTTGAAAGCCAGCGCGCGCTGAAACCGAAAGTATGCGGAATTAAGCCCATCAGCATCGCCCACACGCCGATACGGCTCCAAATATCGGTCTTAAAAGCCGCGTAGAGACTGAAGGTTATAAAGCCGGCGAAATAAGCGGCGAAGGCTAGGTAGAAGAGATTTATATCTAAGGTGAAAGGCACTTTAATTATCAATATTTATTGTGCAAAGGATTACTTTGAGAGCCGATTTGCGAGAGCCCGGCGAGCGGAAATAATCCCACCAATCGACGAGTCTATATCTCAAATCTGCTGTTAATTGCGATGGCGTCGATTACTCATATCATCGATTGCTGTATTGACAAGTAACATTATACATAGCGACATAATTCAGTTCGCATATTTCGCGGATGTCATGCTGAACGCAGTGAAGCATCTCGTCTGGGTACGGGGGACGGGATTCTTCACTTCGGTCAGAATGACAAAGCGTGTGCTTACTTCATTGTCAATACAGATAGCGCTAACGTTCACTTGCATTAATGGTTTCCAGTATGTCGAACAGGAGGACAGGCGTCCCTGCCTGTCCCGGAAGATATGGCTGCAAAGTGGACAGGCAGGGACGCCTGTCCTCCTGTCTATACTATAATGCCAGTTTCATTTGCAACGAGGCACTAGATGAATATTATACGCATTTAAATTCATTTATAAAATTGTAGAAGCCCATTTCATAGTTGTTGATGCAATATTCAGCGCTTTCATAGATTTCAAAATAAACAATTTTCATCGCCTTTGTCAACGATTTAGGCAAACCGGCTTATTAACTAGCGAATGACTTGTCATTAAGTATCATATTGTCTATTTTAATTCCTATTCAGCGCTGAACGCTCGGTCATTTGTTGAATTAACACGGTCGTATTATCCTGTCTCTTTAGCGGGCAGCGGCAGAATGTCCCGGCGCAGGTCTTGCCGCCGGATTAGGATAATAGCAAAATCCGCTGCTCATCTACGGTTAGTGGACGCTTTTGTTTCTCTTCCAATTTCACTTAAAATTCCCAATTTTTATTCATAATGCCATATTTCGGTGAAATTGCCGCGCTGGCCACAGCCTTCTGCTGGTCCTGGACGGCAATCTTTTTTACATCCGCTGGTCAGCGCATCGGCTCGCTGCCGGTCAATGTCTGGCGGCTGACCATCGCAACTGGTCTCTTATTTTTAGTATCTTCAATCTCTTATGGCGCTAATCCGGGTCTCTGGTATCAGGGCGGCAAACCGCTATGGTTAATACTCTCCGGCGTCGTCGGACTGGCGGTCGGCGACAGCGCGCTGTTCTATGCCTATGTCCTGTTTGGACCACGCAAAACTACTCTGACTATCGCCTTTTCGCCGGTCTTTACAGCCTTGATTGCCCTCTGGGCGCTGGATGAAAAGTTATCTTTATTAGCCTGGTTGGGCATAATCATCACCACGGTCGGCGTATTTTGGGTCGTGTTCGAACGAACCGTCAATCCAACCGTAAAAGCGAATCAGAAATTTTCCTGGCTCGGTTTGACCTTGGGGGTCGTCGCGGCTTTAGGGCAAGCCGTTGGATTAATCCTGGCAAAAGCCGGTATGAACAATATCGTCTCGCCGCTCGCCGCGACCTTTCTGCGCATCATCTCCGGCGCGGTCGTGATGTGGTTATTTATTTTAATCAGCCGTCAATATAAAATTATGGCATCTTCGCTGGGCGACCGTAAAGGGATATCCCTAACCCTGGCCGGTTCGATATTCGGACCTTTCATCGGCATCTGGCTGTCGCTGGTCTCGGTGCGCTACGCTGAAACCGGCATCGCCGCGACTTTGATGGGGCTGGTCCCGATTATGATCGTCCCTTGGGTCGCAATTATCTATAAGGAAAAAGTCACCTTGCGCGCTATCGCAGGCACCCTCATCGCCGTCGCCGGTTCGGCATTGTTGTTCAATAGATGAAACAAGTTTGTAAGTTTGCAAGTTCCCAAGTTCGCAAGTGATAGTCAACTATCGAATTATTTCATTTGTCTCGCTTTCCTCCAGAATTTAAGGTCGTCATTCCGGACGACCGCGTGGCTCAATATCCTGCCGCCGAGCGCGATGCGTCGCGCCTGTTGGTAATAGACCGAACATTGCAGCGCGTAATTCACAGCGGCTATTTCCGCGACCTAACTGAATTCCTCGCCGGCGATGTGATTGCGCTGAACGATACACGGGTCATCCCCGCTTGTATAGAGGGACTGCGGCCTGGCGGCGGCGCGGTTAGGCTGCTGTTTTTAGCCGATACTTACGATGCATCGACGCGGACCGCTGCGGCTTTGATAAATCCATCCCGCCGTCTGCGGGAAGGACTCGAAATCGATTTGCCGGGGAGGAAGGCTTTTATATTGAGCCAGCGGTATAAGGATGGCGGCTGGTGCGGCGAGTGGATAGATAAAATTTCTCCGACGGTCGATATGCCAAACCTCTTCGATTGGCTGAACCTCTACGGCAAGCCGCCGCTGCCGCCTTATATCAAACGCCGGCACGAATTGAACGATTACAACCGCTATCAGACGGTCTATGCGGCTGCCCCAGGGTCGCTGGCGGCGCCGACCGCCGGACTCCATTTCACACCGGATCTATTCGCCGCGCTCCAGAGGCACGGCTGCCAAATCGGACGGCTGACGCTCGATATTGGCTTAGGCACATTCGAACCGATTCGCAGCGATGATATAACGCAGCATAAGATGCACACCGAGTCGTATTGCATTCCTCCCCAAACCGCTGCCTTGATAAACGCAGCCCGGCAAAATCGGCAGCCTATTACCGCCGTTGGCACGACCGTAGTGCGCGCCTTAGAAGCCGCCGCGCTAAAAAGTATCCCACTCACATTTGGCAGCGCTGAAGCCGACCTATTTATTTATCCGCCTTTCGAATTCAAAGTCATCGACCGCCTGCTCACTAACTTTCACCGCCCGGATTCAACCCTGCTGCAGTTGGTCGCCGCCTTCCTCGGCTGGGACCTGCTGAATACCGCCTACCAAACCGCCCTCGAAAGCGGCTTCCGGTTCTATTCCTATGGCGATGCAATGCTGATTATATAGTTCGCAAGTTCCCAAATTGGCAGGTTGGTCTTAGTCCACTATGTTCATTTCGCCCACTTATCCCTCATTCTCTAATTCAAAATCCAGAATCAACAATATGAATTGCTATAGAGACTGATTTTATATATAATATATTGAGCTAATTGTAAAAGTGATGATTAATCCAGAAAACTCAGATGGCAAGGCGGATGCCCTCGTCCGCCTTGCCATCAGTTAATAAATCCAACACTTTTGCAATTACCACTATTTTATAAATGTAAATCTCATAAATAGAGGATATAAATGTTCACTGAGAGCGAACTACGCGCTATGGCAGACCAGGCGTTGAATTTAGCCGTCGGTTATGAAACGGAAATCCTGCTTTCATCTGCTGAAGGCGCGTTGACGCGCTTCGGCGAGAGCCGTATCACGCAAAACGTTTCGCAAGGCGGCGGCGGAATGTCGGCGCGGTTGCTGCGCGCCGGGAAAATGGGCAAAGCCTCCACCGGCAATCTCACCGCTGACGGCATCGCGCGCTGCATTGCGACCGCCAAAGCCGCGCAAGAAGTCTCCGCCGTCGATAAGGACTTGCTGCCGCTGATAGAGCCCCAAACTTACCAATCCAAACCGAACTTTTTCGACGCGACCGTCGAATTCTCGCCTGAAGCGCGTGCCGACGGCATAGCCCAAGCCGTCGATTTTTTTCAAAAAGAAGGACTTGAGGGCGCCGGTATATTTTCCAACGGCGGCAACGGTTTTGCCATCGCCAATTCAAATAGCCTCTGGGCGTTTCACCGTAAAACTAACGCCGCCTTCTCCATCTCCGCAATGAGCCAGGACTCCTCCGGCTGGTGCGAAGACACCGACCCGGATATTGCGAAAATCGACATCAGCCGCGTCGCCCAAACAGCCGCCCTGAAAGCGCTCGACAGCCGCAATCCATCCTCCATCGAACCCGGCGCCTGGACGGTCGTCTTCGAACCGGCCGCGGTTGCTGATTTTATGCTATTTCTAATCTGGGAATCGTTCAACGGCAAAGCCTTCGTTGAAAGCCGCAGCCCTTTCACCGGTAAAATCGGACAAAAAGTCCTCGGTGATAACATCACTATCGTCGATGACCCTTATCATCCCTTGACGCCCGGAATACCCTTCGACTATGAAGGTATGCCGCGCCGCGCCGTCCCGCTAATCGAAAAAGGCGTTTTCAAAGGCGTCGTTCACGACCGAAATACCGGGACCAAAGCCAGCGCCGCTTCGACCGGACACGCTCTACCCCAGCCGGATACTAATGGTCCTATACCTTTAAATGTCATCATCTCGCCCGGCGAGTCTTCGCTCGATGAGATGATATCTTCGACAGGGAAGGGCGTATTAGTTACCCGACTGCATTATTGCAACATCCTCGACCCGATGAAGGTTACCCTCACCGGAATGACCCGCGACGGCTTGTTCTTAATTGAAAACGGCAGGATATCCAAAGGTTTGAAAAATATGCGCTTCACTGAATCTGTGCTGCATATTTTAAACAATGTCGAAGCCTTATCACGGCAGTTATATAAGACCGAGACCTTTTGGGGTGGCGGCGGCACGGTCACCCCGGCGATGAAAGTCAACGACTTTCATTTCACCAGCCAGACTGAAAATTAAGTTTTATAAATTCGTGAATTGCCGGACTGATTGATATGTTCGCTTGGTTCACAGTATTCTCTTCATTAATAAATCAACTTTGACTTTTCGCGCCTACATTCGCGCTGTTCGCGCCAATATAAGCCTCGGCTGGGCTTTGGACGGTAATTGGGCGCCGCCTCTGGTCTATTTATTAGTAACCCTAACCGCGCCGATTTCCGGCGTCCTGATGCTGATTTATATGTATAAGATCGTGTTGGGCGGCGGCAGCGACCCGTTTTTTTTAGCGTTTATGCTGACCGGCGCGGCAGCGTTTATGTTCGTCCGACTTTCCCTCGCCGCCGCCGGAATGGTGGTCGTCGAAGACCGCGAACATTATCGAATGTTCCGCTATATTTATTCAGCGCCGGCGCCGTTCCCCTTGCAGATATTAGGACGCGTGCTGCCCAAAGTCGGCATTGCGGCGATCGCGGCTGTAGTTCCATTTATCGCCGGCCGGGTCTTCTTCAATCTACCGTTCAACCGTGCTGGAATCGACTGGGAGATGTTGCTAACCAGCCTCCTCATCGCCTTGTTCGGAATGGGCGCAATGGGCTGGATGCTGGCAAGTTTGATGCTGCTCATCGACCGAATGGGTTGGGTCTTTGCGGAAGGCATTGCCGGTTTGTTGTTTCTTTTAACCGGCGCAGTCATCCCGCTGGATATTATCCCGGCGCCGTTGGCTCTCATCGGAAAATCGACGCCCATCGCTTACTGGATAGACCTCTGGCGGCTGGCTGTTTATGGCGATGCAGTCAAATTAGCGCTGCAATCATCTTCCATACCGGAACTATGGAACAGACTATTGACTTCGACTATAATATGGCTTGTTTTCGCTATTATGTGGAATATTGCAGCCGATAAACTTGCCCGCCGCTGGGGACGCATCGAAAGGGAGACTTTTTATTAGGTTTTAGGCTTTAGGCTTTGGGTTTTAGGCGCGTAGAGAAGGTTTCCAAACCCGCTAAACATTAATAAGGCAGGTGTCTCTATCTGACTGAACGAACAAATCCCGGCTTCAAGAAGCCGGGCTACGCCAATATTCCGCTGTCAACCACAGCGGGTTGACAGCGGAAAACAACATTCTCGAATAGCCTTTAGATTGCAATGAAATTTTATGCACAAAACAGACCAATTAAAACCGACCATCTTGTTCGAAGACTTTGAGCGGGTGGAGATGCGCGTCGGGCGCATCGTCAGCGCCCCGTTGGCTGAAAACGCACGTTATCCGAGCCGCTTCATAACAGTCGACGCCGGACCTCTCGGCATTTTCGTATCGGTTGGACAATTCGCCCTAGTTTCCGAGGAAGCGTTAGTCGGACGCAAGATCGTATTTGTATCGAATTTTAGACCGCGCAAAATGGGGAATTATCTCTCGCAAGCGCTGATTTTAGGCACGCCACATCCCGATTCGCCTACCGACCAAGCGCAAGCCCTGCCGCTCTGGGCGCATTACCTCGCAAAAGAGGGGGATACAGTGTTTTGAGTCTGCAGTAAATATGAGTTTAGTCTTTAGATTGTCAACATTGGTGCTTAAACGCTAATAGTCTGATGATGAGCAGCACCGAAGCCGGACGCTATTGGGAAGAGAACGCCGAAGCCTGGACGCAACTGTCGCGCCGCGGCTATGATGTCTGCCGCGACCTGTTCAATACGCCGGCTTTTATGCGCATTTTACCGGATGTTAATGGCTTGCGCGGCTTGGACATTGGCTGTGGCGATGGACATAATACGCGCCTAGTCGCGGCGCGCGGCGCTAAAATGACCGCCTTCGACATCGCGCCGACTTTCATCAGATATGCTGTTGAAGCCGAGCGCCGCCAGCCGCTCGCAATCGGATACCTACACGCCGGCGCGCACTATCTGCCTTTTGCCGCCCGGCAATTCGATTTCGTCGTCGCTTTTATGAGCCTGATGGATATGCCGGAACAAGAGCAGGTAGTTGCCGAAATCCACCGCATCTTAAAACCGGACGCCTTTTTTCAATTCTCAATTTCGCATCCGTTCACCGACCATCCTTACCGCCAGTGGATCAGCGATGAGACCGGCAAACGGGTGGCGATGGCGGTGAGAGATTACTTCGACAATCGGCAGTATATCGACGAGTGGACTTTCGGCGCCGCGCCAAAGGAACTTAAAACCCGATATAAACCGTTCAAAACGCCCTATTTTACCAAGACCTTAAGCCAATGGCTGAATATGCTCATCGAAGCCGGCTTCATACTTGAGCGGTTTGAAGAACCTTGCGCCGACGAAAATACCGCGCGCGATCACCCGGAAGTCGCAGACTCGCGCATCGCGCCATTCTTTTTAATCGTCCGCTGCCGTAAAACTACGATATGAACCCAAGTCTATAGCAAATTATAATGCCAATTCTATCTTCAGCCGGCCGCAAAGGTCCTGATGTCCGCTCGGATTGTTTTATTCAATTTGAGCCGCGTCAGACCGGCGGTATCGAAATCGCCATAACCAGCAAGGTGGCT
>Ga0194126_10012123_pt1 | contig 10968 bp, 8 predicted proteins | sample TA2KigC150mmetaG_FD_148641 | JGI IMG/M metagenome (GOLD analysis project Ga0194126, IMG submission 148641) | Freshwater microbial communities from Lake Tanganyika, Tanzania - TA2015035 Kigoma Deep Cast 150m | ecosystem: Environmental > Aquatic > Freshwater > Lake | place: Tanzania: Lake...
AGAAGGGCCGCATGGTCCTCTCCCGCCGAAAGGTGCAGGAGCGCGACAAGGCCGAAAAGCGCGAGCAGCTCATGGCGGTGCTCGAAGTCGGCCAGCAGCGCACGGCGACCATCGTGAGCGTGCAGCCGTACGGCGCGTTCGCCGACCTGGGCGGCGCCGACGGCCTGATCCCCATCTCCGAGCTCGCTCATGAGCGCCTGCGCTACGCGAAGGACGCCGTCAAGGACGGCGACGTGGTCGAGGTCAAGGTCATTCGTGTGGAGCGCCAAGGCAAGGACACCAAGATCACCCTGAGCCGCAAGGCCGTGATGGCGGACCCCGTCGCCACAGCGATGAAGGACCTGCAGGAGGGTGCGACCGTGACTGGTCGCGTGACCAACCTGACCGAGTTCGGTGCCTTCGTGGAACTGGCGCCCGGTGTCGAGGGCTTGGTGCACATCAGCGAGATCACGCACGATCGCTTGCCCAACCCGGTGGCCACACTGCGCAAGGACGAAGTCGTCACCATCAAGATCCTCTCGATCGACGAGAAGAAGAAGCGCATCGCACTCTCGATCAAGGCGCTGAAGGATGCCCCCGCTCGCCCCGAGCGCGAGGACCGCGGCGGCGGCCGTGGCGGCCGAGGTCGCGACCGCGAGGAACCGATGGTCGAGCGCGCGGCCGACCCCGCGATGCAGAAGTTGCTGTCGAAGTTCGGCGGCGGCTCGCTCAAGGGCGGCTTGGGCTCGGTGCCCGGCGACACCAAGGCTGGCAACAAGATCCCGAAGTGATCGGCGCTCGAGCGTTGTGCAGCGACGCTAGGGCAACACGAAGCACAGTTAGGCGTCGCGCAGGAGCGCGAAGGGCCGCGCTTGGAGGGGCTGGCAGCGTTGCCCAGCGAGGATCGCGCAGCAGCGCTCAGGGACGCTCAAGGATGTCAGCTGGGTGCTGGCCTTCGCTGGCCTGGCGCTGGAAGAGCCACGCGCGGGTGCATGCGGCGATGATCGTGCTGATCGCAGCCGCGCCGATGAGCGCCGACGCGATCGTGCGCCAGAATCCAAGGAGCCACGCTTGCGCAGCGTCGATCGTGCCGAGGCCAACGGTGGCCGTGTCGCGCCAAGGCTCGAACGGCACCATGCGACCGACCGAGCGGATCGCTTGGCCATCATCGACGGCGGTCCAGGCGCTCACCGCGGCATCGAAGCCGCAGGAAACGACGACATCCGTCGCCGCCACCGCCAGCACGACGGCCAGGAGGCCGAGCGCGAGGTGCACGACCGCATGGATGGGCCGCGACAAGACCGAGGCCAGCGCGCGCTGAGGGGCCTCGACGGCATCAGCAGCATCGCACGCGACGGCCGGGATCACAAACGGCAACGCGACCGTGACGGAGGCCCCGATCACGATCGCCATGATCCCCAGGAGCAGCGAGATGCCGAAGGCGAGCGCGCCGACCAAGCCTGCCACCGGGACCAGGCCCAGCAGTGCCGGCAGTGCAGCCAGCGCGATGCACGCACCCATCCCCAGCAGCGGAACGAGGATCGCACCGACTGCGCTCGGACGAACCGCAGCGCCCCACGCACGCGCCTGGGCCACGGTCGGCGCAGGGGCTTCGGAGAGATCAAGCGCGTTCATGCGGGCCAGGACCACCCCAATCGATGCCATGCCAAGCGTCAAGAGGAGGACGAGATATCCGGCGAAGCCCCACGAGATCGCGATCGCTTCGCGCGGGAGGTCCCACACCAGCGCACCCACGCGTTCGGGCAGCGCCGACCACTTGAGCGTGACCGAATCGCCGATCAGTGCAAACAGGCGAGAACGCAGCGCAAAGGCCCATGATTCAAAGGCTCCGCGCGGTCGGACCGCGGCGATGGCGCGGACCGCCGCTTCAGCACGGTCACGGGCTTCGGCATCGCTCGATGCATCGATCGATGACGAGATCAGCGAGGTGAGTTCGGCAGGGCTCGCGCCGGCGACCTCGGCGTCGGGCACCACGCTCAGCGCGGCAGCTTCCATGATGCGTCGGGCTTCCTCGAGCGTGGCCGGTTCGAGCGTGCCATACGCGATACCGCGCGGCGAGATGCTTGGCGTGGTGGCAAAGTCCCACAGCGCACCGCCCGTCATCCAGAGCGCAAGCAGCACCAATGCGACACACAAGCGTGGCGGACGAAGACCTGCCGCTGCGGCACCCACAATCCGCTGCGCTGGAAAGACTGACCGGAACGAGACGCCATCGATCTGCACATGCTGCGTCGGCATGGGCGGGAGGATAGTGCGCGCGAGCGCATCGCCGTGTGAGGCATCGATCCGGGGGCGACCGGGCCCGGCCGCGACGGCGATGAGACGGCAGCGCGATGGCAGCGCTACCGTTCCCGTATGACCCCGCACGACTGGATCCGCATGCTTGAGGCCGTGGCCGCACAGGAGGATGCGCAGCCTCTGCCGCCGGGCATGGAGGATGGTCCGCGGCGCAACGATGTGGATTCGATCGCGTGGAGGCGTTGGCACGATGCGAGCGAACTGCCTTGGGATGCCATCAAGTCGGCAGGTGCGCTGCTGGAGCAAGGCCCCTTCCGAACGATCGAGGTCTGGACGGAGACCGAACTTGCCATGCTGCATCTCCTGGAGCGCGGCATGGACGGGCCGGCACGCACGCAGGTCGCCGCACGAATGGCCAGCTGCATCGAGTGGCACCTCGAACACACCCAGCCTGACAATGCCACCAACAGGCCGTGGGCGATGCACACCTTCGTGCTGCACGGCACTGCCGAGGCCGCGCTCTACGCACAGACGCTCCTGCACAACGCCCAAGCCGGCGGCGCGATGGACGACCCGCTCGTGCAGTGGATCCTGGCCGATGTCCACGCCCGGCTGCGCGCCCGCGCGTGAGGAGTGTCGCGGCGGCATGGGCTGAAGCGCCAGCCCGTGAGGGATGACTCAACCGCATGCGAGGATTGACGCGGCGTCGCGCACGGGGCGGTCCTTCGGGCGCGCGGCTACGCTTTCCACCATGAGCATGCAGCTGGACACGGTGCTGAACCGGCTTCGCACGGATGAGGCAGGAATGCTGGAGCGGCTGAGGGAGTTCCTTGCCTTCGAGAGCATCTCGACGGATCCGGCCTTCGCGCCTCGGGTGCGTGCGTGCGCGCAGTGGTTGCTGGAGGACATTCGCAAGATGGGCTTCAACGGCGCACTGCACGAGACCGCAGGCCACCCGATGGTGATCGCCTCGCACGATGGACCGCCAGGCTACGACGGACCGCGCGTCCTCTTCTACGGCCACTACGACGTGCAGCCGATCGATCCGATCGAACTCTGGGAATCGCCACCGTTCGCCGCGGTCGTCGTGGATGGACCGCGCGGCAAGCGGATCGTGGCGCGTGGCGCCGTGGACGACAAGGGACAGGTCGCGAGTTTCGTCGAGGCCTGCCGGGCCTGGCACGCCACGCACGGCACCCTGCCCTGCGCCGTGACGATGTTCATCGAGGGTGAGGAGGAATCCGGCAGTGCGAACCTGGATCCCTTCATCAAGGCGAACAAGGACCTGCTCAAGGCCGATGTGTGCGTGGTCAGCGACACCGGCATGTGGGACGTGGATACGCCCGCGATCACCACCATGCTGCGCGGTCTGGTGTACGTGGACATCACCGTGCGTGGACCGAGCCGCGACCTGCACTCGGGGCTGTACGGCGGCGCCGTGCCCAACCCCATCAACGTGCTGGCCTCGATCGTGGCGCAGCTGCACGACGGCGATCGCCGTGTGCAGATCCCGGGCTTCTACGACGATGTGCGTGAACTGCCCGCACGCGTGGCGGCGATGTGGAAGGACTTGCCGTGGGATGACGGCGAATTCCTCGGTGAGATCGGCCTGGCCAAGGGCTTCGGCGAGTCGGGGCGCAGCACGCTCGAGCGCACATGGAGCCGACCGACCTGCGATTGCAACGGCATCGTGGGTGGATACACGGGTGCCGGCGCCAAGACCGTGATCGCCTCGCAGGCGAGCGTGAAGCTCAGCTGCAGGCTCGTGGCCGGACAGGACCCGAAGAAGATCCTCGCGGGCATCGAACACTTCTTCCGTGAACGCCTGCCGGCAGGCTGCACGATGGAACTGCACGAGCACGGCTGCAACCCCGCGATCATGGTGCGCGACGACAGTCCGTACATGAAGGCAGCCGAGAGCGGCCTGCGCCGCGCGTACGGTAAGGCGCCTTACCTGATCGGTTCAGGAGGCAGCATCCCTGCGGTCGGCACGATCCAGCGCGAGCTGGGCATCGATGCGCTGCTCGTGGGCTTCGGGCTCGATGACGACCGCGTGCACTCGCCCAACGAGAAGTTCGAGGTGAAGTGCTTCATGAACGGAGCCATGAGCCATGCCGCGATGCTGGCCGAGTTCGGTGCGCTGCGCCGCTAGTGCAATCGCTGCGGCGGCGGTGGCCGCCACGGCGTCCGGAGACCTCGTGCTCGAGCGCGCGGGGTTCGGAGGTGTGGTGCGCTTTGGCGGCATCGTGCCCCTGCAGCTGCAGGCGTCGCTGCCCGCCGGCGACACCCGCGAGGGCGTGGACGCCGAGATCGTGGTCGAAGTCCCCAACGTCGATGGCGACATCGCCGAGTACTCGATGCGCAGCGTGCTGTCGTCGGGAGCGACGTCGATGTGGATCTACCCATCGATTGCGACCGGCGTCTCAGGCAAGCCGATCGCCCTGGCGAGCTACGAACGCGATGACGGCCGGCGCGGTCGACTGCTTGAGCGCGTGCAGGTTGCCGTCGATCAACCCGCCCGAGGTGCGATGTCGGTCGATCCTTCGGTGGACATCGTGGGCATCGTCGCGGGCGGTCACTGCGGCATGGCGGCGTGGGATCCGGGGCAGAAGTCGCCCTGCCTTGGCGGCTACGTGATCGTCGGTGAGATCCGCGAGACGGACCAGCTTCCCGATCGCGTCGAGGGATGGTCTGGCTTCAAGGCGGTGGTCTGGGCGGGTGCGCCGCTCAACTCGCTGCTCGCGGCCCAAGACAAGGCGTTGCGGGCTTGGGTCGAAGGCGGCGGTCGGCTGATCCTGCAGGTCTCTGCGGCAGCCGATGGTTTCTCGCTCGATGCCGCGCAGCCGGAGTGGATTGCCGCGGCACTCAAGGGCTTGGCCTGGACGCGCACGGAGGATGTGAAGGCGAGCACGCTCGCACCGGTGATCTCGTCGCAGCGCCTGGAGCTGCGCAAGGATGGCACGCAGCCCGTGACGACCTTCGGCGAATGCGGTGCGCCGTGGGTCGAACTCGCGGCGATGCCGGTGCCTCGCGCATGGAACGGCGTGCCGGAACCGAGGCGCGGCACGCTCGACGGGGCATGCCTGGTGGTTGAGCGGCCGCTGGGTGCGGGAACGCTCGTCGTCAGTGGAATGGATGCCGATGCCCTGAACCGACGCCGCTATACGGAGAGCGACCTGCCTGAAGCCGACCTCTGGTGGAACCGCATCATGGGCCGCCGTGGTGATACGCCGCCACGCGCACGACTTAGTGAGTGGCAGAACGGGCAGACATCACCAATCGAATCGAACCCTCGACAGATCGTGATCGGCGGCAGCGAGTTCTTCGACGCGTTCATCGGCATGCGCTCGACAGCGTCGAACCTGACGTCGATCTCGATCCTGCTCTTCGCCGCGTACTGGCTGCTCGCCGGGCCGGTGTCGTTCTACGTGCTGCGTCACCGCAAGCAGGAACGCTGGAGCTGGCTGGCGTTCGTGGTGATCGCAGGTGCCTTCGGCACGGTCGCGTGGCTCGCGGGCGCCGTGCTCCGTCAGGCCGATGCCCGCGCGCAGCACTTGACGGTGCTCGACGCCGTGGTGGCGCCAGGTGCCCTGCCCGGAACGCAGCCGGCGATCCGCGCGCACACTTGGGCGAGCGCCTTCTTGCCCAACTACGGCACAGCCGAGGTCGCGCTGCCGGAAAGCCAGGGGATGCTGCGTCCCTTCTCGCCCGACGGTGACAACGGGGAGTTCCCCGACGCGACCCGATACACGGTGCAGGCGTCGCGCTCGAGCGCACTCACGCTTCCCGCACGCGCCACGGCCGCGATGGTGACGGGTTCATGGAGCGGCGATCTGCCGTCAGCGTGGCGCGGCTTGCCTGCGGTGAGCGGCCCGCCGCTGCAGCAGACCGCGAACGCCACACGCTCAGCTGACGCAGGCCCGGCGAGTTACCTCACCGGCAAGCTCAAGCACGGCTTGCCTGCTGCACTCACCGATGTCTTGGTGCTGCACGTCACACCGTTCCGGCCTGCACCGCCCCGCTTCAACGATCGCGCGACGGCAGCGACCAAGGCCGTGCCCGTGGCACCGAGCGACGCGATGCCCAGCATGGTGCTCGCTGCGCGGCTCGCAACACCCTGGGCCCCGGGGACTGAGCTCGAACTGGCGAATGTGCTCTATCCGCCCGTCCAAGGTCGGCAGGATCGTTCGCTGCCGGTGATCGACCCGGTCGATCCGGGCGTGCTGGGCCTGGACACGTTCCTGGATGCGGGGCTGATCTCGCCCCTGCGCCAGGCGTTCGCGCCACTGTCGACGAGCGGCGCACTCAGCGACAAGATCGCGCGCGACCATCTCACGATGATGAGCCTCTACGGCATGCTGCCCAACCCACGCTGGTGGGCCGCTGCAGCAGCCGCGCGCGGCCCCACCGAGAACGAAGTGGCGGTGCAGCGCGTGGCGGGCCATGCGCTCGATCTTGGCGCGTGGTGCTCGCGGCCGTGCGTGATCGTGATGGGGTATCTCACCGTCGAGCCCGACGCCGTGACCCTCGATGGCAGCCCGGTTCCGCTTTCCATCGATGGCGAACCCGTGCCGATGTCGGGCACGACGCTCGTGCGCGTGATCTTCCCCCTGCCGCAGGTCGACGCACTCGTGCCGGCAACGATGGTCCGCTGAGGCGCCGCTGCTACGATCCCTGCAGCCATGGCGATGATCGAGACCGTCAACCTGACGAAGAAGTACGGGGAACTGACGGCCCTGGACAACCTCAACCTGAAGATCGAGCAGGGATCCTGCTTCGGCTTCATCGGTCCCAACGGCGCGGGCAAGACAACCACCATCAAGATCCTGGCCACGCTGCTGAAGCCCAGCTGGGGCGAGGCGCGCATCGACGGCAAGACGGTGGGCTACCAGAACGCGCTGATCAGGCCGGTCATTGGCTACGTGCCTGACTTCATGGGTGCATACGACGACATGCTGGTGCAGGAGTACCTCGAGTTCTTCGCCAGCTGCTACGGGATCCACGGCGATGCGCGCCGCAAGTCCGTATCGGATGTGCTCGAGCTCACCGACCTGACGGGCAAGACCCTCGCGGAAGTGAACGGGCTCTCGCGCGGGATGCAGCAGCGGCTCTCGGTTGCGCGCGTGCTCCTGCATGACCCCAAGGTCCTGCTGCTGGACGAGCCATCGAGCGGACTCGACCCTCGCGCGCGCATCGAGATGCGTGAACTCCTGAAGGAGCTGCGCGCGATGGGCAAGACCATCATCATCTCGAGCCACATCCTGTTCGAACTGGCCGAGCTGTGCACGCACGTGGGCATCGTCGAGCAGGGCAAGCTCGTCTACAGCGGCCCGATGGCCGACATCATGTCGAAGACCGCGGTCGGCCATGTGGTGCATGTGGTCGTCGACGAGCGCCACAAGGATGCCGCCAGCCTGCTTGCCAAGGTGCCGGGCGTGACCAAGGTCGACCTGCAGCGCGAGGACGCGCTCGTGCGGATCGAGGTGCACCTTGATTCGGCTGCAGGCACCGTGCTGAGCGACCTGCCCAATCGCCTGATCGCGCAGGGATTCCGCGTGCGCCGCTTCACCGAGGAGCGGCCCGACCTGGAGACGGCCTTCATGCGGCTCACGAAGGGACTGGTGTCATGATGCGATCACGCGCAGCCATTGCCGTCGGCCGCACCCGAGACGGTCGGCCCACCATGATCGACGAGGTCCGTGCGATCGTGGCGCGCCACGCCGATGTCGTGGCGGAATTCGCGGTCGATGCACCGCACGATCCGCGCGTGGGCTTCGATCGGCTCGTGAGCGTGGGTGGCGATGGCACGCTGATCGCGCAGTGCCGCCGTCTTGCGGGCACAGGCGTGCCCGTCGTGGGCGTGAACAACGGCCGGCTGGGGTTCCTCGCGGAGTTCGACCTCGCGTCGCTTGAGGTCCACGCACCGAGCATCTTCGGACCGAGCCCACTCGTGCGGCACCGCATGCTGCTTGAAGTGCGCGTGGTGTCGCGCGACGGTTCGCTGAGCGCCTCGCACGTGGCCATGAACGATGCGGTGGTGACCGCCGGCCCGCCCTACCACATGATCGAGCTGCGCCTGGGCCTGAACGGCGAGGATGGCCCGGTGATCGATGGCGACGGCTGCATCGTGAGCACGCCCGTGGGCAGCACGGCCTACAACGCCAGCGCCGGCGGACCGGTCGTTCACCCTGACACCGAAGTGCTCATCGTGACGCCGGAAGCTGCGCACAGCCTGGCGTTCCGTCCGGTGGTGGTGCCCAGCCATACCGATGTCCGGCTCGACATCTTGCGAGCCAATCCCGGCACGTCGCTGCTCTGCGACGGCATCCCGGTCGAGAGCCTGAAGGTCGGCGACACGGTCGTGGTCAGCCGTCATCACCACATGGCGCGGCTGATCGCCAATCCGGATTGCTCGTACCTGAACACGCTCTCGCAGAAGCTGCGCTGGGCGGCACCGCCTGACTACCGGGGCTGAGCGGACGGGCTGCGCGGAGTCCGTACACTCCGCGCGACCATGATCGACATCAAGGCCTTCCGTGACGACCCCGAGCGCTTCCGTGCCGGAGCCCGCGACAAGGGCATGCACTGCGAGTTCGACCGGCTGATCGCGCTCGACGATGCGCGCCGTCGCATCCTGACCGAGCTCGAGGGCAAGCGCGCCGAGCAGAACCGCATCAGCAAGGAGATCGGGCCGCAAATCGGCAAGGCCAAGGGCGCACTGAAGTCGGCCGCCGACGCCGACCGTGTGCGGCTCGAGGCGGAACTGCGCGAACTCGAGGCCAAGCCGCTGGCGCTCAAGAACCAAGTCGCGGTGCTTGAGTCGGAACTGCAGCGGATCGAGCCCGACTGGCACACCGTGCTCCTCACGATCCCGCAACCGCCCGCGCACGATGTGCCCAAGGGCAAGGGCAGCGAAGACAACGTCGAGATCCGCCGCTGGAATCCCGCGGGGTTCGATGCATCGCGACCGTTCGCCGCAAACAAGGGCTTCACGCCGCACGGGCACCTTGACTTGGTCAAGCAGCACCGCATGGTCGACTTCGAGCGTGGCGTGAAGATGGCCGGTACGCGGCACTACGCGCTCACCGGCTGGGGCATGCGGCTGCACCAGGCCGTGCTGCGCATGGCCTTCGATTTCATGACTGTCGAGAACGGCTTCACGGCCATCGGTGTGCCGGTGATCGTGAAGGAAGAGTGCATGGTGGGCACCGGCTTCTTCCCGGCCGGTCGCGAACAGGCCTACCACATCGAGGAATCCACGCGCGGATCGGGGCACGACCTGTTCCTGACGGGTACCGGCGAGGTCGGGCTCATGGGCCTGCACGCCGACGAGATCCTCTCACACGAGGAACTGCCGCTGCGCTACACGACCGTGAGCACATGCTTCCGTCGCGAGGCAGGCGCTGCGGGCAAGGACACGGCCGGGCTCTACCGCATCCACCAGTTCGACAAGGTCGAGCAGGTCGTGGTGTGCAAGGCTGACGATGCCGAGAGCCGCGAGTGGCACAAGCGCATGCTGGGCTATGTCGAGTCGCTCCTGCAGCGGCTCGAGCTGCCCTACCGCTTGCTGCAGTGCTGCAGCGGCGACCTCGGCGTGAAGAACGAGGACATGATCGACGTGGAGTGCTGGATGCCCGGCCGCGGCGAGGCGGGCAGCGATGGCGTGCCTACAGGCGCGTACGGCGAGACGCACAGCGCGAGCCGGCTGGGCGACTTCCAGTGCCGGCGCCTGAACCTGCGCTACCGCGACGAGCAGGGTCGCATCCACTTTGCGTATGCCCTCAACAACACCGTGCTCGCCAGCCCGCGCATCCTGATCCCGATCCTGGAGATCCACCAGCAGCAGGATGGATCGATCGCGATCCCGGCGGCGCTCCGCCCCTACCTTGGCGGCGTGGATCGGATCGGGTGAGTCATGCGGATCGGCTTCGGCAAGCGATCCAAGGGTCTTGAACCCTCGGTCATAACCGAGCGCCAGGCGCGTTGGGTCGTCTGGATCTTCACGGGTTTCCAAGCGATCTTCGTGCTCATCGGGATCTTCTTCACGGTACAGGGCGTGCTCGAATGGGATCGCGCCGCCAAGAGTGCATCGTGGCCCACGGTCACAGGCACCGTGACGCGGAGCGAGGTGACGAGCCACCGCTCGACGCACGAGGGCCGCACCAGCACGAGCTACCACGCCCACATCGAGTTCGACTACGAGGTCGATGGGGTCGGTCACCACGGGGACCAGCGCACATACAAGGTGGCAACTTCCTCGCAGTCTGCAGCCAACGATGCCGTGGCGGCGTATCCGGTCGGCAGGTCGGTGACCGTGTCGTATGACCCGCAGGACCCCGAGCGCGCGGTACTCGAACCCGGCTGGGACTGGTCGAACGCGATCCCGATCGCCGTCGGGCTGTTCGCAATCGCCTTCGTCAGTTTCCTGCGCTGGCTCGTCGTGCGGCAGGTGAGCAAGGCCGTGCAGAGCATGAAGGACCTGACGGCCTTGGGCATTGATCCGAAGGCGATCGAGGCGCCTGCTGACCAGATGACGGTGGGCGCAGCGGCTTCCACGGCAGAGCCCGCTGCAACGCCGACGTCTTCAGGGTCGGCGGAGGCGGCTGCTTCGGCGAAGTCTTCAGGACCTGCCGAACTCAAGCCCACCTTCCACGACGACCTGCCCGGAGCGCGTTGAGCGCGCAGTACCATCACCGCATGGATCATTCGGCACGGATCTTCGTCGCGGGG
>Ga0194126_10012135_pt1 | contig 10959 bp, 9 predicted proteins | sample TA2KigC150mmetaG_FD_148641 | JGI IMG/M metagenome (GOLD analysis project Ga0194126, IMG submission 148641) | Freshwater microbial communities from Lake Tanganyika, Tanzania - TA2015035 Kigoma Deep Cast 150m | ecosystem: Environmental > Aquatic > Freshwater > Lake | place: Tanzania: Lake...
CGCTGCGGTCGAGGCGGCGTGGGGGCCGCTCTGCTTCGGCCGCGATGCCGACACGCTGGCAGGATCGATCGGTGCCTTGCTCACCGAGAGGAAGGCCTCCGTCGCCACCTGCGAGAGCTGCACCGGTGGCGGGGTGGCCCGAGCGCTGACGGCCGTCTCCGGGTCGAGCTCGTGGTTCGGGTCGGGCTGGATTACCTACGCCAACGAGGCCAAGGTGCAGCTCGGCATCGATCCGACACTCATCGAGCGTCACGGTGCCGTGTCGTCCGAGGTCGCCGAAGCGATGGCGCGTTCGGCAGCGCGTGCGGCGGGCGCACGGTTCGGGGTGGCCACGACCGGTGTGGCGGGGCCGACGGGCGGCAGCGAAGCGAAGCCTGTCGGCACCGTCTGGATCCAGGTGCACGATGAGACGGTGTCGTTGCGACCTCGGCGCTTCCTCATCACCGGCGATCGGACCATGATCCGTGATCGGGCCACCGCGCTTGCCCAAGTCATGCTGCGGCTGGCCATCATCGGTCGCGAGGAGCGAACGCTGCTGTGGGAGGTCGGATGACGGCGACGACCGCCTGCATTGCCCTCGGCAGCAATCTCGATCTTCCCGAAGGTGACAGCGCGTGGATTCTTGCTGAAGCGGTGCGTCGCTTGAACTCTGCATCGGGCGTCCGTGTGGTGACGGCGAGCTCGATCTACCGCACTGCGCCGGTGGGGGGGCCGGCTGGGCAGCGTGAGTACTTGAATGCCGTCGCGGTCATCGAGACCACGCACGCGCCCCGCGCACTCCTTGACCTGCTCCTGGCGATCGAGGAAGGGCTTGGGCGGGTCCGGGATCCAGCGATCCGCAACGGCCCGCGGACCCTGGATCTCGATCTGGTCCTCTTTGCCGATCAGATCATCGATGAGCCCGGTCTTCATGTGCCGCACCAGCGGTTCGAGGAGCGGCCCTTCGTGCTCCGGCCCTTGCTCGAGGTCCTGCCTCATGCGGTCAACCCTCGCACGGGAAGGGCGTTAGCATCCGCGCTCCGATCATGTTCGCCTTTGGCAGTGTCGGTGTGCGGCAACCTTGGCGTTCCCCCTTGAGCGGCAATGCGCCGCGATGGAGCCTCAGATGATGTTGACCACTGCCCGTGTCGCTGCCACGGTCCTTGCGTTCGGCCTGGCCATGCCGTGCCTTGCGCAGGACGGCGCACCCGATCCCAACGCCCCCATGGCCGATCCGCTCGGCGCGCTCGCCGGACAGATGCCGGCCACCAACGCGTCCGGCTTCAACGACACCCAGAAGGATGCCGCCTCGGTCGCCAAGGGCCAGGCTGCGTTCGACGCGATGGTGAAGGCCTTCCGTGATGCGCCGTGGGTGACCGACACCTTCTCGTACACCGTGAAGACGCCCATGGGCGAGCAGAATGATTCGTTTGATCTCGTGGTCGGCCCCGAGGGCACGATGCAGATCAAGAACGAGCAGATGGGGATCTACGCCGTCGATGGCAAGCTCAACATGGTCGTTCCGTCCAATGAGAAGAAGTACCTCTCGCAGCCGATCGATGGTTCCGTGGCCAAGACGCTTTCGGGCATGGGGCTTGAACTGCCCATGCCGCATGTCAAGCTCCGCGACACTTCAGTTCCTCCGATCAGCGCGATGAAGCTCATGGTGCTCGTGGAGCCCAAGATCGCTGGCTTCCGCTCGAGCGACGCCGGCAACGAGATCCTGTTCACTGATGAGCGTGGTGATGTGCTCGTGGTCACGGATGCCAAGACCAACCTGCCGTCGGCGATGAAGCTCGTCTTCACGCCCGAGGGCGCCCCTCCGGGCTTCACGATGGGCATCGATTTCGCCATGGCTCCCAAGTCGGCTGAGTCCGGCACCGTTTCGTTCAACCCAGGGGAACGCAAGGCCGTGACCAGCATGGGCGAGCTCGAAACGCTCGTCGGCACCGGCGACGCCGCTCCGGCGTTCTCGCTCAAGGACTTCGACGGCACGTCCGTCGAGCTCGCGTCCTTGAAGGGACGCGTGGTCGTGATCGACTTCTGGGCGACATGGTGCGGTCCGTGCCGCAAGGGCCTGCCGCTGATCGAGAAGGTCGCCCAGTGGGCCGGCGAGAAGAAGTTCCCCGTGACGGTGCTCGGGATCAACACCTGGGAAGAGCAAGGCCCCCAGGATCCGCAGGAAGCCGTTCTCGCCAAGGTCAAGGACTTCTGGGCCAAGCAGGCCTTCACCTTCCCCTCGCTGCGCGATGTGAATGGTGAGTACATCAAGCAATACGGCTTCAACGGCATCCCAGCGACCGTCGTGATCGGAACCGATGGCGTGGTCGCGAAGATCCACTCGGGCTTCGCCCCGACGCTCGATGCCGACTTGCAGAAGGAGATCGAGGCGCTGCTCGCCAAGAAGTGAGCGCATCGATCGCACGACTCAGGCGGGCGGCCTAGACTCTGGTCTGGACCGCCCGCTGTCGTTGGAGGAACACCATGCTTGCCGCCGTTGCCGCATCGCTTGTCGTCGTGATCCCACCGCCCGCGATGAACGCGGATGGCTGGGATGCATCGGTCCGCACCCCGGAGTCGATCGCCGCGGCCACCAAGGCCATCGAGCGCGCCGAGTCCGCGTGCCGCGCGCTCGGTGATGCCGTCATCACCGAGACCAACGCCGCTCGCGAAGGCAGCGAGACGGTGCGCTGGGAATCCCGCGCTGCCGCCCGCGCCTGGTCCTTTCGCGGCGAGCGGGGCATCGAGGTCGTGGGGGTTGATGACACGGCCTTCGTGACCATCGATGCGCTCCCCGGGCAGATGGCGCTCGTCGAGTGCGCGAAGGGATGCCGCGAATCGTTCGCGGAAGCAGGGATCATCCTGCCCGTCATGGCCTCGGTTCGATTGGGCAGTTCCCTTGCCGACGCGGCCTGGAAGGATGAGCTTCCTGATGCCGTGGTGGCCGGATCGCGAACCACCGATGCGGGGACCGAGGTCTTGCTCATCGATGCCGCTGGCGGCGGCGATGTGCTCGTGCAGTTCGACGGCGTGACCGGCCTGCCGGTTCGAGTCCGTGTGGCGCGACGGCTCCCCGAGGGGATCTCGCATCCGGCGCTGAAGGCATCGCAGGTCATCGAGTGGTCGTGGACGGGCAAGGTTCGCCCCGTCGAGGCCAAGCCCGTGGCCATCACGAAGCCCAATCGCACCATGGCGGCCTCGCTGAAGGCGTTGCTCGACCAACTCGACCCTGCCCCGCGCCGCGTTCCGCTGCCTGCGGACCACAAGCCGTGACCGCTGTCCCGGCGTCGCTCACGATCCACGGTGCGCCCGCTCCCGAGGGTGAACAGCTCGCGCAGCTCGCCGGCCAGGTCCCGGGCATCGAGGTGCTCACCTCGCGCCACGATCGCATGCTCTATGCGACGGATGCGAGCATCTACCAGGTCGAGCCGCTGGGCGTGGTCCTGCCGCGGACCACGGAAGCGGGCGCCGAGGCGGCATGCTGGCTCGTGGAGCGGGGCATCCCGCTGCTGCCGCGCGGGGGCGGGACGGCGCTGGCTGGGCAGACCGTCAATCGAGCGGTCGTGATTGATTTCAGCAAGCACTGCCGCACCATCGAGTCGATCGACATCGAGTCCCGCCGCGCGATCGTGCAGGCGGGTGTGGTGCTCGACCAGCTCAATGCAGCGCTCGCCCCGCATGGGCTCATGTTCGGTCCCGATGTCGCGACCTCGAGCCACGCCACGATCGGTGGCATGGTCGGCAACAACTCGGCGGGGGCCAACAGCATCCTCTACGGCCGGACCGTCGAGAACCTGATCGCGCTGCACGTCGCGCTGCCCGATGGGAGCGTGACCTGGCTGCGGGAAGGCGGTTCCGTGGACGATCCGATCCAGGCAGAACTCGCTGCGCGGCTCTGGTCGATCATCGAGCCGGTGGCCGCGGAGATCGAGGCGCGGATTCCCACCATCATTCGGCATGTCGATGGCTACAACCTTGACCTCTTCCTCAAGCAGGTCCGTGCGAGCACGCCTGGCACCTTCGATCGCGTGAACCTGGCGCACATCGTGTGCGGGTCCGAGGGAACGCTCTGCACCGTCCTTCGTGCGGAGCTGGCGCTCGTGCCTCGGCCGGCCCATCGCGGCCTGGCGATCCTCGGCTTCCCCTCGATCGATGACGCCCTGGCCAGTCTCAGCGCGCTGCTCGCGACGGGGCCATCGGCGGTCGAACTGGTCGATGAGGTCATCCTCAAGATGGCCCTGCGCAATCGTGAGTACGCGGGCTATGTGCATGTGATGCCGCAGCCCAGGGCGGGTGAACTCGGCGCGGTGCTCTATGTGCAGTACTTCGGGGACGACTTGGATGCGGTTCGAAGGCGTTGCGATGCGGTAGCCAGCCTCGTTCCCGCCGCCGCGCACCGGACCTGCGTCGATGCAGCATCGATGGAGCAGGCTTGGAAGCTGCGCAAGGCAGGGGAGCCGCTTCTGCATGGCGTACCGGGTGCGCGCAAGCCAGTCACCTTCGTCGAGGACACGGCCGTCGACCCCTCACGATTGCCCGCCTTCGTGAGGGAGTTCAGGGCGATCGTCGAGCGGCACGGCACCACGGCGGCCTACTACGCGCACGCCTCGGTGGGGTGCCTGCACATCAGGCCGCTCATCGCGCTCGATGACGAGGCGGACCTTGCGGTCATGCGCGCCATCGCCGTCGAGGTGGCCGAGCTCGTGGCGCGTCACCACGGTGCGCTCAGCGGGGAGCATGGCGATGGCCGTGTGCGTACCCCACTCCTCCGGATCGTGCTGGGCGATGCCGTGTGCTCGGCACTGGTTTCGGCGAAGGCGGTGTTCGACCCGGATGGCCTGATGAATCCGGGCAACATCGTGGACCATGCCGATCCTGCCCGGATCACCACGCATCTGCGTGTCCGTCCGCATGATGCCTTCGTCGGGGTCCCTCCCCGTGCGACCTTCTTCAGGTTCACGGCCGAGGAGGGGCTGGAGCATGCAGCCTCGCAGTGCAACGGTGCGGGGATCTGCCGGCGCACCACTCCGGGCGGCACCATGTGCCCCTCGTACCGAGTCCTCCTGGACGAGCGCCACACCACGCGCGGCCGTGGCAATGCGCTGCGCCTGGCGATCACGGGCCAGCTCGGTGATGGACGCGCCTCATGGTCCGACCCGGCGACGCAGGAAACACTCTCGCTCTGCCTCTCCTGCAAGGCGTGCGCAAGCGAGTGCCCAAGCAATGTCGACCTGGCCAAGATCAAGGCGGAGTACACCGCGCAAGGGTTTGCCGAGCGCGGCACGATTCCTTGGCGCATTCGGCTCCGTGGCCGCGTACGCGGGCTGCAGCGGCTCGGCAGCCGCATGGCGCCCATCGCCAACGCCATGGCCGGCATCGTGCCGCTCAGGCGACTCCTGCAGTCGGTGCTCGGTCTGACCACCGATCGGCCGCTGCCGCTGTTCGGCAAGGATGCGGCGCTGCGCATGCGCGGCGTGCCGCAACCGACCGACGCTCCGACGGTGCTGCTCTTCGGTGACTGCTTCACGCAGTACGGCGAGAGCGATGTGGCGATGGATGCCGTCGCCGTGCTCAACGCCTTCGGCTACCGCGTGGTGCTTGCCGATGCCGGGTGCTGCGCCCGGTCGCTCATCTCGACCGGCATGCTCGCCGAGGCGCTCTCGACGGTGCCACGCACCGCCCGTGCGCTGCGCGAATCGATCGAGCGCGAGCGCGCCGTCGCGGTCCTCATGCTCGAGCCGTCGTGCATGAGCGCAGTCATCGATGATTGGCAGGATCTGTCGCTGCCGCCTGCGTCGACCGACGATGCCCGAGCCGTTGCGTCGCTGGTCGATTCGGTCGAGGGCTTCCTCGAGCGCCGATGGTCCGACCACCCGCAGCGTCCGTTGCCTGCACCCGGCATCGACGAGTCGATCGCCGTGCACCTGCACTGCCACCAGAAGGCCCTCTGGGGCGGTGCCACCACGATGGGGCTCCTGCGTCGCTTCTATCCGCGCACGGAGCAATTGGGAACCGGATGCTGTGGGATGGCGGGGGCGTTCGGTTACGACGCCGACACGGCGGGCCTGTCGGTTCGCATCGCCGAGCAGGACCTGCTTCCGGCCGTGGCGGCGCGGCCAGCGTCCCTCGTGTGCGCACCCGGCACCAGCTGCCGCCATCAGGTCCTGGACCTTGCCGGACGCAGCGCGTCGCACCCCATCAGCCTCGTGCGCCGGGCGTTGCGCTAGGATCGCCGCATGGCTTCCGAAGGATCCGACGCTCTTGACCTGGGCCTCGACCCGTCCGCGGCGGGGGTGGACCTGGCTGCCGGCAAGGTGCTCATCGTCGACGACAACCAGCAGAACCTCGAGTTGATCCAGGCCTACATGGAGTCGCTCCCGTGCCGCCTCGAAGTCGCCACCGACGGTGCAGAAGCCATGGCCTCGATCGGGCGCGAGCAGCCCGACCTGGTGTTGCTGGATGTCATGATGCCGCGCATGTCCGGCTTCGAGGTCTGCCAGAAGCTCAAGGGGAATCCCGCGACGCGCGACATCGTGGTCATCATGGTCACCGCGCTCCACGAGGTCTCGGACATGGAGCGTGCGGTCGAGTGCGGCTGCGACGACTTCGTGAGCAAGCCCGTCAACAAGGTCGAGCTGCTGGCCCGGGTGAAGGGCCTGCTGGCGCTGCGGCTCTTGAAGAAGCGCCTGGCCGACTACATGCGCGACCAGCGCACCTGACGCGACGCCCCTTCGGGGGGAACCATCGATCCACCGTACGACAGCGGCCCGCCATGGTGGCGGGCCGCGTTCGTTGCGGGGTTGTCGGTAGGTCTCAGGCTGCGATGCGCATCACGACCGGCGGGGTGTCGCCTTCGCGTACCAGACGCTGTCGGCGCCGCGAGGCGTGCAGGCATGGTGCAGGTGGTCGAGGTAGCGCCGGAGATCCTCACTGTCGAACAGTTCGAGCCAGTCGCGGCCTGCGCTCGGGTTCAGGTCGGTGATCTCGTCGATGAGGTAGTCCTTGTCGAGCATGGTGCCTCCTGTGGCGTGCCCGTTGCATCGGTCGCGCAAAACGGGCGTGTTGAAAAAACGGCGCGTTTCGCCGGGGATTCCGTTCAATCGGATCGATGGATGGGTGGTCGCTTCGGCGCACCCACTACAGGTTGTGGATCAGCCGTCGGCGGCCTCGGGATGGCTGGTTGCAGGCAGCACATCGCGGTACCGGTAGAAGCGGCTCGCCACCATGAACACCAGCGTCGCGCCGAGCATGAGTGCCGAGAAGAACCAGTAGTAGTCGGCTCCCACCAGTGTGCTGTTGCCGTCGGCGTCCTTCGTGAGCCGGTTGACGAGCGCGGTCAGCACATTGCCGGCGGAGACCGAGAGCAGCCACAGGCTCATCACGATCGACTTCATCGATGCCGACGCCTGCGTGTAACTGAATTCGAGGCCCGTGATCGACACCATGACCTCGGCAGCGGTAATCACGAGGTAGGCCAGCAGCTGCCAGGCGATGCTCGGCCACTGTGCGTCCAGACGGGACCCATCCTTCCCAATGACGATGCCTCCCGAGGCGATCGTGTCGGCCATCCTGGCATCGCGTTCGGTGCCTGCGGGCTGGGTTCCCAATGCTTCCAGTGCCGCGGCTGCGGCGTTGCGCTCGACTTCCCGGAGCGCGACGGTGGTCTTGGCCAGGTCGATGCCATCGGCGGCAACGATCGGCGCGACGCTCGCCCGGAAGGCGACCTCCTCCTGGTCGATCAGGCGCTGCGCATGGGCCGAGATGGCGAATGCGCCGACCGTCAGGGCGAATCCCATGCCGATCTTGCGCAGCGGCGTCAGCGTCACCACCTTGCCCATGGCGGGGTAGATGACATACGCGAAGAGCGGCACGAAGATGAGGATCAGGAGGGGGTTCACGGCCTGAATCTGGCTCTCGAGCCAACGGCGGCCCAGGAAGTTGCAGTCCATCTGGCTGGCCTGGAGCACCCACGCGCTGCCGGTCTGGTCGTAGAGCGACCAGAAGACAGCGACGAAGGCATAGACCATCACCAATCGGAGGATGGCCGAGCGCCCCTCGGGCGCGGTGGCTTCATGCAGGAAGGCGAAGCCCTGCGGAGGCAGGTGCGCATAGCGCTTGCGGCCGAGCCAGAAGACGAATGTGGCGATCGCCATGAGCACGCCCGGAATGCCGAAGGCCCAGCCCGGACCGTGGTTCTTCAGCAGCCAGGGCGTGAGCAGCGTGCTGAAGAACGATCCGAAATTGATCGAGAAGTAGAACCATCCGAAGACCCGGCTCATCAAGTGGCCGTTGCGGCGGCAGAACTGGTCACCCACATGGGCCGATACGCAGGGCTTGATCCCGCCCGACCCGCAGGCGACCAGGAAGAGGCCTGCCATGAGCCAGCCACGGGGGTCGAGCGTGGCTTGCAGCGCTGCCGAGGGCAGGTCGATGCACGCCAGGGCGGCGTGGCCCAGGCAATACACCATCGACAGGATCATGATGGTGCGGTACTTGCCCAGCAGCGCATCGGCGATGAGTGCACCAAGCACCGGGAAGAAGTAGGCGCTCGCCACGAACCAGGCGACCCACTCGCGGGCCTCCGTTTCGGTCATGTAGTTCGGGGTACCCGTTGCGCTCAGCATGTACTGCGTCATGAAGACCGCGAGGATCGTCTTCATGCCGTAGAAGCTGAAGCGCTCCGCGGCCTCGTTCCCGATGATGAACGGGATGCCCGGCGGCATGCGGTCCGTGTCGAGCGGGGCGGTGCGGTACGCACCGCTGGCGGCTGGTGCAGGACTGTTCGTGAGGTTGGGCATTCCCGCAGCGTAGCGGGATCAGTCCCGGGCGTCGGTGGCAGCGAGTTCGACGCCGGCAGGCAGATCGGTCCCCGCATCGACCCATCGGATCGCACCGAGCGCATTGGTCACGCGCTGCGTGGCAGCCCGACGCATGCGACGGGCCTGCGCCTCGTTGCGATCGACGGAGAACTCGCCGAGCAGCTCTGCGGGGGTGAGCCGATCGACGAATCCCCTCGTGCGCGCAATCAGTCGCAGGTCCGAGCCCTCGACCTCGAGCGACATCGAGCCGGATTCAGGGCTGCCTGAGACCGCTGCGAATCCGCCGCCGCCGTACAGGCCCGCTTCGCCATCGCTCAGCACCAGGAGCCGCAATGAGACATTGGTGCTCGTGGGATCGATGGCGGTTCGACCGGGCAGCGGACTCCAGAGGAATCCAACATGAAGAACCTGCCCGCTGACGGCATCATCGGATTCCAGGCGTGACGGTTCGATGTCCGTGAGCACGATCGAAGCTCCGGCTTCCTCGACGCTGAATGAGGCGGCGACTGGCGAGAGGCCGAGGACTTCAGGGGCCCCGCCCAGTCGATGGACCTGGATCGGTGCCGCCGTTCCACACCCAGCAGCAAGCAGGGCGATCCACGCGAAGCGCTTCATCGCGTTGCTCCCGGGGTGCGAGAGAGGAATCCAAAGCGTGCGTCGGCTGGGCGCCGGATGAGTGACGCTGGATCGGGGATGCCGAGATCGCTGTAGGCGTCGCGCTCCACGATCTCGCGCAGCACAACGCGCTGGATGCGAGGCAGCTGCGTGGCGAGTGCGAAGGACCCGAGCCCGTACACCGCCTCGGCAGCTGCCTTGGGGCTGGCGTACGGCCAGCCCGACGCAAACAGCACGCGATTGGCCACGCCGTGCTGTACGGCGCCGAGCATGGCGTTGTAGAGCATCCATGGTTGGCTCACGATGCCGCTCGTGTCGGTCCACGCGTTCTCGAAGGCTGTCAGCATCGCGATGCACTCATCGATCCACGGCCAGCCCATGCCGGAGAACACGACCTTCAGCCTTGGCAACTGGCGCATCGTGTCGGTCCACGCCGTTGGGCGATCGTTGCCGATGGCGGCGTTGCGGGTGTAGGGAGCAGGTCGACTGACGAAGACCGGCAGGCCGTCCGCGGCGCACCGCTCGAAGAGCCGCATCACGGGGGCATCGGTGGGCAGGAAGCCCTGCATCGCAGGACTCACGCAGATCCCGAACAGCCCAAGGTCGGTGCACCGCCGGAACTCATCCCAAGCATCGTCGCTGGTCGGGTCGATGCCGGCAATCCCGACATAGCGGCCGTTGCCCTGGCGAACCGCATCGATCACTGCATCGTTGGGAATGTTCGCCCCCAGGCGATCAGCACGAAAGCCGTGGATGATGGCGCCCGCGAGTGGTTCCGTCGCGCGCTCCAGCGCGGCGGGCGAGGCATCCAAGGGCAGGGAACCCGGCAGATCCCGCAGGGAGGCCGACAGTTCGATGCCGAGCTTGTCCAGGCTGGGCCAAGTGCGCGTGTGCGCGTCGATGATCATCGCGGGGCGATTGTACGGACGGACGCCGTGGCCTGCGCACTGCCCGCAGCGGGTTCAGCCCGGCGTGGAGCGCCGCAACCACGCGAGTCGATCAGGCTGCGGACCGTGCGGGCGATGCTGGCACTGTCGATGCCGGCATCGGCCATCTGCTCGGCGCGCTCACCGTGACCGATCCACGCGTCGGGCAGTCCCATGCGCACGATGCGGGATGAATCCAGGCCCATCTCGTTGCACGCCTCGAGCACGCACGAGCCGAAGCCGCCGCGCACCGAGTGGTCCTCGACGGTCACGATCGGGGTACCCGCCTGGATCAGGCGGCGCAGGAGGCCTGCGTCAACCGGCTTGGCGAAGCGGGCGTCGTAGACGGCCACGCGGTACTCCGGCAGCATCGGGAGCGCATCGAGCGCATCGAAGGCCACCGTGCCGTACGCGATGATGGCCACATCCGTGCCGGTCGGCTCGACCAGCGGTCGAGCCACTCCAAGCTGGAAAGCCGGGCAGGGGTCGTTGGCCAGGCGCATGTCGACATTGGCGCGCGGGTAACGCATGGCTGATAGGCCCTGGTCGTAGCCGGCCATGAACTCGATCGCGGCCTTCATGCTGGCTTCGTCGATCGGTGCGAGGAGTACCGCCTTGGG
>Ga0194126_10012137_pt1 | contig 10958 bp, 12 predicted proteins | sample TA2KigC150mmetaG_FD_148641 | JGI IMG/M metagenome (GOLD analysis project Ga0194126, IMG submission 148641) | Freshwater microbial communities from Lake Tanganyika, Tanzania - TA2015035 Kigoma Deep Cast 150m | ecosystem: Environmental > Aquatic > Freshwater > Lake | place: Tanzania: Lake...
CGGCTTGCGTGTCATTGATCATTTGCTCGATCACAACTTGCCTTTGCCTGTCTCTTTTACAAACTTTTCACATGCTTATCCGCTGTTTGTCCGGTAGAGAATCTTGACCATCTCTTTCCAATACCCACGTTTCCCCGCCGTTTCTTTTGTTATCAAAGAATATTTCGTTGACATCGAGATACCAATACTCGGATTTAGTGTTAGTTACAAAATAGCCTTCAGAACTTATCAAGACAAAGTCAAGTGTATCTTCATTAACTATTGATTTATACCTATAGGAAATCTCTTGACCTTCACTGTCATAAGCGTAAGTTGACTTCCAACAGCCAAGAAAGAATTCGCTCATTGGGGCATCTTCAGGAATATCTTGCAATCCAGGTTGTTTGGTCGTAAGGATGCAACCTGATATCGCTATTATAAAAAGGCTCAATTCTAGAATTCGCAAAATGGTGGGTTTTTTCATCATCTCCTCTCCTTATATTTAATAAAGAGCAGCCTTGTTCGACGTGGGTCTCCGATCCCGTCAAGTTTTACCCATCGTTCTGGCTTGTTCGGCAAGGGTCTCCGACCCGGCCGGGTTTTGACCGAAGGCCTCCGCGCTCGCGAGAGACTTCAGGGCATCGACGCACCTTCTATGTTATTTCTCGTAGGCTTTCAGGAAATCGTCTCTCGAAATCCCCGCCTGGGAGAGAATGGTGCGCAAGGTTGAACTTTTGAGTATGCGGTGGTTGGGCATGGTCAGCGGGGTGTTCGTCCCGTCTGGATTTTCCCGCAGCATGGCGATATGGTTCCCTTCACGCACCAGGCGAAACCCCAGGCGCTCGAATGCGCGGACAACTTTTGCCCTGGGTGCGTCGACTGGGAACTTGGGCATCAAACCGCGATCCCCGCTTCGGCGACAAATGCTTCCAAGACAGGCGTTTCAGTGCGGAGAACAGCACTTCCAAAGGTTTCGATATGAAATTGAATGGCTGATTTGACATCCGCAAGAACTTCTTCGTAGGTGTCGCCTTCTCCGACAACAATACCTTTTAACCCAAGAGGATATGCGACATATCCTTCGGGGTGTTTTTCGACGATAATTTTTATCTGTTGAACCATAAGATTGCCTCTGCGCGTATTATAAGCTGTTTCTTCTGCGGTGAGAGTATCAGGATTCCTTATCCTGTGAGTGTAAAAATCCCACAAGCCTTTGGCCGGCGAAGCGCTCGTTACCGCTTGGCTCGTTCAGTAAGGGTCTACGACCCTGCCAACTTTTATCCTCGTTCCGACGCTCTGCGTCGGAACGCTTACGTACACCCTCCGCGCAGACCGAGACGGGGTGACGACGCGGAGCATCATTACCAGGAATATATCTCCTCCGCCAGCCGGAACTCCCCGGGGGTATTCAAATTCCGAAAGGCAAGCCCATCCACATCAAACCGGGCGGTCTCCTCCGGGCTCAGAATCCGCACCTTTGCCTGCTCGAACCAGGAGATCAGTTTCCACTGCTCCGCCTCCAGGGCGGCTTCCACCAGCGGCAGGCAGGTCTCCCGGCGGTAGACGGCGTGCAGGGGTTCCAGCCCATTTGCAGTGGACGGCACGACCGCGTCCGCGGCGTTCTTTTCGAGTTCAGTGCGCGCAAAGCGGAACAGTTCCAGGCTGGCGAAGGGCATGTCGCAGGCCGCCACGGCCACCAGCGGGTGGGCGGCGGAAGCCAGCGCGGTATAGAGTCCGCCCAGGGCGCCGCGCCCGGGCCGCAGGTCCGGGAAGAGCCGTAATCCCAAAAAAGCATAGTCCTCCGGCCGGTTGGCGGTCACGATGATCTCATCCGCCAGCGGCGCGAGGCGTTCGATCACATGCTGGACCAGGGGCCGGCCCCGGAAGGGCATCAGCGCCTTGTCCTGCCCCATGCGCCGCGAGCCGCCGCCGGCCTGGATGGCGAGGGTCAACATACCTGCATTATAATGACGAAAGCCTGCAAATGGACCCGTGTCCGTGTCTCACCTTTGTGACCCTTCGTGGTGAGCCGGTTTCAGGCGTAAAAGTCAAGGAGACCGATGCCGACCCTGGTGGATGTGCTGGACGGTTTGACGGTTGACGGCGAACTGAGCGAGGCGCTGCCGGACGGGGCGGCGCGCTGCCTGGCCTGCGCCCACCGCTGCCTGGTGCGGGCGGGACGGCGCGGCATCTGCCAGGTGCGCTTCAACCGGGAAGGCCGCCTGCGCGTCCCGTGGGGATATGTCTCGGGCCTGCAGGCCGACCCGGTCGAGAAGAAACCGTTCTTCCATGTGCTGCCGGGCGAGACGGCGCTGACCTTCGGCATGTTGGGCTGCGACTTCCACTGCGGCTACTGCCAGAACTGGTTGACCTCCCAGGCGCTGCGTGACCCGGCAGCGGACGAGTCCATTTCCTTCATCCGCAAGGTCTCGCCAGAGCAGGTGGCCGAAGCCGCGCGGCGGGTGGATGCGGCGGTGGTCGTCTCCTCGTACAACGAACCGCTCATCACCAGCGAATGGGCGGCGGCGATCTTCGAACAGGCCAAAGCAGACGGGCGCAAGTGCGCCTTTGTTTCGAACGGCAATGCCACCCCCGAAGCGCTGGACTATCTGCGCCCCCATCTAGATGCCATCAAGATCGACCTGAAATCCATGCAGGACAAAAACTACCGCACACTGGGCGGGGCGCTGAAAAACGTGCTGGATACCATCCAGCGCGCCCGCCAGTTGGGGTTGTGGGTGGAGGTGGTGACGCTGGTCGTGCCGGGCTTCAACGACAGCAACGACGAACTGTGGGAGGCGGCGCGCTTCCTGGCCGGGGTCACGCCGGATATCCCCTGGCACGTAACCGCCTTCCACAAGGATTACAAGATGACCACGCCGGAGAACACCCCTGCGGCCACCCTGCTGCGGGCAGCCGAGATCGGGCGCGAGGCCGGCCTGCGGCACGTCTATGCCGGGAACCTGCCGGGGCGGGTGGAGACGTACGAAGACACCCTTTGCCACCAGTGCAATGCCACCCTCGTCCAGCGCCAGGGCTACGTCATTTACGGCTACCGGCTTACACCCGAAGGGAAATGCCCGGAGTGCGGCGAAGCCATCGCCGGGGTGTGGAGCGAAAAACCGGGCGACATCCAGATACACGGGCCGGGAATGCCGTGGAGGATTTGATGAAACTGCACCCCTATGTGGATTTCACTTGGCCGGAACTGAAAGAGATGCCGCGTTCCATGCCATTGTTCCTGCCGCTCGGCGCGGGCCTGGACCTGGAGCCCCTCCGCCGCCGGGACGAGGCGATCATCCTCGAGCCGATCCCCTATGGCTGGCCGGAAAGCGGGCTGGGCGTAGCGCCGGAGACATTCAAACAGTTCGTGGATGGCATCCTTTCCAGCCTGGGCGAGGACGGCTGGCAGGAGGTAAAGGTGCTGGCGGCGGAGGGCGATACCTTGCCGGATTTTTCCGCCCCCGTCCTGCGGGTGAAACGGAACACAGACCCGGCCATCCATCTGCCGCCCGGCGGACGGGTGGCGCTGGTCCCGGTCGGGCATACCGAGCAGCACGCCTACCACCTGCCCTTCGATACCGATACCCGCATCATCGAGGCCATCGGGCGCGGCGCCCACGCCGGGCTGCCGGATGCTACCTCGCTCCTGCCCGTCCTGCCCTACGGCGTCAGCGCCCACCGCGCCTCCTATTTCGGGACGCTCAACGCCGGGGCGCGTCCCTTCGAGGATTTCCTGGTCGCCGTGGTCGAGGCGCTGGTGAGGCAGGGGCAGGACCGTTTCTTCTTCCTGAACGGGCATGGCGGCAACCACTCCTACCTGGTCAACGTGGTCAAGGCCGCCGGGGAACGCCACCTGGACGCCTTCACCGCCACTGCCTTCCTGTACCTCTCGACCGGGGACGGCATCCGCGCCCTGGAACAGCGCCGCACCTCCGGGATCGGCGGCATGGGCCATGCCTGCGAACTGGAGACCTCGCTCATGCTGCACCTCGACCCGGCGCGGGTGCGCATGGAACGCGCCGTGGATGAGACCGAATTCATTTCCACGCCCAATTACTACATGGACTGGATCGAGGGCGGGGCCTTGATCGCCAACCCGCCCTGGTATGACGACACGAAGACAGGCGCCTACGGCGCCGGGTCACAGGCTACAGCCGGGAAGGGTAAGATCTGGCTGGAAGCGGCCATAGCCGAGAAGATGGCGCTGGTGCAGGAGATCCACGAACAACACCGGCGGCGGATGGCGCGCCGGGCGGGTCCATTAACCTGAAAATCGGAAACCTACAAGAAAGGTGGAAGGTATGGAAATCTCAATAACCTACGAAAAAGGCCGCGTCCCGGTCGTAGTCCTGCGCCTGGCAGGGATGCTGGACGGTTCGACGTATGAGAAGTTGAACGAAGCAGTCCGCAAGATATATGATGGAGGCGGGCGCAACCGGATGGTGAAGAAGGCTGGGCATCGTTCCACGCCATTGACCGTAACCGCGATAGCGGCGTTCAGCAGCATGTCAAACTGCTCAACCCGCTTCCGGAGGTGGCGCGGGTGATCGAAATGGTCGGGTTCGACCGGTTCTTCGAGACCTACAGCGACCTGAAAAAGGCGGTTGCATCCTTTTAGACTGCGACCTATTGGAAGGGAATGGCTGATTTCGCGGGCTTCTTCTGGATTTTCACCGCAGAGCACGCAACCCCCAGAGTTCGGGGGCGGGCGAGCGCAGAGAAACCCTTCGTTTTTTTCTCAACGAACTCCGCGCTCTCTGCGGTTAGAAAGAAAGCCCATCGTTTTAGACACTCCCGATGGAATATCTGGACCCGGGAAGAAGCGAAGGGAGTAAAATATAACCCTTCGTCTTCTTTTTTCTCCCGACACAGCGACCCTCATGGAACCCAAGACCCTCCACGTCCTCGAATACGCCAAGATCCTCGAACGCCTGGCCGAACACTGTGATTTTTCGGCCTCGGCGGACCTGGCGCGCGCCCTCCAACCCTCCACCCGCCTGGACGAGATCCTGCGCCGCCAGGACGAGACCAGCGAAGCGCGCCGCCTGCTGGACGGCGCCGATGCCAGCGTCGGCGGGGCGCACGACATGCGCCGGGCGGTGGACCTGGCGCGGCACGGCGGCGTGCTGGAGCCGCAGGAAATGCTCGATATCCAGTCCACCCTCATCGCCGGGCGGACGTTGAAGAAACTGCTCATCAAAAACGCCGAGGCCTGCCCGCGCCTGGCCGAAATGGCCGCCGCCATCCCCGAACTACAGGAACTGGTGGACGCCATCGGACGCACGATTGCGGATAACGGCGAGGTGCTCGATTCGGCCTCGCCCCGGCTGGCCTCCCTCCGCTCCGAGGCGCGGGTGGCGCACGAGCGCCTCGTCGGCCGCCTGCAGCGCTACCTGACCGATGGCAGCGTCTCGCCGATGTTGCAGGATGCGCTCATCACCCAACGCGACGGGCGTTACGTGCTGCCATTGCGGGCCGAGTTCAAAGGCCGCATCAAGTCCATCGTCCACGACCAGTCTTCCACCGGGGCAACCCTGTTCGTCGAACCGCTGGCGGTGGTCGAGATGAACAACGCCTACCGCGAACTGCAACTGGCCGAGCGGGACGAGGCGCGCCGCGTGCTGGCCGACCTGTCGCTGCAGGTCGGCGCCCAGGCCGAAGCCATCACCTGGGGCATCGAAGCCCTGGCCGAACTCGACCTGGCCTTCGCCAAGGCCAAGTACGCCTCCGGGACGGACGCCAGCGAACCGGTCATCCGGGAGGCGGGGGCTGAAAGGCCCGTCATCCGTCTCCACCAGGCGCGCCACCCCCTGCTCGACCCTCCAGCGGCCGTGCCGGTCGACATCCTGCTCTCGCCCGAGACGCGCTCGGTGGTCATCACCGGTCCGAACACCGGCGGCAAGACCGTCACGCTCAAGACGGTCGGCCTGCTGGCGTTGATGTCCCAGACCGGGTTGCACATCCCGGCCCTCTCCGGCTCGGAGATGCCGGTCTTCGGCGCCGTCCATGCCGACATCGGCGACGAGCAGTCCATCGAACAGTCCCTCTCGACCTTCTCCGGGCACATCACCAACATCATCCAGATCCTGAAGACGGCGGACGAGCATTCGCTGGTGATCCTGGACGAACTGGGGGCCGGCACCGACCCGCAGGAGGGCGCGGCGCTGGCGCGCGCCATCCTGACCCATTTCCTTTCCGGCGGGGTGACGACCTTCGTCGCCACCCACTACCCGGAACTGAAGACCTACGCCCAGGTGACGCCCGGCGTGACCAATGCCTCGCTGGAGTTCGACCTGCGCACCCTGCGCCCAACCTATAAACTGACCATCGGGCTGCCGGGCCGGTCCAATGCCCTGGCCATCGCCCAGCGGCTCGGCCTGCCGGAGGCCATCCTCGAATCCGCCCGCAGCCAGGCGCCGGCCGACGAACTGCGCGCCGACAAGTTGCTGGACGATATCCACTACCAGAAGAAGACCGCCCGCAAGGAACGCGAGAAGGCCGAGAAAGCCCGCATCGAGTCGCACCGGCTGCGGCGTGAACTGGCCGAAAAACTGGACGGGATCGAGGCCGAACGCCAGGCCATCCTGGAAAAGGCGCAGGCCGAGGCCGAGGCCCAGGTGGCGACGCTCCAGGCCGAGGTCCAGGATTTGAAACGGCTGCTCCAGCGGGCGCGCCAGCCGCTCGAGGAAGTCAAAGCCATCGCGGAAAAAGCGGACCTGGTGGAGGAAAAAGTCCAGAAGAAGGTCACGCGGCGCAAATACCCCATCCCACCGGCGGGCGGCGCGTTCGCGGTGGGCGAAAAAGTGGTCCTGAAGAAACTGGGCAGCCAGGGGGTGGTCACGGCGGTGGACGGCGGGGAGGTCGAAGTGCAGATCGGCGCGCTGCGGATGCGGGCGCGGCCGGGCGATTTGGAGCGGAAGGAAGAAGCCCCGCCCACGGAGGCTGGCAAGCGCAAGGCAGCGCGGACCGAAGAAAGCCAGGCGTACACCACCGCCAGCCTGGCGCCCTCGCCGGGCATGGAACTGGACCTGCGCGGCCAGGCATCGGACGACGCCCTCGACCTGCTCGAACGCTACCTCGACCGCGCCTACTCGGCCGGGATGCCGTTCGTGCGCATCATCCACGGCAAGGGCACCGGAAAACTGCGCATGGTGGTGCGGGAGGCGTTGAAACACGACCCGCGGGTGGCTTCGTTCGAGGAGGGGGGCGCGAAAGAGGGGGGCGAAGGCGTGACGGTGGCGCTGATCGCCGCCGAATAAACTCAGGGCTGGATCGCCGCCCGCCAGACGGAATCCAGCGCCTGCAGGGCGCTCAGGCGGTAGAGTTGGATGGCTTCATCGGTCAGGTAGACATCCCCCAGGCCGGCCTGGTCGGGCTTGGTGTACAGGCCGTGCTCCGGCAGGGCCAAGGCTTCTGCCCAGAAGTTCCAGAAGGGGATGTCGAACTCGACCGCCAGGATGGCCAGGTCCAGGTTGGTCAATTCCCCCTGCAGCCGGTCGTCGGCCTTGGAAACCAGGATGGGCGCCACCCCGCTGCCGAGCAGTTGCTGGATGATGGTGCGCAGGTACTGCTGGTTGCGTTCCACCCAATGCGTTCCCACGTTAATGAAAACAAAAGACGGCTTGTGGATGCGCAGTTCGCAATCCACCGGGGTCTCATCGGCGCGGCAGCCGTAGGTACCCTGGTGCCATTCCGGCCACAACAGTCCTCCGGCGGTGGTGGCGTCCCGGACGGTCGGACTCTCGCGGTTGAAGGAGCCGTGGAAATAAACGACCGTCTCCTGCAGGTCCGGCGGCAGGGCGGCAAAGACCTGCGGGTCGGTCTCGTAGACGCCCATGAAGACCTCCGGCTTGCTCTGGCAGTCGCCGAAGACGGAGAAAGCCTGCGGATTGTTGCCCAGTTCCCGGCCGAGGCGGTAAGTCTCCGCCACCCGGCTGGTAATGACCGGCAGGACCGGCCAGTTCCGCCAGTCTTCGGGATCGAGGTCGAGTTCGGCGGGCAGGACGGCGGTTCCGGCTTCCGCGGTGGCCTGTCCCTCCGGCGGGAGGCTGGCGGGCTGGGAACCGTCGGGGAGGGTGGGCGCGGTCGGAGACGGCTGGGCGGCGGGGCCGGATTGCGGGGCGCAGGCTGCCGCCGCCAGGGCCCAGGCTAGCAGGGGGAGGGCCAGGCGGGTAATCTTTTGGAGCATCGCGCAAGTATAGCAAAAAAATCATCCCCGGGGCGGCGGGGCGGGTGGGGTAAAATAAGGAACAGGATAAAATCCTAACAATCAAGGAATGGGTTCAAATGACCATCAACGATCTTTTCACCGACCAAACACTTATCGCAAAAATTCAAAAACGCCTGCCGGAGTTGTTTTATCTGGCGGAGTTGGAAAGTTCCCGCGCGGGCAAGGTTGGGATGGAGGTCGGTTCCATGCGGGAAAAGATTCTCATCGCTCTGTTGCTCTATAAATTTAGCGAGCAAAATGTCGAAACAAATCTGCCAATCCATGAACCAGAGACGGATGTCATCGTGTTCGGTAGGTCACTTTCGATCAAGACCATGACGGGTGCGTCATTCAAAAGCGTCAAACTGATATGGACGGTGGACGCGTAACAGGCAATTGAGTTTTCTAAACACTACATTCCTTGTTGCGATATGCTACTTGTGCAGATAAATTGGGATCATGCAGGCGGTTTCTATTGGTTTTCACAGGAAGCACAGTCTGAAACGCTTGAGAGAATGGGAAGGGCAAAATACATCAAACTGCCAAAGGCAGGAACGAACCCGCGTGGCGTGGAATTATCTGCAAAAGCATTGGAGGTCTTATCCAATCACCCGCAGACGCTTAAATTTCCAATACAGTGGCATAGAACGAAAGTGGATTACAATCCTTATCGGAGATGGCTCGACTTCTGGCAAGAGGACTGAGAGAGGACCGAGAAATGAAAAAAGGTTCAAAGACAACCAAATTCGGAACAACTTCGAGGGTTAATCACGACTCTTCGGATTACTACAATTCCAAACTGTATTCAGAATTATCAGACAATGGCGGTAACGGGAATGGAGCAAAACCCATTGAAGATAATATATTCCCTATTGAATTTGAAAACAAGATCATTTTGGGAACTTCCGAGAACATGAAAGAAATCCCTGACAATTCATTGCATTTAATGGTCACGTCACCGCCGTATAACGTTTCCAAAGAATACGATGAAGATTTATCGCTGAAAGAATATTTGCAACTCCTCAAAAATGTGTTCTCTGAAACGTATCGCGTCCTTGTTTATGGCGGACGCGCGTGTGTCAATGTGGCTAATCTTGGCAGGAAACCATACATCCCGCTTTCTGATTACATCTCGCACATGATGATTGATATCGGCTTTAAAATGCGCGGAGAAATTATCTGGGCAAAAGGTGCGGGCGCAGGCGTTTCGATGGCATGGGGAAGCTGGCAATCTGCGTCGAATCCAGTTTTACGCGACACACACGAATATATTATGGTTTTCTCAAAAGGCGCGTATGACCGAAAGAAAGGTGATAAAAAAAACACCATCGCCAAAGAGCAATTCATGGAATGGACGAAATCGGTCTGGACGATGAATCCCGAATCGGCAAAGAAAGTCAAACACCCTGCTCCATTTCCTGTCGAGTTGCCATATCGTTTGACTCAACTGTACACATTCAAGGGTGATATTGTCCTCGACCCGTTCATGGGTAGTGGCTCGACAGCCATAGCGGCGTTGAAATCCGAAAGAAAATATGTGGGCTATGATGTTGACCCTGAATACATCAAGATAGCTGAAGAAAGAATAGAGCCATACAAACAACAACTGGTATTGAGCCTGTGATTTACAACTCCCCTTTCGGTAACGAGAGGGGAGTTTGTTACTGGAAGATGGATGTGAGGCTTGCCGCGCTTGGGGTGGCGGGGTAAGGGAGCGAAATGAGTTGGCGCGGAAGTATGCCGAAGAGGCGTTGAGGTTGGCGACGTGCGACGGTCCGCCGTATTATTACAAGGTCGCGTATGAGGAGGCGGTGAGGATGTTGGAAAGACTGAAGACGGAAGGATGAAGGCTTGCCCTGAGCCGTCGTGCTGAGCTTGTCGAAGCAGAAGTCGAAGGGATGAAAAAAGGACTCTGCGCATTCAGAGTCCTTTTCGTTTATTTCCGTTCTGCAACTTGATATGCCGCTGAACGGGACTGTTTATCCACAGGACTGCTTCGCTTGTATTTTCGAGGAGGGACTTTATCCATTAGCTGGATGAGCAAACGCAAGGCATCATTGACCGATTCTGAATCGGGAAAATATTCGAGAACATCGGGAGCAAGTAAAACTGTCCCTTCCGCCAAGATGTAATGATTCACCTCAACCGTCCCATCCTTTTTAGTCACATGGACGGTATAGCCTTTATCCATCGGGCGATAAAACTTTCCGCGCTCGGCTTTGCTGAAGTCAAATTCGGCGCGCATTTCACTGTCTTTGTTCTTCGTTTTCTTCATGTCTCAAATTATACCCCCCTACTGATCAACTCCCAATCTCCAATTACCATTTACCAATTACCTTCTTCACTGAAAACTGATGACTGTTCACCGATTACTGATTACCGCTTTTCCTGTACAATAGAATCACACCTCACACAAGGAGCGCCCATGAACGAACGAGTTGCCATCGTCGGAGTCGGCTGGGCGGGATTTCGGCCAAAGACTCCCGACATATCCTACAAGGAAATGATCTACGAGGCGGCCGTCCGCGCCTACAACGACGCGGGCGTGGATCCGCGCAAGGACGTGCAATCCTTCGTCACCGTGGCGGAGGACTTTCACGAAGGCACGAGCATCTTCGACGAGTACACGCCCGACCAACTCGGCGCCGCGATGAAGTCCATGCACACCATCACAGGCGACGGCCTGCACGGACTCGCCACCGCGGCCATGCTCATCCAAACGGGGCAATTCGACATCGTGGCGCTCGAAGGCCACAGCAAAGCCTCC
>Ga0194126_10012138_pt1 | contig 10957 bp, 8 predicted proteins | sample TA2KigC150mmetaG_FD_148641 | JGI IMG/M metagenome (GOLD analysis project Ga0194126, IMG submission 148641) | Freshwater microbial communities from Lake Tanganyika, Tanzania - TA2015035 Kigoma Deep Cast 150m | ecosystem: Environmental > Aquatic > Freshwater > Lake | place: Tanzania: Lake...
TACGGGCCGCTGGCCAAGGACGGGGCCCTCTTGCGCGACCTGGGCGCCGCGTACGAAAGGGCGGGCCGGATCGCCAAAGCCATCGAGGTGTATGGCCAGGCCGCGGCGCTGACGGCCGGGCGGCTCTATGAAGGCGACGCCTACGCGCGGAGCTTCTACGACCTCGGGCGGCTCTTGCCGGAACGGGGCGACAGGGCCAAGGCCGCCGACAACCTGCGCAGGTTCCTCGAGCTCTGGAAGGACGCCGACCCCGGACGGCCCGAGGTCGCCGACGCGCAGGCGCGGCTCTCCGCCCTCGACGCACCTCGCTAAGGCTTACCGCGGACCGGAGCGCCTCCCTGGAGCTCGCGGTCGCCTTCGCCTCGAGCGATCTCATGGAGATCATCAAGTTCTTCCGGCTGGCCAGGCTGTAGCCGCGGCGCTGCCGTTCCTGCTTTTATCACGGAGTCGCCTTGACCCGGTCGCCGATCGCCTTTATAGTTTGGGGCGGACGGCATCCAAAGGAACCGCGGACCCGGGATCGGGAAAGAACGGGAAAGGAGGACGGCATGGCTAAGATGGACATCGCGGCGCTGGAAAAGGCCTTGGAGGCCGCGGGCCTCGATGCGGCGACCAAGGACAAGGTCAAGAACACCTATCTCGAGAACATGCCGGAAAAGACGATCCACACGGCCGTCCTTTTTCTGGGGATCGCGACGCTCATCCTGGCCGTGGGAAGCGTCGGGTTGGCCATTTTCGGGAAACCCATCCCCGAGGCGCTATGGACCGTTCTGGGGGCTTGCGTCGGCGGCCTGGCCGGCATCTACATGGGGAAGCAGTAGGCCGGGGGGGCAGTTCCACCATGGATTGGGGGGCAAGTTCAATGCCGGGAAACAGTTAGATTGTCCTGATTCTGTCATATATCTCATGCAAAGCAAATTGATTAGCATATAGTTGCCAGACAGCTACTTTTCCCAACTTGATTACAACTCGCCATGCACATGGAACTCGCCAAGAATTCTCCGTTCTTAGCTCCCCATTTTGGATAATCGTTCCTTTTGTTAGAAGTCGGGCTCATTCGAACATGGCCGTATATCTGCGTTGCATTTCCTCCGGCTCAACCTTCTCAATCTCGTGCCCTTGCATCCATTGGACTTCTAACGTTTAAGGTGTGGGATTGCGAGACGCGGAAGCGACTCGTTAGGTTACTTTCGGGAGATCTTGTAGCTCACAACAGTGTAAAGATCATCGAGTTGCTTCTTTGCTGCAAGGTCGATGATCAAAGGATACAGCTTTCCGATCGGGGCGGCAGCATCATAAGAAGACTTCAATGACTGGTCGATCGAGAGATTGGATATACCATCTCCTGATTTCTGCGTGAAATAGAACCCACACTTCAGAAACTGCTTCCAAACTGAAATCCAAAACACCGTTTTCCTCTTACGGTTCATCTTGCAGAGCCATGCCCCACCATCTTTGTAGAACCGCCACTCAGGTGAAATGTCATAGGGAGGTTTTGACAGCGTCTCAGTGAGTGTCTCGTAAAGCGAGAACCAACGTCCGAGTTCGTTCTTTAGGTTGCCGGAAGTCAGGTCGAGATCCGGGGAGGTGAGTAGCTTTTCTGGTTCCATTTTTATCTATCAATGATTAGATGGATTCGCATAAATAATGGTGGAATGTTTACTCAATTTGCAGAGGAAAGTCAAGAAAAAAGCGCCGCCCCGTAATCACACGTTTTCACTGCATGCCCATCGGCAAGCGCCTGGATCGCCGGCGGGCATCGGGGCCGTTAACAGGGGCCCGGGAAGGATGCTACGTTCGCCGGTGAAGCGGGGAAGAGGCGCCGATCATCGCCCGGAGGTTGGCCTGGGGCGTTTCGGCGGGGATGGCGCAGCCGGCGTTGAGGATGAACCGGGGGACGCCGGCGAAGATCTCGAGGAGCTCCCGCGTCCGGCGCTCGACGAGCTCGGGCGTCCCCAAGGCCAGGACCCCGGACGGGTCGATGTTGCCGATGAACGTCGCCCGGCCCGTCATGGCCTCGCGGGCCGCGACGGCGTCCGTCTTGTAATCCAGCTCCAGGGCGTCGGCCCCGGTCTCGAGCATGTCCTCGAGGATCAGCGTCGTGTCGCCGCAGATGTGCAGGACGTAGGGCAGGCCCAGGGCGTGGGCCTCCTCCGCCAGCCGCCGCTCGTAGGGCTGGGCGAAGGCCCGGTAGAAGGCCGGCGAGACGAGGTCCGGGCCGGCCGGGCTGTCGCCGTTCGAGACCATGTCGGCCCCGGCCGCGGCCATGAGCCGGATGAAAGAGGTCCCGGCGTCAGCGCAATAATTGAGCAAGATATGGGCGTCGTCGCGGTTCCGCTCGTCGACCAGGTCCATCATCCACTCGACCGGGCCGCGCATCATCGAGGCCAGCGAGAAGGGCGCCTGGTCGCAGTTGCCGCGCACGAGGACCTGATCGCGGAAGCGGGCTTTGAGCTGTCGCACCGCTTCGAGCCAGACCTGGACGCGCGGATGGGCGCCGATGTCGACGGGGGCGAGGTCCCTCGCTTCGGCCAGGCTCGCGATCGCCGGCCCCGTCCAGCGAGCCGGCTGGTCCTCGGGATGGTCAACCGCGACGCCCAAGGCCTCGGCCAGGGTCACTGTGTCCACGTCGACCAGCACCCCGTCGTAGCCATAGGTCTCGACGGCTCGGATGAAGCTCGCGGCCACGGCCGCCGGGTCCTCGCGGAACCGGCGCTGGGTGAAGCCCGCTTCGCGCGCGGCCATCATGAAGTTGTGGAGCATGACAGGCACGCGGTCGGGCGGCTCGCCTCGCAGGGCGGCCCGGATGCGCTCGCAGCCGTTCATCGGCCCGCAAGCTCCAGGGCCCCGGGGTCGATCGTCTTCGGAGACCCCCCAGCGAGCCGGCTGTCCTCGGCGGCGAAGCCGATGAGGTGGCTTTCCATGGAGGCCTCGAGGGCCGTCACGAGCAGGCTCTCGTCGCCGCGGCTGACGGCCTGGACCCAGTCGCGGACCAGGCCGTTGTCGCCGCCGCCGTGTCCCGAGTCGGCGCGGCCGTGGTCGCGGACGGTCCAGACGAAACGCTCGCGCGCGTGGAAGTCGAACACCTGGAGCTCGCTTTCATCGCCGACGATGTCGCCCCGGGTGCCGGTGACGCGCGTCCGCCGGCCTCCGTAGGAGGTCAGCCCCTCCATCGAGAAGGCCGCGGTGATCGGCCCGAATTCGAGGTTGACCACCTGGTGGTCGACGACGTCGTTGTCGCAGCGGAAAACGCACCGGCCGTAATTGGTCCGCCCGAGCCACTCGACGATCGAGGCGTCGTCGTCGCCGGGCGTGTCCTTGTGGCCGAGCCAGCTTTTGCGGCGCAGGTAGATCTCGAGGGCCGAGAAGGGGCACGACGGCTCGGCCGGACAGCCGTCGGCGCAGCGCGCCGGGGCCCCGGGCGGGGCCATCTCCTCGCGGAACAGCCGCAGCCCGCCGAACGACTGGACCTTGGTGCAGGCCCGCCCCGCGATCCATCGCAGGATGTCGAGGTCGTGGCAGCTCTTCGACAGGAGCATGGGGTTGGACTCGCGGCTGTTGCGCCAGTTGCCGCGGACGAAGGAATGCGACATGTGGATGTGCTCGACCGGCTCGAGGTGCTGGATGCTGACGACCTCGCCGATGCGCCCCGCGCGGACGACGTGCTCCATCATCCGGAAGTAGGGGGTGTAGCGGAGCACGTGGCAGATGCCGACGATGGCCCTTTCCTTTCGGGCCAGGGCCAGGATGTCGCGGCACTCGGCCCACGACTGGGCGATGGCCTTCTCCAGGAGCAGGTGGTAGCCCTTGTCGAGCGCGGCCAGGGCCGGCCCGTAGTGGAGGTGGTCGGGCGTCGTGATGATGATCGCGTCGCAGAACTTGGGGATCTCGAAGGCCCGTTCCCATGTGTCCCAGCGGCGCGCGGCGGGAATGCCGTGGATGCCGGCAAGGTAATCGTTGCGAAACGGGATGGGCTCGGCGACGCCGACGATCTTCAGCTCGTCGGGAAAGGCCTGGGCGTAGGCGGCATAGGTCCGGCCCCGGCCTCCGGCGCCCATGATGGCCGCGGTGACAGGCCGGCCGGGCTTTCGCCACGCGAAGGGGGCCGGGCTCCCGAGCGGATGGGGTTGGCCCTCCTGGGCCCGGACGAGGCGGCAGGCGGCCAGGGCCCCGGCCGTCGCGCCGAGGGTTTTCAGCATGTCGCGGCGGTTCATGGACATGGTCATCTCTCGGGGCCGGCGTAGAATTTCCAGGCCGGCTTATGGTCGGCGGCGAGCTTCTGGCCGGTCAGCTTGGCCCGCAGGAGCTCGATGGGGATGCTGTTCTCGTGAAGAACGGCGTCGTGGAATTCTTTAGCCGTCATCTTGCCCGCATCGACGAGCTCGCGCGACAGGGCGCGGAGCTGCAAGCCGCCCGTCAGGTAAGAGATCTGGGCCAGGGGGCGTCCGCCGTAGGCGCGGCCGCTGAGATGGGCCTTGACCTCGACCTCGGCCAGGGCCCGCTCGTGGCCGACGCGGTCGACGAGCAGGTCGACAGCCTCGTCGACGCTCATCCGCCCGAGGTGATAGCTCATCGAGAAGATGATCCGGGCGCAGCGGTGCATGCGCCAGAAGAGCATGCCGACGCGGTCCTCGGGCGACTGCGCGAAACCCATGTCCCAGAGGCGCATCTCCCAGTAGAGCGGCCAGCCCTCGCCGTAGAAGCTCGTCTGGAAGGGCCGGCGGTAGGCGCGGTGGCGGGCGGCCATGAAGCCCTGGAGGTTGTGGCCGGGGACGAGCTCGTGATGGACGACGGCCCGCGAGAAGTGCGGGTTGTTGCCGCGCATGGTCTGGAGCTTGCGCTCGAACGGCACGCTGTCGGCCGGATAGGCCACGCTGATGACCTCGCCGCCGGTGAAGAACGGGGTGGTCTGCTGGCGGACGAGTGGCATCATCTCCATGCGGATGAGCTCCTTGACCATGGGCGGGACGGTTACGGCGTCGTGCTTCTCCAGGAAGTCGATGGCCTCGAAGGCAAGGTGTCGGATGAGCTCTGGCTGTTCGCCGGGGCCGACATGGGCGCCCTTGACGCGGTCCATGGCGGCGCGCCAGTCGTCGCCGTGGCCCATCTCGCGGGCGGCGGCCAGGCGCTGGGCCTCGCACCATTCGAGCTCCTTCCAACCGATGGCCAGGATCTCTTCGGGCGTGTAGGGGATGAACTCGAAGGCCAGCTCGTCGAGGAGGACGGCGCGGCCGACGGGGGGCTGGATGGCGTAAACGGCCCCGCCGTCGGGGCTTTCGCCGGTCGTGCGGCGAAGGGCGGCGCCAAAGGACTCGAGGGCCTTGTCGGTGGCCCGATAGGTCTCGGCCGCCCACCAGGTGAAGAGCGGATCGTAGCCGTTGTAGAAGCCGAACCAGCCTTGGAGGGCGCGGCGCAGGTCGGCGGTCATGGATGAGGCGCGGCGGAGCGCCTCGAGATCGGCCTTCGGGCCTTTCGCGAGGGCCTGTTCGGCTTGGGAGGCGAGGATCCGGCCGGCGTCCAGTTCAGCGGCCGCGGCCTTCGGCTCGATCCACTTCATGCGTTTCAGATCGCCGGAGAGGGCGATGATCTTGTCGGCGAAGGGCAGGAAGGAGAGGGCTTTCGTGGTTTCGCGCTTTTCTTTCGCGAGGGCGGCCGACTCGCGGTCGAGGAGATTCTTGAAGAGCAAGTAGTCGACGCGGCCGTCGATGCCCAGCTTTTCGAAATCGAGGCCCTTCAGCAGCCCGAGCCATCCCCGGTAGAAGGTCTCATAGCGCGCGAAGCGCTCGGGAGCGAAGCGGATGTCGTAATGCCGGTCGAGGGAGCGCAGGTCGGCGGAGAAGCGCTCGATCAGCGACGCGAACTCGCTCGACGAAGATCCGAGACCGCCGGACGAGGGCGGGGCGCTCTGCGGACCGCCGGCAAGGCCTGGGACCGACAAGAGGAGGGCGGCCGCGGCCGTCGCGGCCCAAACGAGAGGACTTCTTCGGATATTCATTTTCATCGTCACCTCGGTCATGGAAGGGCTCAGCACCGACGCCCTCACATTACACTATCCGCTTCCGGGTCGGCAAGCCCACCATGTGCCTTGGCTGCTGCAACCTATTAATAAAAAAGAGCTTGGGCAAGTATAGGGGCCCCAAATCAGGCCTTAAACGACTTTGTTGGGCTTGAAAAGGACTTTTCAAGCGCTCAACGCGTCTTCATGGGCCAGTCGGCTTAGAGGACGGGGGTGTTCTCCAGGCCGTCGGCGCGGACCTTGAACAGGCGCGGGGCGGCCCCGGTCTGGAGGACGTAGTAGAAGATCCAGGTGTCCTCTTGGGCCCCGCCCGCGAGCATCGGGTAGATGAAGGTCTCCGAGCCCTCGGGGAGCCGGACCAGGACCTGGTTCTCCCGCCCGTCGGCGCGGACCTTGTTCAGCGTGCCGGCTGTGGAATAGTAGACCCAGTCCCGGAAGAGGCTGAGGCTCCGCGCGGGCGGCATGGCCTGGACGAGCCCCCGATCCCTTTTCTGCTTGGCGTCGGCGAAATTCTCGACCACCCGGATCTCACCCGCCTTCGAGATATAGAAGACGCGCCCCGCCAGCGGGACGCCGCCGGTCTCGACGATCTCCACGGTGAAGCCCTTGATCACGTCGCCGAAGACAGTCGCCGCCGGGCTGCCGGCCTCGAGGGCCCTGTGCATGATGCGGTTCATCTCGGGCTCGCCCCCCTGCTCGCGCCGGATCAGGCTGTAGAAGACGGCCCCCCCGACCCGGTGGAAGAACGAGACGCTGCCCAAGCCGGGCCAGTCGACGATCCTCCGTCCGGTCCCGTCCGTCTTGATCATGTAGAGGTTGATGAGATTGTTCGGGTTCGGAGAGCCGTACAGGATCTCGTCGCCGTACTTGTGCGCGCCGTAGGCCGGGTTGGAGTCGTTGAGCCAGGTCCGGTTCTCGCCGTAGATGTCGACGGAGTAGAGCTTGCGGCCGTCGGAGTTGTTGACGTAAAAGACCGTGCCGCCCGAGACGTTGATGAAGGAGGCCTGGTCGTTGCAGAGAGGCGTCTTGGCGCTGCCGTCGATCCTCATCTTGGACAGCCGCATGCCCCGGCCCGGGTCGGCGAAATAGATCCAGCTCCCCTGGCGGGCCAGATAGCCCCGGTTCGAGAGGTGGCTGACGGTGTTGCCGCTGTCGCGGGCCTTGAGCTCGACCGTCACCCGGCACTCGGCCGAGAGCTTGTTGGCCGCCGTGGTCGCCCGGACGACGGCCGAGCCGGTCTTCACGGGCCGCACGTAGCCTTCCGCGTCGACCGTGGCGACGCCCGGATCGCTCGACTCCCAGACGACTTTCTTGCTCGTGGCGTCGGCCGGCAGGACGTTCGCCGCCAGACGATATCCCTCGCGGGCCGGGTTCATCAGGCCCGAGCTGATGAAGACCCAGATCTCGCTCTTGTTGAGCGTGACGCTCTCGGGCTCGACGACGGCGATCTTCCTGATCTGGTCGACCTTCTTCTGCGGCGGGGTGACGACCTGGGCCGCGGCCGCGGCCCCCAACCCGGCCAGGGAAACGGCGACCGCAGCGACGATGACAATGCGCTTCATGATCCCTCCTTGCTTGATCCTAGTCTATCGACGGCGAACATCTTATCGGAGGAGTTTTGTCGCCGCAGGGTTCGACGGATTGAGAACGGGGGCGGTTTTGACTTCCGCCCGGCCCTGTGTTATAGGTAGGGCCTCACCTTGATGCGAGCGACCGGCACGAAAATCCCATGAGCCTCAACATCGTTCTCTTCGGCCTCGGGCAGGTCGGCTCCCACCTGGCCCAAGTCCTGTCCCGCGAAAGCCACAACATCGTGGCCATCGACAGCAATCCCGCCAAGTGCCGCGAGGCCGACGAGTGCCTGGACATCAAGGTCCTCCCGGGCCAAGCGAGCGACCGCCGCGTTCTCGAGCAGGCCGGCATCGAGAACGCCGATATGATGATCGCCGTCACCGGCAACGACGAGACCAACGTCCTGGCTTGCGCCATGGCCGCCCGCTACGGCGTCAAGCAGAAGATCGCCCGCATCCGCAATCCCGAATACTTCGACAACCCGCCGCGCTTCACGCTGGCCGACTGGGGCATCGACCTGGCCATCCAGCCCGAGCTCGAGACGGCCAAAGAGATCGTCCTGCTCGTCAAGCGCAGCGCGGCCACCGACGTCCTGGAATTCGCCGGCAACCGGGTCCAGCTCATCGGCGTCCGCATCGACGCCACCTGCCCGCTCGTCCACAAGACCCTCGAGTCGGTCAGCCGCGAGTATCCCGACAAGGTCTTCCGGGTCGTGGCCATCCTGCGCGGCGCCGCGACGATCATCCCGGTGGGGACCGACATCTTCCAGAACCGCGACCAGCTGTTCGTCATCGCCGCCGCCGACGACATCCCCGGCGTCATCGCCCTGCTGGGCAAGTCCGACGAGAAGCTCGAGCAGATCATGATCCTCGGCGGGGGCCGGGTCGGCCGGGCCACGGCCCGTTTGCTCGACGACGAAAAGGACCTGGCCATCAAGCTCATCGACGCCGACGCCGAGCGCGCCCAGGCCCTGGCCGACGAGCTCCATCGGACCCTGGTCATCCACGGCGACGGCCGCGACTTCAACCTCCTGGCCACCGAGGGCATCCTGGAGACCGACGCCCTCATCAGCGCCACCGACGACGAAGAGACCAACATCCTGACCAGCCTGCTGGCCAAGCACCTCGGCGTGACCAAGACCATCGCCCTGGTCAACCGCCGCGAGTACCTGCCGCTCATGGCCCCCATCGGGGTCAACGCCGCCGTGAACACGAACCTCATCACTTCGAACGCCATCCTCCGGCTCATCCGCCGGGGCGACGTCGTCTCGCTGGCCACGCTCTCGGGCCTGGACGCCCAGGCCGTCGAGTACCTGGCCCACGCCAACTCGCGCATCATCCGCAAACCGCTGAGCAAGATCGATTTCCCTAAAGGGGCCATGCTGGGCGCCGTGACCCGGGGCGAGGAGGTCATCATTCCCGTCGGCGACACGCGCGTCCGGCCGGAGGACCACGTGATCGTCTTCTCGCTCCCCCAGGCGCTGCCCGGCGTCGACAAACTCTTCGCGAGCTAGGATAGAGGACAACGGCGTGAACATCCGGATCGTCGGACGAGTTCTGGGCTTCATCGTCTTTTTCGTCGGCCTGTTCATGGCCTTCCCGGCGCTTTTCGCCTGGTACTACGGCGGCGACGATCTTCAGGCCATCCTGCTCTCAGCGGGCCTGACCGTGGCCGTGGGCGGGGCGATGGTCCTCGTCTTCCGCCCCAAGGGCGAGCTCCTGGTGCGGGACAGCTTCGCGGTCGTCGCTCTCGGGTGGGTCCTGGCCTCGGCCTTCGGGGCCTTGCCGTTCTACCTGTCGGGCGACATGCCCGTGTTCACGGACGCTTTCTTCGAGAGCATGTCCGGGTTCACGACGACCGGGGCCAGCGTTCTCGCGCGCGTCGAGGACCTGCCGCACGGGCTCCTTTTCTGGCGAAGCCTGACCCACTGGCTCGGGGGCATGGGCATCATCGTCCTGTCGCTGGCCATCCTGCCGATGATCGGCGTCGGAGGCACTCAGCTCTACAAGGTCGAGATGCCCGGGCCCACGCCGGACAAGATCACGCCGCGCGTCCAGCAGACGGCCAAGACGCTGTGGGGCGTCTATTTGCTTCTGTCCGCGATCGAGACGCTGCTCCTGCTCGCCGGGGGGCTCAATCTCCACGAAGCCCTCTGCCAGACGTTCGGGACCATGGCCACCGGAGGTTTTTCGACCCGGACGGCTTCCATCGCCGGCTTTAACAGTGTCTTCGTCGAAGCCGTGGTCATCGTTTTCATGCTCCTGGCCGGGACGAATTTCACCCTCCATTACCACAGCCTGAGAGGCAAGCCGTCGTCCTACTGGAAAAGCGAGGAGTTCCGGTTCTATCTGGGGATCGTCGCCGTCTTCACCGCGCTCCTGGCGGTCAACAACCTGCTGGCCGGCACCTACAAGGCGGGCGAGGCGCTCCGGCATTCCGTCTTCCAGACCGTGTCGATCACCACGACCACGGGATTCGCGACGGCCGATTTCGGGAGCTGGTCCTCTTCGGCCCAGCTCATCCTGCTGTTCCTGATGTTCATCGGCGGATGCGCCGGGTCGACCGGGGGCAGCATCAAGGTCCTCCGGGCCGTGATCATCCTCAAGCAGGGGCTGGTCGAGCTGAGGAAGCTGCTCCACCCCCGGGCCGTCATTCCGGTCCGCATCGACGGCAAGGGCGTCCCGCCGGGCGTGGTCATCAACATCCTCGGGTTCATGTTCCTGTATGTCGGGCTTCTGATGCTCTCGACGCTGGCCATGACCCTGATGGGGCTCGACCTGGTCACGGCCTTTTCCTCGGTCGCGGCCTCGATCGGCAACATCGGCCCCGGGCTGGGAGGCGTGGGCCCCATGGAGCACTACGGGCATATCCCGCTGGCCGGCAAGTGGCTGCTGTCGTTCTGCATGCTGGCCGGCCGCCTAGAGATCTACACGGTGCTGGTGCTGTTCACCCGCGATTTTTGGAAATGAGCCTGCCTTGGCTGCTGTAACTCGCTGATAACAATATCGCAAACTGCTTTATAAGAGCTAAAATCGAGCCTTAATCGAGCTTTTCGGGCCTGAAAAAGCGCTTTTTCCCGCCGGCCTCGGTTTACAAACGCCTATGGCCGGTCTATTATCATGCCGGATTGAACACCGAGGCCTGACAATGACAAAAAGTATCTCTATCGCCCTAAGCACGCGCGGGAACGCGGACATGCACGACATCACGGAGCAAATATCCAACGCCGTCGCCGGGAGCGGCATGAAGGATGGAACGGCGACGGTCTTCTGTCCTTCGTCGACGAGCGCCGTGACGACCATCGAATACGAGGGCGGCGCCTTGAGCGACCTGAAAAGGCTGTTCGACGAGATCGTCCCCGCCGGCCGC
>Ga0194126_10012151_pt1 | contig 10950 bp, 12 predicted proteins | sample TA2KigC150mmetaG_FD_148641 | JGI IMG/M metagenome (GOLD analysis project Ga0194126, IMG submission 148641) | Freshwater microbial communities from Lake Tanganyika, Tanzania - TA2015035 Kigoma Deep Cast 150m | ecosystem: Environmental > Aquatic > Freshwater > Lake | place: Tanzania: Lake...
GTAACCTTAATTATGTTTTAGAGTACTTAGCAATTAATTCAGCACTTTATAGAGCACTTATTATTGTGCTAACAGTTTTTATAGTACTGGCATCTTCTGCATGCTGCATTGATGTAAATGAGCTTTTAAAAGCCACAAGTGAAAAAATGAAGGAAGATGCTGCAAAAGAACTTGGGGAAATCTTTGAAAAATACAATATAGAACCTGAAGATTCTACAAGTCTGGGTAATATAGATTACCAGGACATTGACTACACAGATATAAAAAAAGAATTGGCAGATAGGACCAGTTATCCAATTGCCCCGCAGGAGGAACAAGATTTTTTTAATAACCTTGAAAAAATATATGATGTGGGCGCTCTTCCACCCCCGTATCATTATTATTACGAGATAAAAATTGGGCCTGGAGAGCAATGCTTTTTTGAATATCAGCCCGGATACGGTGAGCAGCCTGCGCCACAGGTGTGGAAGTCAAGTTTCAATGTCAGCCAGAAGCAACTGGACAGCCTTTACAGATTGCTTGTTGATTATAATTTTTTCAGGAAAACCTGGAAAGAGGGAGAGATACCATGCGGTTCTGACTCTACTTCTATTGAAATAAAAGCAGGCTCTAAGATTTTTAAAATCCCTTCAGATTCCAGTTTAAAAGGCGATGATGCATCTGAAGTCAGAGAAGTTGCAGAATTTATTAAAGAGCTTGTACCGCAAAAAATATGGTCTGAAATGCAGGCTATGCAGCAGGATTTTTCCTTATTGCTCTATCATTAAAATTATTAGGAAAAGTATGGTTTATATAAGTGTATTGAGAAAATATTTTTCAACTTCTTTATGGATAAAAGGTGTATAAAAAATAGTTGTTAAATGATTGGATCTTAACCACTTTATCTTTGGTCTTCCAAGCGCCTTCCAAAGTTTTTCAGTATATCTGGGCAGAATTGTATAATCATGCTTTGCATTTATCATAAAAATATTTTTTACATTTCCTCTTATATAGTTTATTGGATCTATTACTTTCCATTTTTCTCTAAGCTCATCAAGAGAAATATTTCTCTGCAGGATATTTTTATAGAACCTAACTAAAAAATTTTTTGAATCCCACATCATATTTGCAGGATCTCCTCCGCCAAGAATATATACTGCTGAATTAAATCTTCCATCAACTTCAGCTGCTAAAGAAGATATAATTGCACCCATACTTGTACCCAGAATTCCAATTTTTTTATAATGACTGCTCAGCCAGTCCATTGCACTTCTAATATCTAAAACTGCCTGCCTAAATCCTGTAATAAAGATTTCAGAAAAATCAATTTTTCTATTATCTAAATACCTTTTTTTATTTTTCGGAATTCTTCTTTTAGCATACGGCATTGTAATCTGTAGACAAGAAAATCCTTTTTTAGCAAGGGAACTTGCAAAATATCTTGCAAAAAGTTCTCCTTCCAGTCCGTGGATAATTAGTATAGCTCTGTCACTGCCGGCTGATTTATAGTATCTACCATAATTAATACTGTTTTCTGGAAAAGGTGTCTGTAAAGGTGATGGAAATGTTATGCTATAAAGAATATAGTATTTTCTCCTGATAATTTCTATCTGTTCATAATTACCCTCAAATTTATAATTAAAAAGTTTATTTTTTTCCATTTCTTGATTTGAATCCTAAAACTGAATATATAATATATGAATAATTAGTATAGGAGTAATTGTTTTAATATACTATCAATTTTTGCTTTTTTCAAATTTAGACTATCAGGATATAAAGCCAACTTCTAATCAGCTTTGTAGAACATGCGCATTGGTAATTCTTTGTATTTTATTTAATTCAACCTTAATTTTTTGTACCTCTTCTCTTAAATCAAACTCATCCTGTATACCCATCCAGAAATCTGCAGAATTACCAAAATATTTAGATAATCTTAAAGCAGTATCAGCAGTTATCCTTCGTTTTCCTTTAAGTATTTGTGATACTCTTGTTGCAGGCATGCCAGTATCCTTGGATAACCTGTAAGCACTTATTTTTAAAGGTTTAAGAAATTCCTCCAACAGAATTTCGCCTGGTGTTATATTTCTGATTTTTTCCATAATTATATCCCATTCCTTTCGCTTCGCTTAAGGACAAAAACGGGATGAAAAAACCGTTTTTCTTAAGCATAATTTGTTTTATAAAATATATTGCCGATTTGATTTTCTTTCAGACTTTCCTCCTAATGATAATCAGTTATTTCAACAGAGCTTGCTGCTCCATTTTTCCAGTAAAAGCAAATCCGGAACTGATCATTTATTCTTATACTGTATTGTCCCTGTCTTTTTCCAGACAGTTGTTCAAGCTTATTTCCTGGTGGAATCTTCAAATCATTTAAATTTTTTGCCCTGCCTATGATTATTAGCTTTCTAAGTCCAATTCTTTGTATCTCCATTGGAAATTTCTTAGAATATTGCTGATTCCATATCTTTTCTGTTTCCTTGTCGCTAAATGAAACAATCATATACATATATTAACGTATAGCGTTATTAATATCAAAGATTAATATCAAAAAAGCTGCCATAGTTTAGCTGTCCCGGATTATAAAATTTCGAACTGTTTATTAAAAGAATTAATCAGTCTTAAAAATATTCTTTAATAATTATAAAACACCTTGACCTGACCAATATAAAAAACCAAAACAGGAACAAAAGAGGGTCAATGTTGATTTTCCTTTGTGGATGATAGATTTGTTGGATAAAGAAGCTAAAAGGCTAGGAGTGCCAGGGCAATCAATTATTAAAGTCTGGGTTGCTGAACGTCTTGAAAAAGTTTCTTAAATTATTTAACTGGGGAGAGGGGATTTTAACCAGAATTACCTTACCTTAATTATAATAATAACCTAAATTAAAATTGCTGCACTGTGCTGGAAGCAATAGAAATTGAGCATACGGTTGAAACTCCCTCAGCAATTTATTCGGTACTTAATACAGCACTCCTTATTACACTGGCAGTCTTTATTGTACTGATACCTGAAAAAAATGGCAGTATAGCCAATTTATTTTTTATCCATCTTTAATTTAATACCCAGTATTTTTTCAAGCTGCTGTAATTTAGCTTTATCCTTAATCATAAAAGGGCATTTATCTTTTAAAGCTACCTCCGGATTTTCTGCAATAACCTGAGCATATTTTTCACAACCGGCATATCCGCATGCACCGCAATCCCTTTTGGGTATTATTTCAAGTATCTCAACTATTTTTTTTGATTTTTCTTTTTCCTTTGGAAGAAGGCTGTTTATTACAAGTATCAAAATGCCAAGTAAAAGAGCTATTGCAACAAATATTAATATTATTATCAGGTTTTCTTTCATTCTTATAACTTCTTACCATGCATTATTTAAAAAACTACCCTGCAGAATTTTTCTCATTCCAATCCAAATGCAATTTATCGCATATTATGTATTAACAATAAGATTTTTACAATTATCCTGAAGCATACACTAAAGTATGTTCCGAAGTATATTATGGAAAAAATTATAGCAAAACATTTTTTAAATGTTTTCCAGTCTGATAAGGAATTCTTTAACCTCAACTCCCCCACTAAAAAACCCTGTTTTGCCATTGCTTTTTATGACTCTGTGACAGGGTACAATCAGCATAACAGGGTTATGGTTAAGCGCAGTTCCTGCTGCCCTCCAGGCTCTCAAAAATCCTGCCATCTCGGCAAGCTCCCTGTAACTGACAGTCATGCCGTATGGAATATTCATGGCTTCCTGCCAGATTTTTTTCTCAAAATCCGAACCCGTTAAAAAAAGCGGTTTTAAACCAATACAGGAGTTTTTACCTGAAAGGTAATTCAGTATTTTTTCTTCCAGTTCCAAGCATTTTTTCTCATAAAACTCTGTGCCTAAAAACATGACATTGAGCTTATCAATGTATTGCTTGAATGATTTTTCATTGTTTCCTAAAAATATGACATTAACCTCTTTATTTGAACCATCAACACCCCATAAATAATACAGGGTTCCAATACTGGTGGAAAAATCACTTTTAAAAAATCCGGTCATAATAATTTTATAGACTTACATCATGTAGATATCCACGCATTAAAGTGCGTGGCACTTACTTGAATTCAAGCTTTGCTTATTACCTATCCATTCACCCGCGCACTGAAGTGCATAGAACTCTGCCCCTACGGGTTTGTAGAGGCTTAAACCCTTTTCAAATAAGATAATGGAATTCTTCTAATTTATCTGTTGCAATATATCCCAAAACGAACCCCTGTATCCACTTTTAATTGCTTCCTGGAGTCTTAAATTCTCATTATAATTATAGTTTTTTTCTGATTTATCTGTTGCGCCTATAAAGAATTTTTTATCACAATCAACGAGATTGTTTGTGTATTCAACAATATCTTTTCCTACTTCTTCTGATATGTAAAAAACAGGCTTAAAAAAATTTGTATTATTTTTAACATTTCCGTATAAATTTTTCTTACCTGGTAAAATTTCTCTTTTTATAGATCTGGCAAGAGATGTGCCGGGATAGACTCTGATTCCATATGATATGCCAGCACAGGTTGGATTTAACTTCTTTATGTTATCTATTGTATATTTTATGCTATCTCTGTCTTCACCGGGACCGCCGAGCAGCAGGTCAAACATAAATTTTATCTTATATTTTGAGCAGAGCTCTGCTATTGTAATCAGGTCATTTAGTGAATGTTTGCGTCTCAGATTTTTCAGCACTTCTGGATATGCACTGTCCACCCCGAAATTTATACCCTCACACCCCGCTCTTTTTAAAAGCTTTGCAAAACTGTCGTTAAATGGAACAGGGCTCATATAAGAATACCATTTTATTTTATCCCTAATGTCTGAATCTATTATTTGGCTTAACAGGTCTGTGGCATAATCTATTGGAAGATTAAATTCACTGTCGCAAAAGTGCAGATAATTTATGCCCTTATCTATTAAATTTTTTAACTCTTTTATTACTGTTTTTACAGGACGCACCCTGATTTTGCGCCCTTTAATTATGGGGTCAGCACAATATATGCAATTTCTGCTGCAGCCCCTTTTAGTTTCTATTGAACCCATGCCGCCTTCAGCAAAATATCTTTTATTATCCACCAGATCCCTATCAGCCAAAGGATAATCCTTTAATATGCTGCACTCAGGTTCTACTTTTTTATAATCAGAATCTTTAAACACGACACCCTTTATCTTCTCCAGTAAGTCAGGGTCTTTATTATTGCTTTTTATACTTTCCAGTAGCCTTAAAGATGTAATTTCTCCATCCCCGATTATTCCATAATCAGCCCCAAGATATTTTGTTATTTCTAAAGGAGCAATTGAAAATCCACCACCCCCTAAAAATAATGGAGCTTCCGAATATTTTCTAATGAATCTCACAATATCCTTTATTTTTGGCAGGAAAAAATCCTGACTTAGATAGTAACAGTCATCTGTATTTCTAATATTAATTCCAACAGCCAAAAAAGAATTGTTTGCCAGTTTCTTCTTTATGTCATCCTTTATATTTTTTGAGAAATTGAGGTCCAGCAATTCTACATTAAAACCGTTTCTCATAAGAATACTCCCAATATAATCCAGCCCTATGGGGGTAACAGGGGGTTTCATTAAATTAGAGTTTATAAGCAAGATTTTATTATTTGCCATAATATTTAGTAATATTCCTAAGAGAAATCTTTGAAATTTTAATACTTAACTTAAACTATGCAAATTAATTTATTTTTAGTTTGATGTATATATTTTCTAAGCTAAACTTACTTTTTTGTTCCAAAAAATATAAGTCATACTGCTAAAACAAGACCTTTGGTCACTTATTATTATAAACTTTTCACTTTTATTTTGTAGACTATTTACCGGACTTACTTCAAGAATAAGAACCCGCAATCATAGCCCTAAAAGATGGTATTTTTCCCATATACAATTATCCATCTGACATACTTCTGATTGACATACAGTTTTTGATTAATTCGAAGTTATTTTTCCTAAGGATCGTCCACCAGGGATATAAATGTTTTATTTTTAAGGGGTGCTCCTGTTTATACAGAAAAAAGAAAGCCTGTAATATAAAAAGACCAAAAACGGTCTTTTTAAGACTACCTGGTCAAAAAGAAATGTTAAACCCGGTACATTTAAAATTGTTTGGGATTGGTGAGTTATCTTTCACTTCACCCTAGCCAACATTGACGTTGAAGAAGGTATGAAAGCTTTTAAAGGGTTTGTTTACTCCCCCGCCATAATTGTCTTCCTTCATCACGGTTCCACTCGCTCGATCTCTGGCAGACGGTCAAATCCTTTATCAAAGGTGACAATCTGGTTAATCTTGTTTTGTTGCATTAAGACCCCGTGGTATGCATCGGCAAAGGAAAGATTGAGGTCCACATACAGGTCGAACACTTTGCGGAAGCGGCGTTTACCGGGAAGGATAATCCCTGGCAATTCGATCAAGGGGAGGAGAACTTCCCGAATCATAAGCTTGGGTTGGTGGTATTGCCGCTGGAGGGTGAAGACCACCTCAAAGATGATCGTGTCAGCGGTGCGTACCTGAATCTCACCTTGCTCTACCCGCTTAAGATAAGCGGTTGCCCGTGGCGAGTGCTCCTGGTGATCTCCAAGTAGATGATGCAAGATGATGTTAGCATCAAGAAAGGGTGGTATCATTTATCCTCCCATCCGTTCCACCACATCCGCGGCAATAGTCCGCTCGGCTGTTTCCCTCAATTCCTCAGCAGTAAGGGGCAGCTTGCTGGTCTTAAAAATACCAGCGGTGCGGTCAACAACATTTCCCTTGCGCGCGAGCCTGACCTGGTCGTCATCTAAAATAAAGGCGACCTTATCATGGGTTACTATTCCTAAGAGCCGACGAATCTCTACAGGAATGGTAACCTGACCTTTAGTAGTCACCGTTGAGAGTAATTCTTTCATATTTATAATCATTCCTTTCGCTTCGCTAAAGGTACAAAACGGGATGAAAAACCCGTTGTTCTTAAGCATTTTTTCTTTTATAAATATATTACCAATTTGATTTCTGTCAGACTTAAATATATTACCAATTTGATCTCTTTCAGACTTACTCCTTATCTAATATGCATAAGTAATACCTATGTATCACAATCCTTACCCATTATCAAGAGGTAAGGCTTCTCAGCAGAGTAAAACTCCCACGACTTCAGTTGGTGGAGTTTCACAGTTTTACAATTGTGGATTAATTTCTTCCCAAATCCATTGCCTTCTCTGGAGATAGAATGCGTTGCTTAACAGAATCCGCTGCTTAAATAAATATGGGTATCCACTTGACTGATATACACACTATATATAGTATTTCGAAGTTTACAAAACTATATTAAAACCACAACATATAGCAACAACACCAGTAAAGTGGATAGCTATATAAATAAAAAGGATTGCAATTCAATGACTTATTATATAAAAACCTATTATAGGACTACAATTCAATGACCTATTACAGGATTGCAGCTCAATAACCAATTATATTTACTTCTGCAACCTGGCCTGTAAATTCCCACCCGAATCCATACACCTGTATCTCTTTTATTTTTACAGGCTTGTTATTCAGCTCAAGAAGGTTTGGGCTTATATACCAGAACCATCTGTGCCTGGTTACAAGGCTGTAATGAAGCTTATCGTAATAGTAAATGTTTGAATAAAAGAAGCTGTGATACCACTCTTTTTCTTCACCATTTTCAGCTAAATATTTTAATCTTACCTGCACTGCCCCTTCAGGAAAATAGCTGTAGTTTACATTGGCGATGTTGTGGCCTTTTTCCTTTATCACTTTACCAACAATCCAGACATTGACTTTAGAGAACTGCTTCAAATCTATATCAAGTTTTTGATAAATTCCTGCAGCTCCGCCATCACCCGGATCTGATGTCCTATAGAACTCAACCACCTTAAAAAATATCGGGTCATCTTTTAAAGAGACCTTGTTGGTTCCTTCGACTTTAGTTCCCCCCTGCAACCATTGATCCCATTCATCAATACCTCCAGAAATTGCTTTTGTTTGTAGCAGTCCCTGTCCTTCAGGCGGCATGGGATTTTCAAAATATATAGCGCCAGGCCCTATTTCACTTCCTTCTTCGGCGGTATCTTCAGTATAATCCTGTTCCCCGGAAAGGCTTTCCGGAATTACAAATCCTTTTAATATTACCACTTCTTTTTTATCTCTATACTGAATCTCTCCTGTTAAAACAATATAGGATATATATTCACCATCGTACCCTGCTTTTTTCCATAAATTAAAGCTACTATTGCCAGAGACCAGATCAAGGCTTTTTTCCCACTGAAGTTCCTGCATTTTCAAGTTATAGAAATCCACCACCTCTGACACCGTATCTCCTGTGGCATAAACCATATAAAGCACATTAAAAAACTCTGCAGGAATTTCTATGAGCTGATCTTTATACTCTCCCAGCCCGTCATTTAATTCATTATCATATACTGACCCAGGATAATTTGGCACATCCCCAACACCAAGGCTGTCAAGCAGGCTTATAACCCCTTCAGAGACTTTTTTTGAATCTTCATCAGAAGTCTGTTTTTTTTGAGTTTCCTGTGTTTCAGCTTCATCTAAAGCCTTTTTACATCCAGCCATACCGCAAACCATCATGAACACAAGAAGTACTGTTATAAAATAAAAAAAAATATTTTTGCTTTTCCTTTTCATATGCAATCTGCTTACTCAAGTGACCAATTGATCATATTTTCTGCAAATTCTTCATTATCCATATTATCATAATGCTTATCGCTAAAAGGTATAATGGATGCAACATGTGGGATAAAAAGAATTTCTCCATCTCCAATGCTCTTTATCAGAGCAAAATAATTGCTTTTACTTGACTCCTGGCTTAAAAATTCACTATGCCAAAGTGCAGTTTGATTATTATCATTTATATATGAATTTATTTTCATAGAGGTAACAACCTGCTTGATAAACGCAATCTGCAAACCATCTGTAAAATCTGAAAACAGCTCTCCATCTAAAGTAATTGAATTCGTATTGTCCTTATAAATATCCTCTTTTGTTATTGAAACTCCAAAGAAGTCATCAAGGGTATCATTATATCCTGCAGTATTATTATCATAATAACAGACGGCTTTTCCTCCATTATTTACATAATCATATAATTTTGTAAGCCTTGCATCATTTGGCTTAAACAGGACTGCAAGACTGATGGAATTATAACCTTCCGGCTTAAATTCTTTTATAAGATCCATCTCCTTTTCAAATAACAGTGCCTGCAGTTTCGTATAATCATTAAGGGGGGGTGTCAATCAAACAAACCTTATCTTTAGGCGCTTCAACGTTTGAACCTTCTGTTTCTTTTCCGGCTGACTCTTCCGACTCTTCTCCTTTTTCCTCTTCTCCTTCCCGCTCTTCAGCAAGTTTTTCTTCACTTTCCTTACCTTCAGAGGCAGATTCACTCTCCGATTCTTCCAGCTTCTCCTCAAGTTCTGCAATCTTTTCCTTTAACTCTTGAACTTCTTCAGAGCTTTCAGCAGGCTTACAGCCAGATGCAAAGATTAGAGCTGAAATAACTGCTGCAATTATAAAAAACTTAATAATGTATTTATATCTTTCCATTAAACTCTCCTTACCAGTATTTTTTTGATATAAATATTGCATTTGCACAAATTATACAATAAATCAGGAAAAATATTATAAAAATAAACAATGAAAAAATGGATGATTTTAGTGTAATTTTTTTATTGCCTGTCTTAAATAAAAATATCATATAATTGTAGTTATCATTTTCAAACAAGATAATAAGTCAGCAAAAGAGAATTTATATTATTTATTATATTATTTATTGGATTATTTATTGCATTATTGCTGCGGTTATTTTTTTTAGTTTTAATGCGGGTTTTTTATATCTTAAAGATACTCTTATAATTTTAATATTTTAATACTTCTTATTGACATACTTCTGATTTACATACAGCTTTTTGATTATTTTTATATTTCTTCTTTCACTGGTATAATACCGATACATATAATATAAAGGAAAAATAAATGCAGTTAAAAAGATATATTGTATGGTCCAAAAATAAAATTGACTTAAATGATAGCTGGCAGAAGAGATGGTACATCAAACAGGTTCTAACTTATGGTAGAGCTGAAGATGTTTCACAGCTTGACTGGGAAGAAGTTGAAATGCTGCTTGGTGAATTAAATCTTGCTCCTGATATAAAAAGATTATGGGAGAGTTATTTTAATGCTAAAAGGAAAGGCAGTTATATCCCGGCTTCAGAAAAGAGTTATTAGTACTCTTATAAATATTGCTGATTTTTCATACTTTTATCTTACTGGGGGAACAGCACTCGCTGAATTCTATTTTGGCCACAGGAAATCTTATGATTTGGATATTTTTACTTCACATAAGGGACTTATCTTACCTTTTTCAAGAATAATTGAAGAAGAATTAGAAAAGGAAAAATTTTATATAAATGTTGTCCGAAGGTTTGAAAGTTTTGCAGAATTTGAGATATCACAGCAAAATGAAATAATCAAAGTACAATTTGCATTGGATTCACCATTTCGTTTTGAAGAACCATTGGATTCAGAGCTTGGAATTAAAATAAATGACTATAAAGATATAATTGTTGATAAACTTTTAGCTTTTTTTGGAAGAGTGGAACCAAGGGATGCAGTGGACCTTTATTTTATTTTAGAAAAAGAAGATTTTTGGAAACTTACAGGTCTTGCCAGGCAGAAAGACCCGGGTTTTGACCTGTACTGGATGGCTGCTGCTTTAGAAAAAGTTAAAAGTTTTCCTGATAATTTAAACCGCTGGCCAGTAGAAATGTTAATAGAAATAGATATTGCTAAGCTAAAGAATAAATTTCTTTCTCTTGCTGTAGAGATTATGGAAAAATTAAGAAAATAAAGTTTTGTTTTTTTACAAATTTAAACAATAAGCTGATACAAGGCAAAATTA
>Ga0194126_10012161_pt1 | contig 10945 bp, 14 predicted proteins | sample TA2KigC150mmetaG_FD_148641 | JGI IMG/M metagenome (GOLD analysis project Ga0194126, IMG submission 148641) | Freshwater microbial communities from Lake Tanganyika, Tanzania - TA2015035 Kigoma Deep Cast 150m | ecosystem: Environmental > Aquatic > Freshwater > Lake | place: Tanzania: Lake...
AAAGAAAAACAGACTAAGCTGGTCGGGGCGGTTGTTTCGGGCGTGAAGAATGTTTATGTTAAAGCGTTGAAAGTGATAGAAAAAGAGAAAAAATTTGCCCCGTCAGAGGTGGGCAGGCGCTAAATAATAAATACTCCTTTACCCAATTTTTTTCCAAACAAAAGCGAGAGCGAAAAAGAGGGCGTTAAGCATCACGATTGTGGCCCCGGCGGGAAGATCCAAAATATAAGAAAGGATAATGCCCAAGAGCACGGAAAAGAGCGCGAACAAGCCGCCCAAAACAAGGGCGGTTTTGAAATTTTTGGAAACTTGAAGCGCGGTAATTGCCGGCAAAATGAGAAGCGCGGAAACCAGCATAATCCCCACCACCTTCACCGAAAGCACAACGGTAATCGCGGTGAGGACGGTGAGCAGAGCGTTAATGAAGTTGGTTTTGACGCCGGTAGTTTTGGCGTATTCCTCGTCAAAGGTAGCGGAAAACAAATCCCAGTAGAAAAAAGCTACAACCGAGATAACGACAAAAGATAAAATCACGGACAATACTGCCTCGCTCGCGCTGATAGCCAAAATATTGCCAAAAAGATAGCCGAATAGGTCAACATTAAAACCCTTGGACAAACTCGCCAAAATCACGCCTCCGGCAATACCCACAGCCGAAACAATGCCAATGGCCGCGTCGCCGTAAACGCGCGCTTTTTCGCTGATTTTCAAAATGGCGATTGAGGCTAAAGCAACGAGCGGCACAGCGATATAAAAAGGGTAAAAGCCAAAAAACAAACCCAAGGCAATGGCGCCGAAACTGACATGGGAAAGCCCATCGCCAATTAAAGACATCTTGCGAAGCACCAAAAATATTCCCAATGTTGCGCAGGCAATCGCCACAAATGATCCGGCGATAAAAGCCTTCTGAATAAATGAATATTGTAAAATTTGAATGATTTCCATATTAACTATGCTGATGCCAGATAATATGCCCGTCTTTCTTTTCAAAACAAGAGGCGATGTCTTTTCCTTTTGGGCAAAATTCGCTTATGTTTCCAAAGAAAACCAATTTGCGGTCAATATACAAAAGTTTATTGGCGTATTGACCAATATAGCCGGTGTCGTGAGTGATAAGGATAATGGTCGTTTTTGCTTCTTTGTTTAACTTTTCAAGGCGGGCAAAAAATTGCTCTCTTGAGTTTGGATCAAGAGCGGTTGACGGCTCGTCTAAAATAAGAATCTCCGGCTTCGATATAAGCGCGCGGGCAAGCATCACTTTTTGTTGTTGTCCGCCGGAAACTTGGGAAATGAGTTTGCTTTTCAGATCAAATATTCCCATGTCTTTAAGCAGAGCATCAATTTCCTGCCAGTCGGCGGTAGTAATGTTTTTTGGTCGTTTTTTAGCGGATAACAAACCAAGCGACACTACCTCGCCGACGCTCGCCGGAAAAAGGGGATTGATGCTGGTATGTTTTTGCGGAAGATAGCCGATTTTTTGCCACTCGTCAAATTCTCTGCTGTCTTGCCCGAAAAGCGCGATCTTGCCTTCATGCGGAGGCAAAAGGCCAAGAATTGTTTTGGCCAGTGTCGTTTTTCCGCCGCCGTTTGGGCCAACCAGCCCCACAAAATCACCTTGTTCTATTTGGCAGGAAATATTTTGTAAAGCAATAGTTGCGCCATATCGCACAGAAAGATTTTTTATCTCAACAATCGAACTCATAATTATTTATTGCAAAAAAGTCCGATTTTAAGATTGCTTAAGTTCTTTTCCATAATGGAGAGAAAAGATTCATTTTTTTCAAATTCATCTTTGGTGAGATTGTGCGCCGGATTGAGAAGCAAGAGCCCGGCTCCGGTTTCTTTGGCAAGAGTTTGGGCAACCTTTGGGCTGACTAATTCTTCAAAAAACACATAGCCAATTTTTTTGGTTTTGATTTGCTTGATAAGTCCGGCTAAATCCTGCGCTGAAGGTTCGGAATCAGGCGAAATGCCATAGGCTGATTCATACGCCAAACCATATCTTTTGCCCATATAGCTAAAAGCATAATGTCCGCCGTAAACAATGATTTTTGTTTGGCATGAGGTTAGGGCGTTTTTGTAAGAATTATCCAGTTCGGCCAGTTTGCTTTGGTATGATCTTAAGTTATTTTGATAATACTCGGCGTTTTGCGGATCAATTGCAGAAAGTGTCTTGGCAATGTTTCCTGCCATAACTTTGGCATTATCAAAATCAAGCCAGATATGCGGATCGACCCTCGTTTCAATATTGGCGCTGGCATCAACTATTTTTACTTTTTTGTCTGCGCCTTCGATAATATCGTGCGCCCATGGTTCCATAAATTCACCGGTATAAACAAAAATATTGGCGTTGTTGATCCTTGTTATGTCGCTCGGGCGTGGTTCAAATGTGTGTGCTTCAACTCCGGGCGGGAGCAGAAGCGAAACCTCCGCTCTATCTTGCCCAATATTTTTAGCAAAATCGTAAAGCGGGAAAAGCGTGGTAACAATAGTGATTTTTTGAGAATCGGTTTTTGTTTTTGGCGCGATATTTAAAGCGGCGTAAAGCCCTAAACCAATAATGGCGATAACCCCGACTAAAAATAGTATTTTTTTCATAATGTTTCCTTTAAATTATGCTTGGCATTTCTGCCTGCCTGCTCGCCTCGCTGAAGCTCCGGCGAAGCGGACCGGCAGGCAGGGCAATAGCCATAAAACTCAAGCGAATGGTTAATAATATTAAACTTGTTTTGCTTGGCGATTTGTTTTTCTTGTCTTTCCAAATGGTTTCCGATTTCAACCCTGTTGATAGAATTACAACTTAAACAGACGAGGTGGTGATGGTGATCTTTTGGAATTTCGTAATAATTAACTCCGGCGATAGTGTTTTTAATAATGATATTGTTTTTCGTCAAAAATTGCAGTTCTCGATAGATAGTGGAACGATCCGGCTTGATTTTCCTAACTTTTAATTTTTCGACTAATTCCTGTTTTGATAAAAGGCAATGGTTTTGCGACAAAACATCAACGATCGCTTTTTTGGTTTTGGTTAAGCGACCGCCGGAGGTTCTAATTGTTTTATGGATTGTATTCATAATTATTATTGCACCCATGTTGCATTTAGTATAGTCCACTAGTTTGAGCAAGTCAAGCGAACATGGTATATTAAATCTAATCGAAGCGGTGCGCCAAGCGCATTATTAAAAACCATGGCCAAAATTGAAGAAATCATACAATCAGGCCCGCTGGCAAGGTAGGAATTAAGCCGGCTGGAGGCGATCGGGGCAAATTATTCCTGGAAGGAAGCAGCGGCGGGTGCGATATCAGAAAGTATTTATTTCCCTATTTCGGCGTATATCCTGCATTGGTTAATTAAGGCGTAAAAAGAATTTAGCGCCAAAGCTATTGACAGGGAAAAGTTAAGAGCGGTATAATTAAAATTGTCGTATGAAGAAAATATTTTTGGTGGGGTTGGCGGCGGGCGTTGCCATGGTGGCTGTCAACATGGCGCTTAACCCTATTTTTGCCGCTATCTTTCCGGATTTGCAGAAATCCTATATGAACCCAATTTTCCGGCCATGGAATGACCCCATCATGATGCTTTTCTTTCTTTATCCGATTGCGCTTGGTCTGGGCCTGTCCTTTGTCTGGGATAAAACAAAGAAGTTATTCTCAAAAAGCGCCTGCCAAAACGGGGTTTACTTTGGTCTGATTTACTTTTGCGTCAGCGGCATTCCGGCATTTTTAATCAATTTCTCCAGCTTCAATTTGCCCCTTATAATGATTTTAACCTGGACGATAATGGGACTTATTGACGGCCTGGTCGCCGGCTGCGTCTTGGCCAAATTAAATAAGGCAAAATAGTAGCCTCAAAAGGAGACTCCTTTTGAGGATAAATTTTTATCTCCTGTTGTAGTTTTGAGATTAACGCGATACGATTGAATATAACAGCTTTAAGCTGTTTATTCGAAACATACTTCGCATAAACACTAGTTATATGCCATGTTACTCAGTTTTTGCTATTATAATTGAAAAATGAGACTGATTGAGGGGGGTCCAGCGGCGCCGGTGGAGCCAGATCAAGTTTTAGGCCCGGAGGAACTTGATGGTTTGTATCTTGATGAGGTTCTATGGGGTTGTCCTGGCTACGAACCTTCAGGAAAGCTTGATGAGTCAAACTGGCCGCCCCGAAAGAGAGATGTAATTTCAAGAGCGGTTGGGACAATACATGAAGTAGTTGCAGATGTTTGTTTTCGAATTCAACACCCACATGCTTATAGAGCATTTAGAGATTTAGAAAGACAGAAAGGTAGGTAGACGCAAAAAGCTTGCGTCATACATCGCCTAACACGGGCTATGCGGCAGATTGATAAGAAATCTGGCTGATTTTTCTTTCTCCCCTTTTTGTGCTAAAATTCAAGTATGACCATCCAAGATATTAGCACAAAAATCATTCCTGTCTTAAAATCCCAAGGAGTGCTGAAGGCGGCTCTCTTTGGCTCTGTTGTTAGAGGCGAAGCGAAAAAAGGAAGCGACCTTGACTTATTGGTTGATCTTACTGACGATAAGAGCTTACTTGATCTGGTAGGTCTCAAGCTTGAGCTGGAGGATGTTTTGAAAACAAGAGTTGATGTGTTAACCTACGATGCAATTCACCCGCTCCTTAAAAATATTATTCTAAACGAGCAAAAAATAATCTATGAAAAAAGATCCTAAAATTTTTCTTCACCATATTTTAAAAAGCATAGAGGAAGATAGCTAAAAATAATATTTCAGAGTTGAAGAAAGAAATCACAAAAATTCTAGGAAAAATCAGTTAACTTCGCATATACCGAAACGTTAGCTGAAATAAATCTCAAAACAGTCGGCAATTTTTATTCTTTAATTATGGAAAAAATAGACGGGCCAAATCGACAAAGTGGAAGCTGGCTGCCCGGAGTTACCAGATGTAATAATAGGGTTATGCCTTGCGGTAATCCTCGATGCGCAGATGAAGCAATGCGAGCCGCCCAAATAGAGGCAGGCGCGGGGGGAGAGACTTGTCAATCAGCCTACGCTATGTCGCATGCTCTGAAAATTGCCGCACAATGCGCAGGAGATTGCCCCCTTGGAGATGAAGAACGCCCTAGGCATGAAGCATTAAAAGTGCTTAAGACTAGACACGCAAAAGGGACAAGGTAAAGAAGAATTTGCCGCTTGCATTTTGGTTCCCCGCCCTTATAAAATTGTTCTAATGGCGGTGAAGGAAGAAGAACCACTCGAAGTTTTACCGGTGAGGGAAGTAAAGACTCTCCTTTCCTGGAAGGCGCCGGCTAGACCGTTCAAAAAACGCAACCGGGAATTCTGGACCACCGTCTTAACGATTGTTATTTTAATCTCCCTGATTCTCCTTTTCGTTAAAGAGTGGTTTTTAATCGCGACGATTATTGCCCTGACCTTTGTCTATTATGTCCTCTCGACGGTTCCCCCGGACGATCTTGAGTACACCATTACTAGCCGAGGAATAAGATTTGCTGAAGCAGAATACCCCTGGGAAGTTCTTTTCCGCTTCTGGTTTTCTAAAAAATGGGAACAAGAGCTTCTCAACTTCGAGTTTCAAAATGGCTACAGATTGACTTGGGTTTTGGGCAGCCAAGACAAGGCGGAAGTCCAGGAAGTTTTAGAAAAGTTTTTGCCGCTCGAGGAGGCGCGGCCTACTTTTTTTGATCGCGCCTCTGATTGGATTGCCAAAAAATTTCCCCTAGAATCGCTAGAAAAATCCCAATAAGGTTTTTTTCACTCAAATTTGGTAAAATATGGTGGGTCTTTTTGTCGTGCCTGTAGCTTAATGGACAGAGCATTGGGTTGCGGACCCAAAGGTTGCGAGTTCGACTCTCGCCGGGCACACCCATTCACCCTCCGATTCGGAGGGTTCAGGGTAAACTGGCTTACCCTGAGGAGTAATGCGACGAAGGGAGGAGTGCAGGAGTTGGTTTATCTGGCCGCTCTCGAAAAGCGTGCTTCCCGAAAGGGGAACGTGAGTTCGAATCTCACCTCCTCCGCCCCTCACATTCGTTCGGGGTAAACCACACTTGTTCGGGAAAAATAGTTTACTCCGAGCAGCGCGAGGAGCGCCTGTAGTTCAATGGATACCCGCCTAATTTTTAGGCCCCCGTAGCTTAACGGACAGAGCATCGGCCTCCGGAGCCGAGGATGCCAGTTCGATTCTGGCCGGAGGCACAAAATTTTGGCGGGCGGACCCAAAGGTTAGAGGTCCGAGTCCTCTCGGAGACACAAAAGACATTTACGTTCCGGAGCCGAGGATACCAGTTCGCCCGTGAACCAGAGCGAAGCTCGGTTCAGGGCGCCCCGAAGTGATTTTCAATCTACTTCTGGGGCGATTCTAAGTAGCCGCACAAATTTTGCCTCTTGACAAAGTTACTTTAAAGACTACAATTAAGTGTAGTTATGGACACTACACAAGTTGTAAATTGGCAGACTTTTAATACCACCGACGTCCGCTTTCGGCTGGGAAAGATATTGGCGGAAGTAGAAAGGCGAGGCAAGCCTGCCTTGATCATTTCTCGCTCACGGCCTCGGGCCTGGCTTTATCCCTATAAAGAAGCTACCAATAAAGAAGATTTTTTTAATAGATGGCAAAAAGAGGTCTTGCCTAAATATGCCAAAATTAAAGCCTCGGATTTAATCTCTCTTTTGCGGCAAGATCGGGACCAAAGATGAAAAGAGTTGTCTTTGACACTTCGGTGGCAATTAAGTGGTTCTTTCCAGAAAGCGGCAAAGAGAAGGCCTTGGAATTAAAAGACTCTCATGCGGCGGGAGAAATTAGGCTGTGCACCCGCGATTTGTTTCTCTATGAATTTACCTCCTGTCTTAAAAACTATACCATGACAAAAATTAAAGGGCGGGATTTTTCCCTGGCGGCGGTTTTATGGGAGTTTACGGTCTTCTTCAGGTTCGCGACGGAGAAATACTTGATATAACAACATCAGACACATATTCAATAGATCGACTGGTTGAGAATGATGCATATTCGGTTGAGCCGCCTTTTGCAATTTCGAATTACCTCGGGCTCGACACTTGGTTTTTCCGTGACGCAAACTGGTATCCTGATTTTGCCGAGTCATCAAAAACCGCGGTACAGCTTTTGCGTCAAGAATACGCTTTTGCAGGCAAACCGGTACCTGAAATTCACGGAGTTATTGGATTTACGCCAACAGTGGTTGAAATGCTCTTGGGTGTTGTTGGTGATATTACCGTTGACGGCGTTACATTCACTTCTGAAAATTTTACAGAAACACTGGAATATCAAGTTGAGTATGGATTTAAGGATCGCGGTGACGCATGGGAGGATCGAAAAGCGATCATCGACGATCTTGTTGAAGCACTAATGGATCGATTGATGGACATTTCAATTACAGAGCTTCCTGATTTATTAAATGCGTTTGAGAACGTATTTGTCCAAAAGCAGGTTGCGCTTTACAGCTTTGACGCGCAAACGCAGGTTGTTTTTGAAGACGCAGGATGGGCCGGAGTAGTTGACGTTGATGATACTGATGACTTGTTGCTTGTCGCTGATGCCAACATGGGTGCCTTAAAAACCGATCATGCGATTGAGAAAGATATTGCGTATTCGATTATCCCTGACGACAACGGATATAGAGCGCAGGTTGACATCACCTATCACCACACAGGCGGTTTTGATTGGCGAACAACACGCTACCTATCTTACACAAGTATTTTGGCACCGATTGGCAGTACGCTGATACAAACCAATGGATCAGATGCGTCATCGCAAGAAGAAAACGGCATGAGCAGATTCGGAGCGTATATCTCAGTCGAGCCTGGAGAAACAAAAACGCTTTCTTTTATTTACGATTTGCCGGATTCAGTAGCGCAGGCCATTAAAGACAAAACATATCATTTAACTGTTTTCAAACAAATGGGATCTAAACAGGCAGCGTTGACTCTGAACCTTGATTTTGATAAAAAACTAAGAGCCGCACAGCCATCGGAAGATCCAAGCGAATATGGAGATAAGACCTATTATATTAACACTGTTTTAGCTGAGGATCAGGAATATATTGTGCAGTTCTAATTAAAGGGGGGAGTCCGTTCGAAGATCCTTATGTTCGAAAAAAAAATCGGAATTGATTTGGGAACAACCACGGTTTTGGTCTATTTGCCAAAGCGTGGAATTATTATAAATGAGCCGTCTGTTGTGGCAGTGTCAAAGGGGGATAGGAAGGTTTTGGCAGTTGGAAAAGAGGCAAGAGACATGTTGGGTCGCACGCCTGACACTATTATTGCTCATCGTCCGCTTAAAGATGGTGTGATTGCGGATTACAAAACAACTGAGGCAATGTTGCGGTACTTTATCAATAAAGCTTTAGGAGGCATGCGAGTGCTTCGTCCTGAAGTCATGATTGCCGTTCCAGGTGGCATTACTTCAACTGAACGCCGTGCGGTGATTGACGCAGCGCTCTCAGCCGGAGCAAAAGCGGCATATATTATTCGCCAGCCTATTGTGGCCGCGATTGGCGCGAGCATTCCAATTGGCAGTCCGTCAGGACACATGGTTGTTGAAATCGGAGGAGGAACAACAGAGGTCGCGGTTATTTCATTGGGAGGAATTGTCGCATCTGATTCAGTGCGCATTGGAGGCGTGAAGTTTGATCATGCGATCATGGAGCATGTGCGCAAAAAATATAACTTGGCGATTGGAGAGCGCACTGCAGAAGAAATAAAAATACGCGTTGGGTCTGCTCTATTTTTGGAGGACAAGCTTGAAATGGAAGTTAAAGGCCGAGACATGATCACAGGACTTCCAAAGATCATGATCGTAACATCAGATGATGTTACCGAGGCAATCCTGCCTCTTTTGGAAGGAATTTTGGAGGCGATCAAAGAAGTTCTATATAAAACACCGCCAGAGCTTTCGGCAGATGTTATGGATAAGGGAATTGTCATTTCAGGCGGAAGCGCGCAGTTGCGCAATTTTGATCGATTGATCGCAGAGGCAACAGGCGTTCCAACATATCTGGCAGAAGAGGCTCAGCTGTGCGTTGCCAAAGGAACCGGCATTGCGCTTGATAATTTGGATGCCTACAAGCGTAGCGTGTTCACTGGCTAATATGAAAATCGGCATAGACGTCAATGCGTTGGTTCGACCGCAATATACCGGAGTGGAGCGATATGTTTTTGAGCTATTGAGTGAAATGATGAAAACTCCGCTCTTGACCGGTGAGCGGGTTTTTTTGTACGCGTCACAGCCGGTTAAGGAGCTTGGTGTTTTGCCTGCAGGTTGGGAGTGGCGAATTTTGACTTTGCCGATTTTGCAAAAGGGATGGACTCACATCCGATTGAGCTGGGAGCTGATGATTAATCCACCTGATGTGTTTTTTTGTCCGGCGCATGAAGTTCCGCTTGGAGCAATACGATCAAAAATTGTTACAACAATTCATGACATTGCCTTTGTACATGTGCCAGAGGTTTATTCGCAGGCAAACAGGTTGCGTCAGGCTTGGGCAGTAAGGCGCGCAATTAGAAGTGCAGATAAGATTTTGTCAGTCTCTCAAACAACAGCCGACGATCTTTCAGAGCATTATCATGTCAGTCAAGATAAGATGATTGTCACGCGATTGGGAATCAGACCTGAGAAATTCGAAGTCACTGAGGATCAGATTTATGAGGTTCGACGCGTGTATCAACTCAGCGACGCCCCATATTTATTGACAGTCGGACGCGTTGAAAAGAAAAAGGGAATTGAGTTTTTGATTGATGTTTTTGAAGCATATGCTGATAAGCACGCGGAATCGGATTTGCGGTTGGTGCTTGCCGGCAAGTTTGGACATGGGCAAGAGGTGATTGAGAATCGAATCAATAAATCACCAGTGAAAGATCGAATACTTGTGTTGGGTTTTGTGCCAGAGTCGCATTTGGCTCCACTCATGAATGGTGCGCACGCGTACATGTTTCCTTCGACTTATGAGGGGTTTGGCATTCCAGCGCTTGAGGCAATGGCGTCCGGGACTCCTGTGATTGCATCAGATGTTCCTGCACTAAAAGAGGTGTGTGGCGAGGCAGGAGTTATCAGATCGCATGGCGATGTTGATGCCTGGGTCAAGGCGCTTGAGATGTTTAATATTGCCGAGGCGCGTGATGGGTTTGTGCAAAACGGTCTTGATCTCGTTAAGCAGTTCAATTGGCGCGACACCGCGCAGAAGACTTGGGAGGTTTTGCGAAGTGTTAAGTAGAGTATGCGCGATATAATTTCAGAAATGATTCAGTTGGGGTTTTCCCAAAAAGAGGCGCAGGGCTATTTGTCGTGTTTGGAATTGGGCACTGCCTGCCCGCAAAAGATTGGTGAGAGATCGGGAATGAACAGAGCCACAACATACGCGGTTTTGAAAGGCTTGATGAAAAAAGGACTGGTAACGCCGATTGTAATTGAAGACAGACAGTCATATCGTGCTGAGCCGCCGAGCGCCATACTTACTCTTAGCCGATAAACTTAAGGCCCCGCTATATACGGCCGACAGAAAACTTTATCTTAAGGCGAAGGGGGTAATAACTTCTGTTTTGCTCTAATGGAAAAAAGCTAAAGCGTGAGTTTTCGGCGGGCGGGGTGGTTTTTAGAGATTAAAAATTAAAAATTAGTCCTTCGACTACGTTCAGGATTGATAAGGAGATTTTAGAGAGGGCGAAAGAACTCCTTTTTTCCTCGCTATTTTTGCCAAAATGAGTTAAAATTAGGCCAAGATTTGGAGGAGTCGCCTAGCGGCTATGGCGCACGCCTGGAGAGCGTGTTTACCCGAAAGGGTATCGCGGGTTCGAGTCCCGCCTCCTCCGCAACGTAAGAAATTGCATGACAATTTCAACGTTGCTGGAGCGTTGAAATTTATGGAATAAATTTCTTACGCTGCCGCCCGTGTTCTATTACGTTTATATTCTCCAAAGTCAAAAGGAT
>Ga0194126_10012165_pt1 | contig 10942 bp, 9 predicted proteins | sample TA2KigC150mmetaG_FD_148641 | JGI IMG/M metagenome (GOLD analysis project Ga0194126, IMG submission 148641) | Freshwater microbial communities from Lake Tanganyika, Tanzania - TA2015035 Kigoma Deep Cast 150m | ecosystem: Environmental > Aquatic > Freshwater > Lake | place: Tanzania: Lake...
GCAGATTTTTCATCCGCTATTTTGGAGGAGTGTGGCCCGCGGCCCCAGGCGCGGGGCATGGGGTGGGAAATCAGACATCTGTGATGCCGGGCTTCTCTACGCCGGCAGCAGGCGAAGTGGCGCCTCCGCCAACATGGGCTGCAACACGACGATCATCTGTACCAGCCGCCTGGCCACACGCTCCGCTAGTGCCTCGTCCAGGACGGTGAAGGGCAGCATCTCGTGCAGGCGGCCCCAGGTGCGCGTCCACTCGTCCAGCTCGATGCGCGGGCCCAGGGCCGCCTGCACTTCAATGAAGCGACCGGCGAAGTAGGCCATGAGGCGGTCGTTGGTGGCCTGGTCGGCTTCCAAGTGCAGGCCCACCTCCACGCGGCTGGTCTTGCCCTGCACCCAGACCTCAAAGTGCACAGCCGGATCGCCGTAGTACAGCTTGACCAGACTGCCGAAGCCGTCGGTCTCAAAACCCTGCCACTCCACCGGCAGTTGCGGACGCACGGCCTGAACCACCCGGGCCAGAAAATCGGTGCTACGCATGGGCACGCACCTCGGCCCGGGCGGGGGACACCTCGGCCAGGAAGTCCAGCACCAAGCGATTGAACTCCTCCGGCTTCTCCATCTGCGGGCAGTGGCCGCACTCGGGCAGGACGTGCAGCCGGCTGTGGGGCAGCCGCGCCGCCGCGGCGTGGGCCTGACGCACCGGCAGCAGACGATCCTGCGCGCCCCACACGATTAGCGTGGGCACGCTAATCTGGGGCAGCCGATCGAGCAGCAAATAGCGCTGGCCGCCCCGGCCGAGGCCGTTGTGGATCACGGCCAGATAGCACTGCCTCGCCCCAGGCCGGCAAAAATGCCGGTAATGCTCCTCCACGATTTTGGGCGTGGCTTGGGCTTGATCGTAGAAGATGCTGCGCACGGCCAGGCGGACGAGGCGGCGGCTGGGTATGACGACCCAATCGCCCAGAATGGGCAGCCCCTGCAGCCGGAGAATCCAGCCGATCTCCGGCCCCAGACCGGCGGCGTCCACCAGCACCAGAGCCGAGACGCGCTGCGGGTAGGTCAGCGCCATCTGCAGGGCCAGAAAGCCCCCCAAAGAATTGCCGATGACCACGGCCTGGGCGATCTCCTGCACGTCCAGGAAGCCGCGCAGGAAGTGCAGCAGAAATTCCAGATTGCGATCGGCGGCCTGAGGCTTGTCCGACAGGCCAAAGCCGGCGATGTCCGGAGCGTAGACGCGATAGTGCTGGGCCAGGGCGGGGATGTTGGCCTCCCAGTGGCCCCAGTGACCGCCCAGGCCGTGCAGGAGCAGCAGCGGCCGCCCGCTGCCCGCCACCACGTAGTGCGTGTTGACCCCACTTACCTTGATGAACTCTTCTGGCATGACTGACCCCCAGAGGATTGGCGATTGACGATTGGCGATTGCCGATTGCCGATTGCCGATTGACGATTGGCGATTGACGATTGGCGATTGACGATTGGCGATTGACGATTGGCGATTTGTCCAGGCAGGTGTTTCGGCTGTTATTATACCACCGCCACGCTTGCGGTGCAAGATGAGCCCAGCCGGCCGCGCGCCCTTGCCATCGCCTGGCCAGCGTGCTATAATGAGAGGCGGCGGATTGGCGAACGGCCCGGCAATCGGCAATCTAAAATCTGAAATCTGCAATCTGCAATCTGCATTCACCCTGAGGCTGGCGTGTTCAATCCCTTGCCTTTCATCCTGATCATCATCCTCATCGCCTCCCTGTTCAAGGTCAGCTTCTTTTACTACCTCCTGTACCTGCTCTTCGGCGTGTACGTGCTGACCCACCTGTGGGCGCGCGGGGCGCTGCGGCGAGTCGCCGTGCGGCGGTGCTTCCCGGAGCGGGTCTTCCTGGGCGAGGAGTTCCAGGTGAACCTGGAGGTGGAGAATCGTAGCTGGCTGCCCGTGCCCTGGCTGCACCTGCAAGAGAATCTGCCGCTCCCCCTGGCCGCGCCAGGACGATTTCGCCAGGTGACCACCCTGGGGCCTCGCCAGCAGCGGCAATTCACCTACCCGCTGGCCGGGCGCTTCCGGGGCTACTACCCGCTGGGGCCCTTTGGGCTGGCCTCTGGCGACGTGTTCGGCTTCACCGAGGAACAGACGAAAGCGGGCGGCATTGACTACCTGACCGTTTACCCCAAGATCGTGCCCCTGCGCGAGCTGGGGCTGCCCTCGCCGACGCCCTTTGGCCGCCTGCGCAGCCGTGAGCCCCTGTACGAGGACCCGGCGCGCTTCTGCGGCGTGCGGGAATATCAGACCGGCGATAGTCTGCGCAAGGTGCACTGGAGCGCCAGCGCCCATTCCCGGCAGCTCCAGGTGAAGAAGTTCTCCCCGGCGATCACCCTGGAAACGGCGATCTGCCTGAATCTCAACGTCGCCGAGTACGAGCTGCGTCGCCTGGACTACACCAGCGAGCTGGCCATCGTCGTGGCGGCGTCCCTGGCCAGCCACCTCAGCGGCCAGCACCAGGCGGTGGGGCTGTTCACCAACGGTGCCGATCTCCTGGCCGGCGCGGCGCCCGAGGCGGGCCTGCCCATCGCCCTGCTGCCGCGCTACGGGCGAGATCACCTGCTGCAACTGCTCGGCGCTCTGGCCCGCGCCCAGGTGGCCGAGGGCCTGGCCTTCTTGGAGTTATTGAGAACCATCCGCCCGCGCCTCCCCTGGGGGGCCACGGTCATTGCCATCACGCCGCAGGAGACAACGCCCCTCCTGGACACCCTGACGATTCTGCGCCGCGCCGGTTTCCGCGTTGTCCTGATTGTCGTGGACCGCCTGGCCCGCACGAGCGCCTTGCAACAGCGCGCCCGCAGCCTGGGGTTCACCGCCTACGGCGTCTGGCGAGAGGAAGACCTGCGTAGACCTGACAGGTCTCCAAGACCTGTCAGGTCTGGCAGACAAATTGATGAGTAAAGATCAGCGCCCAGGTGAGGAGCCTGGCCCCGCAACCGCATCACCGGCCCCCTTCAGCCGCCAGTGGCGGGAGGGCCTGGAGGCGCCGACGCCATCCCCTGCCCCGGAGACGGCAGCGTCCCCGGCGGCACCCGAGGCCCCGCGCCGCGCCCCGCCCCGCCTGGCGGGCTGCAGCGGCCTGCTGCGCGATCTGCTCTCGCCGCCGCAGTTCGCCGCCGAACGGGAGGTGGCCCCCCTGGGCCGCGCCGAGGGTTTTCTGCAACCTGCCCTCCTCATCGCCACCATCCTGTTTTTCTTGACCGGCCTCATCAACCTGGGGCTGGCCCTGCAGCCGGATTGGGATACCAGCCTGCTGCTGCCCCTGGCGGCCATGACCGCCCTGATCGCCTACCTCTACTCCCGCCGCCTGTCCTCCGGGACGATTTTGCCTAAGGAATGGCTGGTGCTCCTGCTGCCCCTCGTCCTGCTGGCCCGTCTGACCACTTATGTCAACTTGGGTTTCCCCCGCCTCGCCGCCGACGTCGGGCGGTGGTGGCAGGCGCCCTTGAGCTTTTTCGATGGGGACTTCGTCATCAGCAGCCTCCTGCTCGTTCTGGTGTGGGCCGTGACCTTTGTCAGCACGCAGGACCTCAATCGCCTGCGCCTGCAGCGCGGCGAGCTGCCACCCCCCACCGACTCGCCCGCCTACTACATGTGGCTTACCGGCGGGGGGCGGCAGGTGGATCATACCACGCCGCTGAGGCATCTGGCCGGGCGCTTCCTGCTGGGCGGGGCGATCTTGCTGTTTTGTTCGGCCCTGGCGGCCATTGGCGTGCGGCAACTGCTCTCTGCCCCGGCGCTGCTGGAGCTGGTCACCTTCCGGCGGCCCACCCTCACCGCCGTCTACCTGAACGTCCTGCTGTACTTCCTCTGCGGCCTGCTCTTGCTGAGCCACGGGCAGCTCACCCGCCTGCGCACGTTATGGCAAGTAGAAGAGACCGCGGTCTCGCCGCTGGTGGGGCGACGCTGGGCGCCCCTGGTGGGGGGCTTCCTGCTCCTGGTGCTCTTCCTGGCCCTGCTCCTGCCCACGGCCTACTCCTTGACCCTGGCGGACGTAGTGCTGACCCTGGTGAGCATCGTGATGTTCATCGCCTCCTTATTCCTGCAACTTCTCTTCATGCTGTTCGCTCTCTTGCTTTCGCCACTTTTCGCCTTGTTCCAACAGACACCACCCACGCCGCCGGCGATCGCCCCTCCGCGGCCTGTCCTGCCCATCGCACCGCCGGGGGCGATGCCGGCCTGGCTGGAGGTGGGCAAATCGCTGCTCTTCTGGGGCTTTATCCTGGGGATCGTCGGCTATTCTGTCTATGCCTTGCTCACGCATCGCCAGGGGCGGCTGGGGCAAGGGGCTGCCGGCAGCCTCTTCGCCCGGCTGCGCGCCTGGGGGCAGGCGCTGCTCAGCCTGTGGCGATATTTAAGCGGCGCGACCCGCCGTGCCGTGCGCGCTGCCAGCAGCGCCGTGGTGGCCCGCCTGGGGCTGCGGCCGGGGGCGATGGGGCCGCGCCCCCGCTGGCTCTCCCTGCGCCGCTTGGGGCCCCGCGAGCTGATCGTCTACTTCTACCTGTCCATTCTGGAACGAGCCGGGCGGCTGGGCTATCGCCGGGGGCCGGGGCAGACGCCCCAGGAGTACAGCCAGACCCTCCAGGCGCGCCTGCCGGAGGTCCAGGACGATCTCTGGCCACTCACCGCCGCCTTCCAGGAGGCGCGCTACAGCCGCCACGACATCGGGCCGCAGCAGGCCAGCCCGGCCCGGCAGCACTGGCAGCGTCTGAAAACCGCCCTGCAGCGGCGCTGGCGGGCCGCGCGCAGTTGACAGAAAACCAGCAGGCTGCTACAATGCCCCGGGGCTAGGTACGAGGTATGAGGGACGAGGAACGAGGGGCTAGGTACGAGGTATGAGGGACGAGGTACGAGTGATCAGGTGAGGCATTCGTTCCTTGTACCTCGTACCTCATAGCTCATAACTCGTCACTCATTTAGCGTGAGGTTAGCAAGATGAACCTGTTTGACTACCAGCGTGAGGAGCAAATCGCCAAAGAAGCGCCGCTGGCCCTGCGTATGCGGCCGCGCAACTTCAGTGAGTTCGTGGGGCAGGAGGACATCGTGGGGCCGGGGCGCTTGCTGCGCCGCGCCATCGAGACGGACACGCTCTCCTCGTCCATCATCCTTTGGGGGCCGCCGGGCACGGGCAAGACCACCCTGGCGCAGATCATCGCCAACAGCACCAAATCCTACTTTGCCCGCATCAGCGCCGTCACCGCCGGCGTGGCCGACCTGCGTCGCCTGATTGACGAGGCCAGGCAGCGGCGGGGCATGTACAATCAGCGCACCATCCTACTCGTAGACGAGATTCATCGCTTCAACAAGGCCCAGCAGGATGCCCTGCTGCCGCACGTGGAGGACGGCACTGTTATTCTCATCGGCAGCACCACGGAAAACCCCTTCTTTGAGGTTATACCCGCCCTGGTCTCCCGTTCCCGCATCTTCGCCCTCAAGCCGCTGAGCGACGCCGACGTGGAAACGATCATCCGCCATGCTCTGGCCGATGCCGAGCGCGGCTACAGCAAGCTGCCCATCCGCCTGGACGATGATGCCCGGCAGCTCATGGTGGCGATTGCCGGCGGCGATGCCCGGGTGGCGCTCAACGCCCTGGAGCTGGCCGTGACGACCACCTCGCCGGGCGCTGACGGCTCTATTCACATCACCCGCCCCCTGGCCGAGGAGGCCCTGCAGCGCCGGGCTATTCTCTACGACCAGGAAGGCGACCAGCACTACGATACGATCTCCGCCTTCATCAAGTCCGTGCGTGGCTCTGACCCCGACGCCGCCCTCTACTGGCTGGCCAAGATGATCTACGCCGGCGAGGACCCCGAGTTCATCATGCGCCGCTTGCTCATCCTGGCCGCCGAGGACATTGGCCTGGCCGATCCCATGGGCATCGTGGTGGCCAATGCCTGCGCCCGGGCCCTGGAGTGGGTGGGGCTGCCGGAGGCGCAGTACCACCTGGCGGAGGCCACGCTGTACCTGGCCACAGCGCCCAAGTCCAACTCCTGCGGGGCCTATTTCCGGGCCCTGGCCGAGGTGGAGGCGCACGGCAAAGTCACCGTGCCCCTGCACCTGCGGGATGCTTCTTATCGCGGCGCCGCCCGCCTGGGCCACGGCAAGGGCTACAAGTACCCGCACGAGTACCCCGGCCACTGGGTGGCGCAGCAATACCTGCCCGACGCGCTGGCGGGCCGGCACTGGTACCAGCCCGGCGAGCTGGGCTACGAGCGGCGCATTGCCCGGCGACTGAGCGCCTGGCGTGCCGGTCGAGCGGCGCCAGAGGAGGAGTAGGATGGGGGCAAGGCGCGAAAAGGGCCGTGAGTTGTAACACCCACGGCCCTGCTCAGGAACTTGGCTCGTAGTGCGCGCTTCCAGCGCGTTCCTCAAGCCCCGATACATTGCTTCATTGTGATGTATCGGGGCAAGCGCTCAAGCGCCTACTACGAACCTATCTGCACTCAAATTTCTGCCTTCACACATACCGCCGAGGCGGTATGGCATTCTAGCAAAGGAATAGCTGCCTACACCTTTCGCCAAAGCTGCGCCGACACTTTCTGCCGCAGGGCCCGCACCTCGGCATCGGTCACGTCAAAATCCAGGTCCTGCCATAGTCCGCCCAGAGCTACGACTTTGCGGGGCTGCTGAACCTGGTATTTGAACTTGAGGAAGTCGAGGAAGTGGGAAAGCTCCTCCAAGCTCTCTGGTGGCAATCCTTCAAGGACCTGATATACTTTTTGTGTGGTAGTCTGTCCTGCGGTCATCCTTAATCCACCACTTTCACCAGCTTGCTTTCGGCAATGGCCGGATCGGTAGTTAGCAACGGGATATCCAGAGCACGGGCTGTGGCGGCGATAATACGATCTGGCATCTCAGGTATTGCTGCCGGACCAAAATCGCCTACGACGCGAACCACGGCCATGTCCAATGGTACGACACGGATGCTGGCATCTGGCTCTTCTGTTAGTGCCATCAGTTTGGAGACGGTCGTCTGAGAAACGCGTTGTCTTTGGAGCAAGAAAATCGCCTCAACTAGAGCAATGCTGGGCACCAGAATTTGGACGCGACCTTCGTCGGCTGCTTGGAACGCTGCCCTGGCAACCCGGGGTAAACGGCGATCATCAGTCAGGTGCCACAGGATACACTGCGTATCAGTGACGTAGCGTTTCACGGTTGCTCAATTTCGAATTTTCTCCACATCTCTTTTCGCGCTTCAGCGAGCAATTCTGGAGAAAAGTCGTATCCTTTCAGGATGCCGCCCAGTTTGACAATGCGTAGTGGAGGAGTTTGTTGTTCCTTGGGCGCGGGCTTGGCCTTGGGCTTGCGGGCCTTGAAGCGCAGAAACTCCAGGTATTTGCTCAGCTCCAGCAGGCTCTCCTCCGGGAGCTCCTGGATCTGCTCGTAGATTCTCTGGGCCAGTACGGCGTTACTGCTCATCGCTAACCTCCTGTTCTCGTATCGCCTACCATTATAGCGCATTCCGGCGCAATTGACAACAGCCGGTAGGGGCAACCCTGGTGGTTGCCCGGCGGCTGAGGGCCTGGAGGCCAGGCCACAATAAACAGTGGAGGTTTTGTCATGCCCTTCCCCTACACCGATCGCGCCCAGGCAGACGATTTCCTGTTCGAGTTCTTCCTGAGCACCAAGACGGTGCCCGCCCTGTTCGACGGCTGGCGGCAACTGGGCCTGGTGGTGGGCGTCAAGATTGAAGACCTGGACCTGGGCTACACCCTGGATTGCACCAGCGGCAAGGACGTGGTCATGAGCAAGGTTTATCCCAGCAAGCCTGGGGCGGCTCTTAAGCTGACCAGCGACACCTTCCACCGGCTGTTCAGCGGCAAGCTCAACATCATGATTGCCTTCAGCGCCCGCAAGGTCAAGACCGAGGGCAACGTAGCCGGCATCATGAAGCTCACCCCACTGATGCCCCCGTCCATCCAGTTGTACAAGGACTACCTCAAGAAGAAGGGCCTGCCAGAGTAACCACCACAGCCCAGACCTGACAGGTCTCGGAGACCTGTCAGGTCTGGGCAGCAGGAGGAGGAGCGCGCTATGCACATCCCAGACGACAAGCTGCTCTGGATGTATCGCAAAATGCTACAGATTCGCCACTTCGAGGAGCGGGTGGCCGTGGAGTTCGAGGCCGGCAACATTCCCGGCCTGGTTCACCTCTCCACCGGCCAGGAGGCCATGGCCGCCGGCACCTGCGCCGCTCTGCGCCCGGACGATTTCATCGTCTCCACTTACCGGGGGCATGGGCACAATCTGGCCAAGGGCGGCAGCCCGGCGCGCATGATGGCCGAGCTCTTTGCCCGGGAGACCGGCGATTGCCACGGCCGCGGCGGCTGCCTGCACATCACCGACTTCGGCGTGGGCAACCTGGGGTCTATGGGCATCGTGGGGGCGGGCGTTGTCCTGGCGCCGGGGGCGGCCCTGTCCGCCGTGCTGCGCGGCGCGGATCAGGTGACGGTCTGCTTCTTCGGCGATGGCGCTTCTAACCAGGGCATGTTCCACGAGGGCCTGAACCTGGCCGCCCTCTGGAAGCTCCCCGTGGTCTTCGTCTGCGAGAATAACCTCTACGGCGAGGCCACTCCCCAGGCGGAGCACCAGCCCATCACAGACATCGCCGACCGCGCCGCCAGCTACGCCATGCCTGGCGTGGTGGTAGACGGCAACGACGTGCTGGCCGTGCACCAGGCCGTGTGGGAGGCCGTCGCCCGGGCGCGGGCTGGCCAGGGGCCCACCCTCATCGAGGGCAAGACCTATCGCTGGCACGGCCACTACGTGGGCGATCCGGAGACCTACCGCACTCGCGAAGAGGTGGCCGCCTGGAGGGCCAAAGACCCTATCCCCCGCTTTCGCGCCTACCTGCTGGAGCGTGGCCTGCTTGACGAGGCCGCCGTAGCCCGCATTGACGAGGAGGTGCAGGCCGAGATCGCGGAGGCCGTGGCCTTCGCCGCCGCCAGCCCCTACCCCGACCCCGCCGAGGTCTGCCGCGACACCTTCGCCCCGCAGCCGCCGCCGGCCCCGGCGCAGCCCCTGCCCGGCGAGACGGTGCTCACCACCGGCCAGATCGCCCTGCGGGAAGCTCTGGCCGAGGAGCTGAGCCGCGACCCCCGCGTCTTCCTGCTGGGCGAGGACCTGCGCCAGGCCATCTTCGGCGTGTGCAATGAACTATACGAGGAGTTCGGCCCGGAGCGGGTGCGCAATACCCCCATCAGCGAGAACGCCATCATCGGCTGCGCCGTGGGTGCGGCCCTCACCGGGATGCGACCCGTGGCGGAGATTATGTTTGAAGACTTCCTGACCTGCTGCATGGACCCCATCGTCAACTCAGCGGCCAAGCTACGCTACATGACCGGTGGCCAGGTCACAGTGCCGCTGGTGATTCGCGTGCCGGGTGGCGCCGGCCTCTCCGCCGGGGCGCAACACTCCCAGAGCCTGGAGGCTCTCTTCTGGCACATCCCTGGCCTGAAGGTGGTGGCCCCGTCCACCCCGGCCGACATGAAGGGCCTGCTCAAAACCGCCATCCGGGACGATAACCCGGTGATCTTCTTCGAACACAAGGCCCTGTACTTTGAAGGCGGCGAACTGCCCCTGGGCGAGTACACGATTCCCCTGGGCCTGGCCGACGTCAAGCGCCCCGGCACGGACGTGACGATTGTAGCTTTCATGGCGATGGTGCCGCGCGCCCTCAACGCCGCCGAGATGCTGGCCGTCGAGGGCATCAGCGTAGAGGTCGTTGATCCCCGCACCCTCGTGCCGCTGGACATAGAAACGATTTTGGCCTCCGTGCGCCAGACCAAGCGGCTGCTCACCGTCGAGGAGGGCGCCCTCACCGGCGGCCTCGGCGCCGAGATTGCCGCCCGCGTGGCTAAAGAGGCTTTTGATTACCTGGATGCCCCCATCGAGCGCCTGGCCGGCCACGACTGCCCTATCCCCTTCAGCCCGCTGCTGGAGGAGGCGATGTACCCTAGCGAGGAGCAGATCGTGGCTACGGTCAAGCAGATGCTGGGGCGGGAGTAGCAGTCAAACCTTGCGAAGGTTGGGAACCTTCGCAAGGTTAGGACGGGAGTAGAAGAACGATGGTCATTGAAGTAATCTTGCCCAAGATGGGGCTGGTGATGACGGAGGGGCGCATCCAGAAGTGGCTGCGCCACGAGGGGGACTTCGTGCGCGCCGGGGAGGCGCTCTTTGAGGTGGCCACGGACAAGGCCGTGGTGGAAGTGGCCGCCAGGGGCGATGGCGTGCTGCGGCGCATCCTGGTGCCGGAAGGCACCGTGGTGCCCGTGGGCCGCGTGGTGGCCTTCCTCGCCGCCCCGGAGGACGTCTTACCGGAGATGGCGCCGCTCGCCGCCGCGCCACCTGCCGCCGCCCCGCCGCCTGTGGCTCCACCGCCGCAGCCGGCAGTCGCCGCCGCCGAGGGCGTGCGTGCCAGCCCGTTGGCCAAGCGCCTGGCCGCCGAGCGCGGCGTAGACCTGGTCCAGGTGCCCGGCAGCGGCCCCGGCGGGCGCATCACCGCCGAGGACGTGGAACGCTACCTGGCGGCAGTGGCCGCCGCCGCGCCTGAGGCCCCGCCCGCCGCGCCTCGTCCCTTCCGCCGCGAGCCGCTGACGGCCATCCAGAGCATCACGGCGCAACGGGTCGCCGATGTGCAGCGGGTGCCCATGGCCACCCTCATCGTGGAGGTGGAGGCCACCGCCCTGACAGAGGCCAAGCAGCGCCTGGCGGCGGCCGCCCTGGATGTCACTTACACCGATTTGCTGATCAAGGCCGTGGCTCTGGCTCTGCAGCAGCACCCGCTCCTGAACGCCAGCTTTGACGGTGACGCCGTCAAGATATTCCAGGTCATCAACGTCGGCCTGGCCGTGGCCGTCCCCCATGGGCTGGTAGTGCCCTCGCTGCCCGCAGCGGACCGCCAATCGCTGGCCG
>Ga0194126_10012171_pt1 | contig 10940 bp, 6 predicted proteins | sample TA2KigC150mmetaG_FD_148641 | JGI IMG/M metagenome (GOLD analysis project Ga0194126, IMG submission 148641) | Freshwater microbial communities from Lake Tanganyika, Tanzania - TA2015035 Kigoma Deep Cast 150m | ecosystem: Environmental > Aquatic > Freshwater > Lake | place: Tanzania: Lake...
CAAAAATAACTTCCGGTTTTGGCGGGAGCGCCGCCTGGCCGGATGCAAGGCGCGAGGAGGGAGCATCCCCGTTTTGGGGCTGTGACCGACGAGCTACGCCGGAGCCGGCCAGGCGCCGCCCCGCCCCGGAGGGCTGGGGCGATTTCGCTTTCTGGCTTCGTTTCTCCTCAGTCGCGGAGCCCTGGCTATGCTCCTTCGTCGTGCCTCGCCAGAAAGCGAAATCACCTCCGGAAAAACCGGAATTTATTTTTGCACAGACCCTTAAGGCAGCGTAAAACCGGAAACGATGGTCTGCTTGAATGTCGAGCTTCACGGCGCCTATGTGAGCCAAAGATAAACTGCCAGATCAAACGTGCCGCAGCACCGTCGGCGGCGAGACGGTGACATGGCAATCGGGGAAACGCTTTCGCATCAGTTGCCCCAAAATCAACTCGAACGACTCCGCGATTTTGCGCTTTTCGTCTTCCCCGGCGATCGCCTGGTCGCCGCCCACCTTTAGGCCCGCCAGACGGAGGACGCTGTGAGGGAGGAACCCTTCGATCTCCGCGTGCGCCGAGACGCGCGCCCTTCCCCCCGCCGGCGCCGGAGGCCACAGTCGCACGTGCGGCTTCACCGTCAGGTTGTGCGCGTGCGGTTTCAAAACGCCTGCGTCGCAGAGCGCCTCAAAATCCTCCAGGGACAACGCCAGGTCCTCCACCGGCGCCAGCGTCGGCTCGTGGATGCCGTAAATCGTGGCGTTGATCGGCGAGACCGCGGGCCGCATCAGCGGAAAGAAAATCACGTCGTCGATGTTTTCCTGCTCCGTGAAAATCATCGCCATGCGCTCGATGCCCGGACCAATCCCCGTCGTGGGCGGCATGCCGTATTCCAGCGCCTCCACAAAATCGAAATCCAGCGTGTGGAACTTGCCGGCGTCGCGTTCCTCCGCCCGATACGCTTTCCGCCAGGTTTCGAGCAAATGCACCGGGTCGTTCTGCTCGGACCAGTTGTCGCCGCATTCCATGCCCGCGATGAAAATCTCGAAACGCTCGGCAAAACGCGGATCCGCCGCCATCGGTTTGGCCAGCGGCGAGATTTCAACCGGATGCCCGAACACGAGCGTCGGCTGAATCAGTTCCGGTTCGACTTTGACCTCAAACGCCTTGACGAGCGCCTCCCCAATGCCGGGTTGCGGCTCGTTGATTCCGAGCGAGGCCAGCCGCGCGTTGGCTTCTTCAACCGCCTGCAAAACCGGGAAGTCAACGCCGGTCTTTTCCTTCACGGCGTCCGCCATGCTCACGCGCCGCCACGGCTGGCTGAAATCGATGACGTGGCCGCGGACGTTGAAGGTGGTCCGGCCAAAAGCGCTGATCGCGACGTGGCGGAACATGTCCTCGATCAGGTTCATGTTGTATTCGTAGTTCTCGTACGCCGTCATGGTCTCGACCATCGCGAACTCCGGGTGATGGCTGCGGTCGATGCCTTCGTTCCGGAAATAGCGTCCGATGGTATAGACTTTGTCATAGCCCGCGACGATCAGGCGCTTGAGATAAAGCTCGTGGGAGATGGCCAGGTACATTTCGCAGCCCAGCGCGTTGACGTGCGTTTTGAACGGCTTCGCCGTGCCGCCGCCGTATTGCGGTTGAATGGCGGGCGTCTGAAATTCGAGAAACCCGCGCTCGTTCAGGAAGGCCCGGAGGGCAGCGACCATCCTGCACGTGGCTGAAAACCGGTCGAACGACGACGCATCCAGGATGGCGTCCAGGTAACGCTTGCGAAGAATCTGCTCGCGGTCCTTCAAGCCCGACCATTGGTCCGGCAAGGGCCGGATGGCTTTGGTGAGCAAACGCAAACTTTCGACCAGCACGGAGATTTCCCCGCGTTCGGTCTTCACGACTTTGCCGGTGGCTTCGACGACATCGCCCAGGTCCAGGAGGTTCGTTTCCGCGTAGCCCAGGCGGCCCGCGGCCGCGTCGGTGGGTTGCACAACCTGGCGGCGGAGGAACAACTGAATCCGCCCGGTCTGATCCTGGACGTGGCCAAAGGCCAGCGCGCCTTGTTTCCGCCATGACAGCAAGCGCCCGGCCACCGTGACTTCCTGGGCTTGCAAGGCATCGAAACCGTCGAGAATGGCTTTGGCGTAATGAGAGCGGCGGCTGCGGGAGACGTAAGGGTTCAAGCCCAAAGAACGGAGGGAAGCCGCCTTTTGCAGGCGGGTATTGCGAATGTCGATCAGCGGATTCGTTGACACGCGAAGGGTTGTATGAGTTTTCAGTGCGGGGCGCAAGAACGTCGAGGTCGCGCAGGTCGCGCGGGCGATCCGTGATAAGCTGCCATAGTCACGGTTCCAAGCAAACGGTCCAGGAAACCGGTAGGGCGAGTCCGTCCCGGCGAGCCGCTTCACGCGCTTGGAACACGTCCGAAATCGGCTCGCTAGGACAGGCTCGCCCAGAGGGATTTCCCGCTTTCAATCATCCATGCACGACACGGACAAGTTTGTGTTGCATATGCAACATGAATTTGTCCATCGGTCGCGCGCCTGCGAGAACCGGTCGAGTTCCGCGTGAGCCAAAAGGAGTCCACGCTGTCTGATCGAAACAATGCCGTGCTTTCGCCAAGATTGAGCATGCAGAGCGCGGCGCAGGTCCAAACGCAAGCTGGATATTTCCAGAAGGAAAGGCATAGTAAGGGCCGGAGCTGGCAGACCATGAGACCAAACAATTCAGAATCCGCGCAATTCGGCGAACGGCGAATCTTCTCTCGAATCGGGCGGCGGCCGCTTCGCTTTGCCCTGGGCTTATGCGTCTTGCTCCATTCCCTGGCCGCCTCGCTCCGCGCGGAGTTGCAGTTCGACATCTTCGTCGGCTACGACAGCGTCGTGCGCGAGGCAAGCTGGTTTCCGATCGCGTGCGAAGTGTTCAACGACGGCCCGACTTTCAACGCCTATCTCGAACTGTCCGCGGCCAACCTTCGCGCCGACCAGGTGCGCCGGGTTGCGATGGAGTTGCCTACCAACACCCGCAAGCGGTTCGTCATTCCCATGTTCGCGTCCGGAGGCCGGTTTTCTCAATGGAGCGCGCGCCTGGTGGACGACCGCGGCCGGGTCCAGGCGGAGCGGCCGAACTTGCAGCCCCGGATCCTGGCCTGGGAAGGCATCCTCATGGGTTCGTTGTCGCGATCCTTTGCGGGGATGCCCGCCCTTCCGGAGTCGCGGCAAAACCGGCCCGAACTCAAACCGCAAGTCGCGCGGATGCTGGTCGAACAATTCCCGGATAGCCCCATTGCGCTGGAGGGGCTGGACGTTTTCTACCTGAACTCGGAGAAAGCTCTGGAATTGAAAGTGAACCAGGTGTCGGCGTTGCTCGCGTGGGTCCGGGGCGGCGGGCATCTCATCGTGGGGGTCGAACAGTTGGCCGACGTGAACTCCACGCCCTGGCTGCAACAGCTTCTTCCCTGCGACCTCAAAGACCTGGTCAACGTCACCGTGGATGCCTCGCTTCAACAGTGGCTCCAGAGCGGCGACAGCGGAGAGGCGGTGTTGCGGGCCTCCGTCATTTCTTCCCGGCGGCGGGGAAATTTCGGCGGGCAAAACTCCTACGCCACTCTCGTCGCGGATCCCGCATTCGCTCAAGCTCAAGCCGCGGTGGCGATAGGTTCCCTGCGGGATGGACGCATGGTCCTTGAAGCTCAAGGCCGGCCTTTGATCATCGATGCCAAACGCGGCCGGGGCCAGGTCACGGTGCTGACGTTCAGTCCGGAACGCGAACCGTTCCGGTCGTGGAAAAATCGCCCCTGGTTCTGGTCCAAACTCATCGGCGTGCCGTCGGATTGGTACACCGCGCCTGATATCTCAGCCTATGGCGGGTTCAGCTTGGACGGCGTTTTTGGCGCGCTGATCGACAGCCGGCAAGTGCGCAAATTGCCCGTGCAATGGCTGCTCCTGCTGCTGGTCGTTTATCTCATCGTCATCGGCCCGTTCGACCAATACTGGCTGAAAAAGATCGGACGCCAGATGCTCACCTGGGTCACCTTTCCCACCTACGTCGTGTTGTTTTCGCTCCTGATTTATTTCATTGGCTACAAACTGAGGGCAGGGGAAACGGAATGGAACGAACTGCACGTGGTGGATATTCTCCCGCGCGGCGCCAATCGCGCCGACCTTCGCGGACGCACTTATGCCTCGGTCTATTCCTCGTCGAACGCGCGATATCCAGTCGCCTTCACCCCGGCGGCACCGGATGTGGCCGATCAGACGCACGCGACGTTGCGCGGCGAGGTGCTCGACCTTTACGGCAGCGGACGCGAGAGCAGCCGCGCGACGATTGAACAGCATGGCAACACTTTCCGCGCCGAGGTCTTCGTTCCGGTGTGGACCAGTCTCCTTTACGTGAACGATTGGCTCCAACCGGGAACGCCTCCGCTCCTGGCCTCGATTTCCACTCAAGGCGCGACCTGGGACGTCAGCGTCCAAAACATGCTGGACCATCCGCTGACCGACGCGCGAATCGTCGTGCGCTCGCTGGTGTTTGAGTTGAGCACGCTGCCGCCGGGCGAGAAGAAGGAGTTCAAGCTGGAACCGAGCAAAGGAATGGCGCTCCAAAACTTCGTCCTTCAACATGGCGGGAGATTTCAGGAGGCGATCAATGCGCGGCGCAGTTCGTTTGGCGACAACCAGCGAGGCCAGCTTGAAAATCCGGCCCTCAATGCGTCGGTGGCCTCGTTCTATTCCTACCTTCAACCCCATCCGCAGCAGCGCAACTTTGTGGCGCCGCCAGGCCTGGACCTGACTCCATTGATCCAGCGGGGCGACGCCGTTCTGCTGGCCTTCGACCCGAACCACACGTTCACCAACCCCATCAACGGTTTCAAACCGCCGAGAAGCCAGCGGAGTACGCTGCTGCGACTGGCCATCACGCCCGACACCGCGCCTCGGGGTTGAACGGGCAAATCGAATGAAGCTCAGTTTTTTAACCACGGATGACACGGATAAACACGGATTTGAATTCTTTCCAATCCGTGTGAATCCGTGGTTTAATTTCAAATATCTTTCGCCAGGATCAGGATTAGGAGTGGGACTCGGATCAGGTTCGATTACGTGGACAACATTTTACCCTTCACCTTGACCTCAGTATGCCAAACGAAACGACGAATGGAACGCCTGCCGTGCAGACCTACGGCCTCACCCGGGTCTATGGCGGGACGATTGCGTTGAACTCGATCGATCTCATCGTCAACAAAGGCGATCTTTTCGGGTTCATCGGCTCCAACGGCGCGGGCAAGACCACCACGCTTCGCATCCTCGCGACCTTCCTGGCTCCTTCCGCTGGCCGCGCCGAAGTGCTCGGCCACGACGTCGTGAAAGACGCCGATGCCGTCCGCCACGTGATCGGGTACATGCCCGACTTCTTCGGGGTCTATAAGGACATGGAGGTGACGGAGTATCTCGATTTCTTCGGGGCGTGTTACAAGATTCCTTCCTCCAAGCGCGAGAAAACCGTCAACGACGTGCTCGAATTGGTCGGGCTCAGCGAAAAACGTGGCGCGCTGATCGGAGCGCTCAGCCGGGGCATGCAACAGCGCCTGGGCCTGGCGCGCGTATTGATCCACGATCCGCGCCTGCTTTTGCTCGACGAACCGGCCAGCGGCCTGGACCCCCGGGCGCGCATCGAGGTGATGGCGATTCTCCAGGAACTTCAGCGGCTCGGCAAAACGATCATGATTTCCTCGCACATCCTGAGCGAACTGCAAACCCTCTGCAACCGCGTCGCCATTATCGAGAAGGGGAAATTGATCTACACCGGCCCGGTCCAAGGCGTGCGCGATCAAATGGCCACAGGCCAGATTTATTGGGTCACCGTGCGGGACAATTCAGCGAAGGCCCTGGAGCTTCTCAAGGCCCGGTCCGAAGTGGCCGAAGCCGTCCCGGTCGATGGCCAGGTGAAAGTGACATTCAAAGATCACGACACCGACCCTGGCTTCATCGCGGAAACGCTGGTGCAAGGCGGATTGAGACTGACGGGATTATGGGAAGATGAACTGGGTCTCGAAGAAGTCTTCCTGCGCGTGACAAAAGGCGAGACGCAATAGGCGGTTACCGCTCGATAATCTCGACGACACTTTCCGTTTCAATCCGCACAGCCTCCGATTCTTCAAAGCAGAAGATCATGTGGTAAATCCTTTGGCGCACCCAATTCCCAGGCCTCATTGAAAGTGTATTGTGCGCCATTGGACAGGCGCACGATAAACGGCCGGAACGGTTGCCGCTCTGCGAAACTCTTAATCTCTGTCCCTTTCACTGGGAGAATTCTATCGGTTCAGGCAGTTGTCGCCCGTCGAAAAACGGCGCAACCTCAGCCCATTCACCCTTATTTCCAAACCAAAACGTGTGAGTTCAGCTTTGGTGTCACAGAGAAGCCGCACGCTTGACCGTTTCAGCACCCATAAATAGCTTCCTCTCATGAGCGAACAGGAACTGAGGGCGCTCCTGGCGGACCTGGCGAGGAAACAAGCCGACGAGCACGCCAAGACAGAATCGGCCCAGCAGCGGACGGAGGAGACTTTGCGCCAGGTCACCAAACAACTCGGTGGGCTGGGGAACAAGTTCGGCTCCTTCACTGAAGGCCTGGCGTTCGATTCCATGCGCCGCATTCTCAAGCAACATTTCGGCGCGGAAGTCGTTTCGTCCCCGACCAAAGCCTTTCGCGGCGCCCGAACGCAGGAATTTGACATGGTGGGCGTCCGCAATGGACGGCACAAGGAGGTTTATCTCGTCGAAGTCAAAAGCGAATTGAACGCCGATGAACTGAAGAAGACTCTCAAGAAACTCCGGGAATTCTTCCGGTTCATGCCGCATCTCAAGGGCATGAAGCTTTACGGCATCATCTCCGCCGTCGATGTGCGCGGCGCGCTGGCTGACCGTGTGCTCCACGAAGGGCTCTACCTCGCCACGGCCAGCGACGAGAATTTCAAACTGGTAAAGCCTCCCGGCGGCTTTAAGCCAAAGGTCTTCACCGCCGAGTGACGTCCCGAAGCCAACGCTGCAATTGTAACACCGCCACGGACCAAACTGATCACTGAATACTGATCACCTCGACCTCGCATGCGGCGCTTCCAGGATGGGTTTCTTCTCCGCTTCTTGCCGGATGCGCGACAGCTCCAGTTCTTCGATCAACACCGCCGGAGCGATCACGGAAGACGCCGGCGCGGTGCCCCCGGCGCTGTTGTGCACGCTCTGCGCGCTCCCGGCCGCGATGATCCGGCGCAAGCTCCGTAAATCGATCGCGCTGAACTCGCAGCCCCTCACCGGCTCTTCCCGGCCATCCGCGACATACACCTTGTAAATCGAGATCGGATCGCCAACCAAACGTCCCGCGCCACCGCGCCCGCCGCCGCGGCCGAATCGCCCGCCTGGCCCGCCAAAGCCAGCCGTCCCACCAACGCGGCCCGAAAGCGCGGTGATTCGCAACCCGAATTTGAGTCCTTCCGCCTCCGCGGCCGAATCGCCCGCCTGGCCCGCCAAAGCCAGCCGTCCCACCAACGCGGCCCGAAAGCGCGGTGATTCGCAACCCGAATTTGAGTCCTTCCGCCTCGGCGGCGTCGATCAGTTCTTTCTTCAGCTCGTCCGGACTCAAGCCCTTGGCAGCTTCGATGTAAAGGCAGCCGATTGCCGAACGCGGCGTTTCCCCGCCGACACGGCGGCCGTGCCCGTTGGATTTCGCGAATTGTTTCGTCGGCGTCCGCGACATGATCATGCCGTCGAGTTTGCCCTCGACCACGAGTTCCACGCGCTCCGCCGGAACCCCTTCGTCGTCGAACTGATAATGGCCGGCGAGGAATGTGTCCTGGAATTTCCGGTTGCGCGGATCATCGTAGATGTGAAATGTCGTGGGCAGAATGCGCTTGCCCAATCGCGTTTCAAGGTCGTCGCCGCTCTGCAAAGCGCGCCGTTGTGAGCCCACGGGCTCAGGCTGGCCTGCGAGGCCGGCGGCAAGGAGTTGGCGGAACAACTGCGCAGTCGCAACACCGTCGAACAACACCGGCCCCGTGTAATCTTCCAACACCGGGGCCTTCAGCATCGAGGCCAGCCTCTGCGCCAGTTCCTCGACGTCGGCCAGGACTTTTTCCAATGCGGGAAGCCCCTCCAGCGAGGACGCGTAATAGGCCAGCGAATCCGCAACCCGCTGGCCATCCGGCGCCTGGGATCCCGCGCTGATTCGCAGGAGAGCGCCCGTGTCGGTGTAGCGAAGACGGGAGCCCTCCGAATTCACGAGGTAACGGTTTTCCACGCCCGCCACGAGGCTCAAGTCTGCGCTCTGAATGTGGCGATAACTCGCAAAACGTGCGGAAATGCGGCGCGCATAATCCTCCCACGCCTTGGAATCGATGGAGAGGTTGAGCCGGGGCTGGATTACGGTGACGGCGCCGGCTTGGGCGAAATCCGCCGCGCGCTCCTGGACGTTGCGGTCTTTCATGTAAGCGCGCTTTTGCGTCAGCGTTTCCACGGCGTCCTTGTACTGGGCGTCCGTGGCGAGCCAGATCGCGTGCCGCAAGCCCGCATAATCGTCATCCACGGGAAGCTCCGCGCTGCCGCTGAGACCGCGCTGGCCGCCGCCGCGTCCGACAAAATTTGAATTGTCGAGGTCGTAGGCGCCGACTCGGACCTGACTCTGAAAAATGCGGGAACGGTTTTGATCCGAGTTTACAATCGAGCCATACGAAGCGGTGATGCGATAGGTGGCCGTGTCATCGACGGAATACTGGACGAAGTACGGTTTATCGAGATCCGCCAGGCGCAACGTCATCGTCCGCTTCAGCTCATCGCTGAGGGCTCGGAAAACGACGTCGCTCTCCGGAACTTCGTCCGCGAAAGCCAGGCCGCTGAATAGAAGGATCAAATGAAGAAAAGCCAATCCGAGCGCGCGGTGAAACAAAAACGCCGTGGATACGCTCGCATGCTCTTCCCCCTCACCCCGGCCCTCTCCCTTGGGGAGAGGGTGAAATCGAAGGGAGTGATGGGTCGATTCATGGAGGTCGGAATGGTGGAGGCTGCAATCCATGTCTCCCTCTCTCTGAGGGAGAGGGCCGGGGTGAGGAGGAACGGCGCCCTCGAAGCTCGGTGGCCGGGGGATTCCCCAAAAGGGCTGAAAAGAACTCATAACGCTCGCTCCTTCTCCGAATTGGGCGCGGGCAGGATCGGCAGGCGCTCCTGCGAACGCTCGCGCTTTTCGATTTCAATCTGCTCGACCAGGATGCTCGGCGACACCGCCGAAACCGGCACCCAGCCCGATTCCGCGCCGCACGTGCCGTTGAACACGGCAGGATCGTCGCCCGTCGCGAGGATCTTCGAGAAACACGAGAGCGGCGTGCCGACGATATCGACCCCGCGCACGAGTTCCTTGGGCCGGCCATCCGCGTAGAGGCGATACACGACCACGGGCAGCACTTTGAAGGCTTGCGGTCCTCCGCGCGTGGTCATCGTAAATCCCCCTGTAATGTCTTCGAAGAGGTAGCCGTAAGACTTGTTCTGTTTCTTGCACTCGTCCACGAGCATTTGCTGGAGCTTCTCGAAGGGCACCGTCCGGGTCGAGTGGACCATGAGATTGCCCTGGCGGGACACGGCCTGGCGTCCAGGTTCGCGCCGGCCATGACCGTTGGACTTCGTGAAGTCCAACACGGGGGAGCGCGACAAAAGGAAAGTTTTCAAAACTCCGTTCTCGACCAGATCCACGCGGGAAGCAGGCACGCCTTCGTCATCAAAGCGGTAGAAGCCGCGCAAGTCTTCGGCCCCGAAGCGGGGCTGAGTCGGATCGTCCGTGACGCTCAGAAACTCCGGCAGAATCGGCTTCCCCACCATCTTGGTGAACGTCTGCCCTTCCTCGACGTCCTTCTGGCGATGCCCCTCAATGCGATGCCCAAAAATCTCGTGGAAGAACACGCCGCTGGCGCGATTCAAGAGGATCGCCGGTCCGGTGTAGGGTTCGACCAGCGGCGCGGCCCGCAGCGCCAGGACCATCTCGATCACCTTTTGGAAGGCTTCGCGGACTATCTCCTCGGAAGGCAGCCCGGCTTCGCTTGCGCAATTGAAGATGTAACTCTGGCTCAGATCCATGCCATCCTCCGCTTTGGTGCTCGCTGAAAGCACGACGCGAAAGCGCTCCGCCGCCGTTTTCAAACGCGTGCCTTCGCTCGTGACCACGTGGCGGTTCTCGGCGGCGCCCACCACCGCGACCATCGAGTCGTAAATCAACGGATAATCCAGGGCGAGCCGCGAGACACTTCGCACGCGCTCAACCCAGGCCTTGCGATCCAGACTGAGTTCGGCGTCCGGCTCAGAGTAACGGCTCGGCGTTTCGCGTGAGAAATCGTGCGCTTTGCTTTCCTCGGCGACGGTGGTTTTGAGATCGGTCTTGACGCGTTGAAAACGCTCGACCGCGGCCTTGAAGATGCGATCTGTCGATTGCCAGAGCGCGTGTTTGACCGCCATCGGACTGTTCTCAATCGGTAGCGAAGCGGACCCGCCGAGAAATCGCCCGAAACGTCCGGCATCCGTCCCGCCGCGAATCTGGTGCGTGTTGTCGAGTTCGTAATCCCCGACGCGCAGGTCCACGTCCAGCACGCGCGCGCGGCTGGCGTCCTTGCGGCGGAGCGCTCCAAGACTGCCCCGGATGGTGACGGCAGCGACGTCCGTGACCGCGTAGCAAAGGTAGTACGGCTTGAGTCCGTCATCGGCGGCCAGATGTTTCATCGAGTGTTCGAGTTCTTCCGCCAGCACGGCCGTCAGCGCGTCGGGAGTTGCGGCGGCGGGAGGATCGTGCTGCGCGAAAAGCCTGACGCAGAGAAACAAACCGGCGAGAGTGAATCCAGTGCCTTTCATGACAAGAATGCGGTTCGGATCGGTTGCTCGGTGATGAGGCCAGGGTAGTCTGGCTCCGGGTCCGCGCGCAATAGAAACCGCTGGCGCG
>Ga0194126_10012175_pt1 | contig 10938 bp, 16 predicted proteins | sample TA2KigC150mmetaG_FD_148641 | JGI IMG/M metagenome (GOLD analysis project Ga0194126, IMG submission 148641) | Freshwater microbial communities from Lake Tanganyika, Tanzania - TA2015035 Kigoma Deep Cast 150m | ecosystem: Environmental > Aquatic > Freshwater > Lake | place: Tanzania: Lake...
AAAAAGAAGATCGATAGTATCGAAAAGTATGTTATCAGCCAGTTAAATAGTATTACCCTAAAAGATTTACTATAATAATATAGAGGTAGGGAGAGTGGCAAAAAGGAAGATCATTAAAATCGAAGAGGCAAAATGCAATGGCTGCGGGTTATGTATCCCCAATTGCCCTGAAGGCGCAATTCAGATTATCGATGGCAAGGCAAGGCTGGTCAGCGACCTTTTCTGCGACGGTCTGGGTGCCTGTCTTGGCCATTGCCCGCAGGGCGCGATAAGCGCTGAAGAACGAGAGGCTGCCCCCTATGATGAGATAAAGGTTATGGAGAATATTGTAAAACAGGGTCATAATGTAATTGCCGCGCACCTTAAGCACCTGCTTGAGCATAATGAGAAAACATACCTCAGCCAGGCTAAAGAGTATTTAAAGAATAAAGGAATAGCGGTTGATATCGAACAGGATAAGCAGACTAAAAACTGTGCCTGTCCAGGCTCAAAAGTAATAGATTTAAAAGTAAATACGCAGGCTCCCAATGCAGCCAGCCCCAAAGAGATAGAGCCCCAGCTAAAGAATTGGCCGATCCAGCTGATGCTAGTGCCAGAGAGCGCCCCTTATTTTAAGGGAGCAGAGCTGCTTATTGCTGCTGATTGCGTGCCTTTTAGCTATCCTTCTTTTCACGAACGCCTCTTAAAAGGAAAGATTCTTCTGGTGGGATGCCCCAAGCTAGACGATGCCGGTTATTACCAACAGAAGTTAACCGGGATCATTAAAAATAACGACTTAAAATCTATCACCTGCGTGCGTATGGAAGTGCCTTGCTGTTTTGGTTTAGTTAAAATTATTCAGGAGGCGCTTAGGCTTTCAGGTAAAGATATAGCGTTTAAAGAGATTATCGTGAGCATAAAAGGAGAGTTATTAAAATGATTAATAAATGCCCTGGCCAGGATAAAAGGAATGTTAAGGCTGAAACTCTTACCTGCTCTGATTGCGGTTACCAGCTTGAGATATTCTCCGATGAGATAGGCCTGCGTTGCCCTAAATGTAAAAATTTAGTCTGCCGTCAGAGGCTGCCTGCTTGCGTTGATTGGTGTAAGTCTGCCAGGGAATGCATGGGAGAGGTCCTGCGCATAGCGCAGGACAAATCAAAGGCTAATCACCAGAGTTAGCCTTTGATTTGGAAAATATAAACAATTACCGGGAGGTTAACCATGTTTTGTTATCAATGTGAACAAACTGCAGGTGGTAGCGGTTGCACAAAGGCAGGGGTATGCGGTAAAGACGCGGATATCCAGAGCCTGCAGGATACGCTGCTTTTTGGCTTAAAGGGTATTGCTGCCTATGCCTTTCATGCCAGGGAATTAGGATTTAAGGATGATCAAGTCGATGCCTTTATGCACCAGGCTTTATTTAAAACCCTTACCAATGTAAGCTTTGACCAGGCTCAATATCTAGAGATGGTTTTAGAGTGCGGCAGAATTAACCTTAAGGTGATGGAGCTTTTAGATAAAGCAAATACCTCAAGGTTTGGCAATCCCCTTCCTGTTGAAGTGCAAAGCGGGACAATTAAGGGGCCTGCTATACTGGTTACCGGCCACGACCTCTTGGACCTTTATGAGCTGCTTAGGCAGAGTGAGGGTAATGGGGTTAATATTTATACCCACGGAGAGATGCTCCCTGCGCATAGTTATCCGAAGCTTAAAGAATTTAAACATTTAGTAGGTAACTACGGAGGCGCCTGGCAGGAGCAGAAAAAGGAATTTAATGATTTTAGCGGAGTGATCCTGGTTACTACTAATTGCGTGCAGATTCCTCCTGCCGGTACTTACCTTGAGCGCCTCTTCACTACCGGTATTGCAGGAGTAGCGGGTGCTGTGCATGTAGAGAGGAAGGATTTCTCTGCGATTATAGAGAAGGCCCTCTCTTTACCTTCCTTACCAGAAGAACCGGGTAAAAAGATTTTGACCGGGTTCCACCATACGGCAATCTTAGGCTTAGCAGATAAGATCGTAACCGCGGTCAAGGCCGGTAAGATAAAGAGGTTCTTTTTAATCGGCGGCTGCGACGGCGCAAAGCCCGGAAGAAATTATTATACTGAATTTGCCGAGGGGGTACCCAAAGACTGTATAATACTGACTTTAGCCTGCGGTAAATACCGTTTTAACAAGCTTGACTTTGGCAGTATTGACGGTATCCCCAGGCTTATAGATATAGGCCAGTGTAATAATGCCTATTCAGCTATACAGGTTGCCCTGGAGCTGGCCAAGGCATTCAATTGCGGGGTGAATGAACTGCCGCTTTCTTTCATACTCTCTTGGTATGAACAGAAGGCAGTAGCCATACTGCTTACTTTATTAGCCCTGGGTATCAAAGGGATGCGCATCGGCCCTACCCCGCCGGCATTTATTACGCCGGGGGTTTTTAAGATATTGCAGGATAATTATGATTTAAAGTTGATTACTACAGCTAAAGAAGATTTGGCGGAGATCCTGCGCATAGCGCAGGACAAATCAGAAGCTAAGCACCAGGGGTAGCTTCTGATTTGGATTTTAAGCTTGCATAGGATAAAACAAACACAAAGCGCCAGAGATCCTGTGCATAGCACAGGACAAAACAAACACAAAGCGCCAGAGATCCCGTGCATAGCACAGGATTAACCAAGGCCTAAGCACCAGGGGTAGGCCTTGGTTAAGGCAGCCTTTGATTTGTTTTAATTGCTGGTATATAATATTAAACATGGAAACGATCAGGGCTAGGTTAATTGAGACCATAGATAGGGCTCCCGGTATAAGGAGTTTTAGGTTTATGCCAGAGAAACGCGTAAATTTCCTGCCGGGCCAGTTTTTAGAGGTAATCTTTGACCTCCAGAACAAAGATTTAAACAAATATCTTTCTTTTTCCTCTTCCCCTTTCAAAGAGTATATAGAATTTACCAAGCGTCTAAGCAGCAGCCTTTTTTCGGAGAAGCTGAAAGGCCTGCAGGTTAATGACGAAGTCTTACTGAAAGCTGCCCTGGGCAGCTGCGTCTTCAAAGAAGAATACAAAAAAATAGCCTTTCTGGTAGGCGGGATAGGGATCACCCCGGTTATCTCTATATTGGATTATATAGCAGAAAAAGGCCTTAAAACCGATGCCTCGCTTTTCTATTCTAATCGTACTGACGAAGATATCGCCTTTAGAAAAGAGCTAGATCTTTTGCAATCACAGAACAACAATATCAAGGTTTTTTACCTGGTTACCGAATGCCAGCCGCGCGATAAAAAATGTTTCTTCGGCCGCATAGATAAAGATTTTTTAACCAGCCAGGCGCAGGATTATAAAGAGCGGGTCTTCTTTATCTTCGGCCCCCCTAAAATGGTCGAGGCAATGCAGGGGATTTGTTTGGATATCGGGTGCAAGAAGGAAAATATCAAGACAGAAAACTTTATCGGTTATTAAAATTAGCAAAGGAGGCTTAAATATGGCGACAGTAAAGGACCTATTGCAGACAGCGGATTACAAAAGCGAAAAACACGTTCCGTTTATTGAGCTGGAGGGTAAGGTTCAGAAAGGAGAGTGGCTATCTGTAAGAGTAAGCGTGGGAAAAGAAATACCACATCCCAATACCACGGAACATCATATTAGCTGGTTTGAGCTTTATTTTCTTCCTCAGGGAGAGAAATTTCCCCAGCAGTTAGCACGTTTTGAGTGCGCAAGCCACGGCGCATCTGTGCAGGGGCCGAACGCCAGCACTATTTATACAGCGCCTGTTTTAACCTGCGCCTTTAAAACAGACAAGCCGGGGGCCCTGCATGCGCTGTCTTTTTGTAATATACACGGGATCTGGGAGAGTTCAAAAGATTTAACCTTAGAATAAGGAGGAGAAATGGACAAGAAACTGGAGAAGGCTTTTAACGAACAGATAAAGAATGAACTTTATTCCGCTTACTTGTATTTAGCTATGGCTGCTTATTGTGAGTCAAAGAATTTAGCAGGGTTTGCTCATTGGCTTAAAGTACAGGCCAAGGAAGAGCAGTCCCATGCTATGAAGCTCTTTGATTTCCTGATTGACCGGGGGGTGCGTGTTGTGCTGCAGGCGATAGCTCAGCCGCCGCTAGATTTTTCTTCTGCTGCGGATGTGTTCGAGAAGACCTTAGAGCATGAAAAGAAGGTAACTGCGTTGATCGATAAGCTTTATATGCTCTCCAGGGAACTTAAGGATAATCCAGCGGCAATATTCCTACAGTGGTTTGTCAGCGAGCAGGTAGAAGAAGAGAAGAACGCCGCGCAGATCTTAGATACCATTAAGGTCATTAAGCCTGATTCAGCTGCCCTGATCATGCTGGATAGGGAGTTAGCTAAGCGCGAAGGTTAGGATCAGGTTTAGGAGGTAATATGCTAGAGAAAGTAACCTTTAAAGGCGCCCCGCTTACTTTGGTAGGCAGGTCTCTGAAAGAGAATACTCCGGCCCCGGATTTTATAGTAGTCTCGCAGGATCTAAAAGAGAAGAGCCTGGCTGACTTTTCCGCTAAAATAAAAATTATTACTTTTTTCCCTTCCCTGGATACCCCTGTCTGCGATCTGCAGGTTAAAGAATTTAATAAAAAGGCCTCAGGCATTTCGCCTGAGGTAGTAATTATCGGGATAAGCAAGGACCTGCCTTTTGCCCAACAGCGCTTCTGCGAGGCCTTTGAGATTAAAAATGTTTCGCTGCTCTCTGATTATAAAACCTCATCCTTCGGGATTAACTACGGGCTGCTCATAAAAGAGCTAAATCTTCTGGCCAGGGGAGCGCTGATCCTGGATAAGAATAATATCTTGCGTTACAGGCAGGTAGTAGGGGAATTAACTGCTGCGCCTGATTATGCGGCGGCACTAGGCGCATTAGAAGCAGTATTAGAGAACCCGGCGCTTCCTATCGTCAATGAGTTGCCCAATAAATGTAAGCCTTGTACAGAGGGTATGCCAAGCTTAGCGCAGGATAAGATAAAGAAACTGCTTGCCCAATACCGCGGCTGGGAGCTGGTAGAAGATAAAAAACTAGTCAAGGAATTTAAATTCAAGGATTTTCTAGAAGCAAAATATTTCCTGGATTTAGTGGCAGTTATCTGCCAGGAGCAGGGGCATCACCCGCATATCAGCCTGGGCTATGCAAAGTTAAAGATTACTCTTACTACCCATGCCGCAGGTGGCCTCACCGATAACGATTTTATTCTGGCCGGGATGATAGACCAGCTGAATAATTAAAATAAGCTTTAAAACTTAGGGAGAGAAATGGAAAAAGTAGAGATTATAAAAGATATATTTTGGGTGGGCGCAGTGGATTGGAATGTGAGGAATTTTCACGGCCACACCTATTCTACTAACAGGGGCACCAGCTATAATGCCTATCTTATCCTGGATAAAAAAATAGCCCTTATAGATACTGTATATGGGCCCTTTGCCCAGGAGATGATTGAAAGGATCAGCCAGATCATCGCTCCTGGAGAGATCGACTATATTATCTCAAACCACGTAGAAACAGACCATTCCGGAGCGCTTCCGGCGATAGCTAAGCTTTGCCCTAAGGCAAAGGTCTTAGGTACCCAGAAATGTAAGGAAGGCCTGCATAAGCATTATTACGCAGACTGGGAATTCTCAGTGGTAAAAACAGGGGATAAATTAGAGCTGGGCAAAAGGACGCTGACTTTCCTGGAAGCGCCGATGCTGCATTGGCCGGATAGTATGTTTACCTATTGCCCAGAGGATCAACTTTTACTACCCAATGACGCCTTTGGCCAGCACTATGCAAGTAGCGGCCGTTTTGATGATGAGGTTGATCAATGCAGCTTGATGCAGGAGGCAGCAAAATACTATGCCAATATCCTCTGGCCCTTAAGCTCGCTTGTCTTAAGAAAGATCGAAGAAGTAGAGAAGGCCAAGATCCCCATAAAGATGATTGCGCCCAGCCACGGGATTATCTGGCGTAAGGACCCAGCAAAGATAATCAATGCCTATGTAAGCTGGGCCAAGAATGAAGTTAAGCCCAAAGTAGTAATTATCTATGAGAGTATGTGGGGCTCAACCGAGAGGATGGCCAAAGCAATAGCCCAAGGTATAATTGATAACGGCCTAGAGGTAAGAATCTTTGACGTGGCGGTTGCCGATCGCACAGAGGCAATAAAAGAGATGCTGGATAGCAAAGGCTATCTTATTGGTTCCTCAACTCATGATAATGGGATGCTTCCTGCTATCGCCGGTTTTATGCAGTTCTTTAAAGGGCTTAAGCCGAAGAACAGATTAGCCTCTGCCTTCGGTTCTTATGGCTGGGCAGGCGGGGCATTGAAGGAGCTGGAGTCAGGACTACGGGAAGCCGGGGTAGAGATAACCCAACCGGGCCTGGCCATCCAATATCTGCCGGATAAAGATGAACTCCAGCGTTGTTATGACTATGGGAAGGATTTTGCTAAGAGGGTAAAAGCATAGAAAGGAGGCAGAGATGGCTAAATATCGCTGTACAGTTTGTGGCTATATCTATGACCCTAACTTGGGGGATGATACTCAAGGAGTCAAGCCAGGTACCTCCTTCGAGAGCCTGCCGGATTCTTGGGTCTGTCCTGAATGCGGAGTAGGAAAAGATATGTTCGAAAAGGCTTAATGAAGAAACTTAGCGATGAAATAATAAGATTCTTCCGGGCTCAGGGCTGCGTGATTGTCTCTACCGTAGATTCCCAGGGCAGGCCGCATAGCGCTTGCAAAGGGATAGTAAAGATAAATCAAAACGGTAAAATCTATCTCCTCGATCTTTATAAGGCCAGGAGCTACCGTAATCTAAAACATAATCAACGCATCAGTATTACTGCCTTAGATGAACATCGCTTTAAAGGATATTGCCTCAAGGGTAAAGCTAGGATTATCGCAACCAATAAGCTTCCTGCTACTGTCAGCGAGGCCTGGGAGGCAAAGATTAACAGCAGGATAACTCAGCGCGTATTAAAAAATCTGCATGAAGAGAAGGGGCATAGCCGTCATCCGGAGGCATTTCTGCCGCAGCCGCAATATCTGATAGCTATGGAGACAGAGGAGATAGTTGACCTCACCCCGCATTATTTAAGAGGAGGAGAATAGCAATGGGCAATATTTTCGCAGGCAGCGAGGTAGTTGAGTTGGGTATTCAGATTGAGAAGAATGGAAAAGATTTTTATGAAGTACTTGCAGCGCAGTCTAAGAATGCAAAGGCCAAAGATAGCTTTGCCTTTTTGGCTAAAGAAGAAGAAAAGCATATTGCAGCCTTTCAGGGTATATTAAAGAAGACCCAAGGGTATGAGCCGCCTCAATCTTATCCTGGAGAATACCTGGCTTATATGAATGCCCTGGCCAGCGAGCATATCTTTACCCAGAAAGATAAAGGCAGGAGCGTTGCCCAGGGGATAAAGACGGATAAAGAGGCTGTGGATATGGCGCTGGGATTCGAAAAGGATTCCATTATTTTTTATGAAGGGATGAAGAAGATGGTCCCTGCCTACGAACAAAAGATAATCGATGAGCTGATCGTCCAGGAACAGGCTCATCTGAGCAAGCTAAGAGAGTTAAAAAATAATCTTTAAGCTAAGGAGGCATAATGGGAAAGAAAGTTACCGTCTACAGTACTACTACTTGTTCTTATTGTATCAGGGCTAAACAATTCCTGAATGAAAATAACATTATTTTCGAGAACTTCGATGTTTCAGCTGATCAAGAGAAGGCCCAAGAGATGATCCAGAAGTCAGGCCAGATGGGCGTGCCGGTATTGGATATAGACGGCCAGATCATCGTAGGTTTTGATAAAGAAGGAATAAAAAAAGCACTGGGGCTATAGAAAGATGTTAGAGCTGATTATTATTGGGGCTGGGCCTGCCGGGATTACTGCCGCAGTATATGCCGCGCGTAAAAGAATGAGCCTTTTAGTTATCAGTAAAGATATCGGTGGACAGGCTGCCTGGAGCGGCGACATAGAGAATTATACCGGGTATCAGTTTATTAGCGGCCCGGAACTTGCGGATAAATTCGCAGAGCACATAGGTAAATACGGAGTCAACCTTAAAGAGCAGGAGGCGGTAGTAGGGCTTAAGAAATCAGGGGATATAATCTTAGTTAAGACAGGTAAGTCTAATTATGAAACAAAGACCGTTATTATTGCCTCTGGTAAAAGAAGCAGGGAGCTGGGTGTCCCGGGAGAAAAAGAGTTTAAGAATAAGGGCCTTACTTATTGCGCTACCTGCGACGGGCCTTTATTCTCCGGAAAACCTGTTGCGGTTATCGGCGGGGGCAACTCCGCCCTTGATGCTGCCTTGCAGCTGGTGAATATAGCAAGCAAGGTATACCTGGTGAATATTACCTCTGCTTTATCCGGGGATGAGATCATGCGCCAGAAGGTAGAGTCTGACCAGAAGGTAGAACTTTTAAATGATACCCAGGTGACTGCTATAACAGGCGATAGATTTGTCAAAGGGATCAAAATAAAAAGAGCCGGCAGGGAGGAGCCTTTGGCTGTAGAGGGTATATTTGTAGAGGTAGGGCTCCTGCCTAACTCTGAATTTGCGACGGATGTAGAAAAGAATAAGTTGCTTGAGATTCAAGTGAATTCCCGCAATGAAACCAATATCCCCGGGGTATTTGCCGCAGGTGATGTTACTGACGTGCCGGAGAAACAGATTATCATTGCCGCAGGCGAGGGCTCAAAGGCTGCGCTCTCCGCTTTCCGGTATCTGGCGCAGCATAAAATCTAACATGTATAAACGGTTTTTAAATTCCCTCCTCTTTATCGCTATTATCATCCTGGGCTGGCAGTATCCGCTGCTGGGTTATTTCATACCTTTTTGTATGCTTGCCGGTATAGCTATCGGCTTATCAGCCGGCCGCAAGTGGTGCGATTGGTATTGCCCAAGGGGAAGTTTTTATGATGCGCTTATGCGTCCGTTAAGCGCCCAGCGCGGCATCCCGGGGTTATTCAAAAATATATATTTTAGGATAGGGGTGCTGTTCTTTTTAATGCTGGTTATGGCTATTAATCTTATCCTGCGTTGGCCAAACCCGTATCATATAGGAAAGTTCTTTGTTTCTCTTTTGACTCTCACCACCGCCGCAGGTATCATACTGGCGATAATCTTTCATCAGCGCAGCTGGTGCTCATTCTGCCCCATAGGCACGGTAATAAACCTAATAAGCAGGGGTAAAGAGAGCCTAAGGATCAATTCAGAGCGTTGTGTAGAATGTAAAATCTGCTTCAAGGCCTGTCCGATGCAGATAAAGCCGTATTTATTTAAAGGTAAGGGGATGGAACCAGTCAAAGAGGCTGATTGCCTGCGTTGCGGCTCCTGTGTAGCTAGCTGCCCGACAAAAGCCCTGACTTTAGAAGGTAAGCAAAAATATACTTGACAAATATTCTTTATAGTGTATACTCTACTATTATGATAGAGATTATAGAGAAGGAGCTATGCGTATAACCTATAAAGGAGATTACGCCCTAAAGACTATATTAGGCCTGGCGCTACATTACGGAAATAGCCCCACAACTATTAATGATTTGGCCAGGCGCGCGGATATCCCCACTAAGTTCCTGGAGCAGATACTGCTGGATTTGAAAAGGGGTGGATTCGTAGAGAGCAGGCGCGGTAAAATAGGCGGCTATCTCCTGGCCCGGGCCCCCTCCCAGATAAAGTTAGGTGAGGTTATCAGGTTTGTAGATGGGCCTGTTGAGCCTATAGCCTGCGCAGGGAAGAAATACTCAGGCTGTAATGATGTATATAAGTGCGTTTTTAGAAAGATATGGCAGGACGTATCTTTGGCTACTTCCAAGATAATAGATAATATAACCTTTGAAGAACTGGCCAAGAATATAAAAGATAAAGGCCCTGTTTATACATACCAGATTTAATTTTGCGAGGATAAGATATGGCCCGTATTGCCGAAGATATTACTAAATTGATTGGAAATACTCCTTTAGTGAGGCTAAGCAGGATTAATAAGGGAAGTTCTGCCGTTATCTTAGCTAAATTAGAATCCTTTAATCCCTGCAGTTCTATTAAAGACAGGATCGGCTTGAGTATGCTGGAGGCTGCTGAGAAAGAGGGTAAGATAAATAAAGATACCATAATCCTTGAGCCTACCTCCGGGAATACCGGGATTGCCCTGGCATTTGTCTCGGCGGTAAAAGGATATAAATTGGTCTTGACTATGCCTGAGACGATGAGCGTAGAGCGCAGGCAGCTGCTTTTAGCCTTAGGCGCTCAGATTATTTTAACCCCCGGACCGGAGGGGATGTCAGGCGCTGTGAGAAAAGCAGAGGAGCTGGCCAAGTCTGACAGGCGTTATTTTATCCCGCAGCAATTTAATAGTCCGGCTAATCCAGAGGTCCACCGTAAGACTACAGCCCAGGAGATCTGGAGGGATACGGAGGGTGAGGTCGATATTTTAGTGGCAGGGGTAGGCACAGGAGGCACGATTACCGGGATAGCAGAGGCGCTTAAGAAAGAGAAGCCTGATTTCAAGGCTATTGCAGTTGAGCCGGCTGATTCTGCGGTCCTTTCCGGCGGAAGCGCTGGCCCGCATAAGATCCAGGGGATAGGCGCAGGTTTTATCCCGCAGATTCTTAATACCAAGATTATAGATGAGATTATAAAAGTCTCAAATCAGGATGCATTTCAGACTTCTCGCAGGCTTGCCAGGGAAGAAGGCATATTAGCCGGGATATCCTCCGGAGCTGCGCTCTTTGCCGCCCTTGTTGTTGCTAAGCGGCCAGAGAATAAAGGCAAGACTATTGTGGTAATCTTACCTGATAGCGCAGAAAAGTATTTAAGCACGGATTTATTTAAGGAAGGGGAATAGGAGATGGCGGAGAAAGACTGGCAGAAGCATGCAATAGTCTTAAAGGAGCTGCTGGGATTAGAGTATAGCCCGGTAGCAGTTAGTTGCGTAAAAGGGGCGGCGTCTCTTCCTTTAGATAGGAA
>Ga0194126_10012176_pt1 | contig 10937 bp, 9 predicted proteins | sample TA2KigC150mmetaG_FD_148641 | JGI IMG/M metagenome (GOLD analysis project Ga0194126, IMG submission 148641) | Freshwater microbial communities from Lake Tanganyika, Tanzania - TA2015035 Kigoma Deep Cast 150m | ecosystem: Environmental > Aquatic > Freshwater > Lake | place: Tanzania: Lake...
GGCGGATCCTGCCCCCGCTGCGCCCGAAGCAGCGCCCAGATCCGGCAGAACCAGAACCGCGCCGCCTGGCTGGAAGGGCCTCTGTAGCGGGCCACCAGCCCCTGATCCAGCGCGCCACAGGCCATCGCGCCCTCGAGCCCGCTGCGGGCTTCGCGCGCTTGCTCGAGCAGCTGCTGCAGCGCCGGGCCCGCGATCGGCTCTGGCGCCGCCCACACCAGCGAGCCGAACACCGGTTGATCGGCCATGCCGTGCTCCGCCTCCAGCGCTTCACCGCTCAGTTGCAGCCGATCCATCAGCTCCCAGCGCTCGCCCTGGCTGGCGGTGGCCAAGCGGCGGATTTCGGTGCGGGAGCGCCAGCAGCCTTCGCCCAGGCGTTCGCCCGCGGCGGTGCGTCCCAACCGCACCACCTCCATTCCCAGAAAGCTGGCCCCTTCTGCCAGCTCCACCTGCAGCGTTTGCTCAAAGAGGGCATCGGCATACAGCACCAGCTCCTGCGGCAGCCACTCGAGATCGCTGCCGGCTGCCTGCCGCACCTCCAGCCGCTGCTGGGCCCAGGAGCCCTGCGGGTGCCTGCGCGACCGGCGCACGCTGCCGTACACCTTCTGCGCCGCCACGCTGGTGAGCAGGGCGCGGCTGCCCGCGCCGAGCTCCACCCGCAGCTGCAGCTGATCGCCGCCCACCAGCCCGCCTGCCGTGTGCAGCAGGGGCAGTTCGCAGTGGCCGCTGCTCTGGGCTGAGCTGCGCATCAGCTTGAGCGGAGCGCTGGCACCCCCCTGGAACTGGGTGCGCCCGTGGCGCTGCTGGAACTGCAGCGAGGCCGTGGCGCACCAGCCGTCGTTCGTGGCAGCTGGCGTGTTGGCGCAGAGGGTGGCGTTCATGGCCGCATGCTCCCGGCCGCTGCTGCGCCGCTTGGATAGCGATGATCACAGAGTGGCACCCCAGCGCCCGCCAGGGTGCAGCCCACTTCGCTGATTCGATCCACCTGATGTCGCACGCAGCCGTCATCCAGCTGGTGGAGCGCTTGAGCGATCAAGCGCCTCTCCCCCCGGCGAGCACGGTGTTGCAGTTGCCCCTGGCGGCCGATCAACGCACCAGCCTGCGGGGGCATCGCCGCTCCGCCTGCGGCCTGGATCTGCTGCTGCAACTCCCCCGCGGCGCCGCCTTGCGCCCCGGCGAGCGCCTGGCCAGCGCCGATGGCCGGATCCAGGTGCGGGTGGAGGCGGCGGCCGAACCCGTGATGCAAGTGCGCAGTGCCGATCCTTTGGCTCTGCTGCAGGCGGCGTATCACCTGGGCAATCGCCACGTGGCGATGGAACTGCACGCCGATCGGTTGGTGCTGCTGCAAGACAGCGTGTTGGCAGATTTGCTGCGCCACCGGGGGTTGGCGGTGGAGCTGGCCCAGCTGCCGTTTCAGCCCGAAGCCGGCGCCTACGAAGGCCTGGGGCATCACCACCACGGCCACCACGATCACGGCCATTCCCACCCGTGAGCAGCGCTGCCGCCCGGCTGAGGCTGTTCCAGTTGGTGAGCCCAGCGCTGCCGGTGGGGGCCTTCAGCTACTCCGAAGGCCTGGAGGTGCTGGTGCAGCGGGGTGCTGTGGCTGGGGCGGAGCCGCTGGAGCGCTGGTTGCGCGCTGAATTGGAGCGCGGTGCCGTTGCCGTAGAAGCCGCTGCCCTGGGTGAGTTGCAGACGGCGCTGCGGGCTGCCCGGCAGGAGCCGGGTGCTCTGGCCGCCGCGGAGGAGCTCGATGGCTGGCTCTTGGCTCAACGGGAAGCGGCTGAGGTGCGGGCGCAGCAGCGCCAGATGGGGCAGTCGTTGCTGCAGCTGCTCGCGGATCTGGGCTCGCCCTTGCCCGGCGCTGCGGCCTTGGCCTGGCCCGGGGCGTTTGCCTGGGCGGCGTTGTGCCTGGAGATCGGCTCGCCTGAGCTGGAGGAGGCCTACCTCTACAGCTGGGTTGCCAATCAGATCAGCGCGGCTGTGCGGCTGGTGCCCCTGGGCCCCACCCAGGGGCAACGCCTCCAGCTCAACCTGGCGCCCCTGATTGCCGAGCAGGTTGGGCAGCTGGCCTGCGCTGATCCCCGCGAGCTCTGGAACGGCGGTATCGGCGCTGGCCTGGCCCAGTTGCAGCACCAAGAGCTCTATTCGCGGTTGTTTCGCAGTTGATCGCGCCTTAACGGCGGTGATCGCTTAGCAACGGCAACCTGCGCAGCGCCATTGCCGCTGCTGGCGGCCAGCGCCACAGTGCGCTTGGACCCTCGACCCTTGCCATGACGCTGCCGCGCCGCCGCTTTCTGGTTTGTGGCGGGGCGGGTCTGGCTGGATCCCTGCTGTTGGCCGCTTGCGGCCGCGGGCAACGCGGACCTCGCCCGTTGATCGGGATGCTGCAGATGGTGGATGCTCAGCCCCCCAACCTCACCCGATTGGGGTTCGAGCAGGCCTTGGCTGCGGCTGGATTTCACGACGGCGACACCGTCAGCTACCAGCGTCGTGATGCGGCAGGCCTGCCGGCCAACACCACCGTGGTGATGGAGCAGTTTCTGCGCGATGCCGTGGATCTGGTGCTGGCCGTGGGCACGCCACCGCTGCAGGCCGCCATGCAGGTGATGCCGGCCACCACCCCGGTGGTGTTTTGCTACTGCTCCAATCCCTGGGGCGCCGGTGCTGGCACACCTCCCGGTGGCGTGGGGCAGCACCGCCCCAACGTGGTGGGCACGGTGGGCACCAATCCCGTGGGCAAGGAGCTCGATCTGGCCCGTGAGATCGATCCCGCGCTCAAGCGGGTGGGACTGATTTTCAATCCCGCTGAAGCCAATTCCAGCTACGAGGCGGCGCTGATGCGCCAGGAGGCCGCCCGGCGCGCCATCACCGTGGTGGAGCAGCCGGTGGCGAACGCCGGCGAGGTGCCGCAGGCCGCCAAGACGCTGCTGGACCAGAAGGTGGAGGCCTTCGTGAAGATCGGCGATTACGCCACGATTGAGGCCTTCGCCGCCATCTGCAAGGTGGGTCTCGAGCACCGCATTCCCGTGTACTCGGTGGATCCGCCGGATATTCAGTTGCCGGGCTGCCTGGCGGTGATCGGTTGGAACTACCGCGACGACGGCCTGGCGGCCGGCAAGCTCGCCGTTCGGGTGCTCAACGGCGAGTCGCCGGCGCAGATGGCCTTCCAACCGCTCACCAGCACGGATCTGTTGGTGAGCCTGGCCACCGCCAAGGCGATCGGTGTCACGGTGCCGGAGGATTTGCTGCAGCGAGCGGATCGGGTGGTGCGCTGATGACAGCCAGTCGTTTGCGGGTTGGGGTGGCCGGTCCGGTGGGGTCCGGGAAGACGGCTCTGGTGGAGGCGTTGTGCCGCCGTCTTCGGGATCGCCTGCAGCTGGCGGTGGTCACCAACGACATCTATACCCAGGAGGACGCCCAGTTCCTCACCCGCGCTGGAGCGCTGGAGCCCGGGCGGATTCGCGGTGTGGAAACCGGGGGTTGCCCCCACACCGCCATCCGCGAAGACTGCTCGATCAACCGTGCCGCCGTGGCGGAGCTGGAGGCGGCTTACCCCGGTTTGGATCTGGTGCTGGTGGAAAGCGGTGGCGACAACCTGGCCGCCAGCTTCAGCCCGGAGCTCGTGGATCTGTGCATCTACGTGATTGATGTGGCCGCCGGCGACAAGATCCCCCGCAAGGGCGGTCCTGGTATTACGCGCTCGGATCTGTTGGTGATCAACAAGATCGATCTGGCTCCAATGGTGAGTGCCAGCTTGGAGGTGATGCAGCGCGATACCGAGCGCATGCGTCCTGGGCGGCCGTGGTGTTTCACCAACTTGCACAGCGGCGAAGGCCTCGAACAGGTGGAGGCCTTTGTGCTGCAGCAACTGCCCAGCTGAAGCACGTTTTGTAGCAACGGAGACAGACGCAGTCTTCCCTTAACCAGGCCAAGATCCCTTGTGAGGTCTTGAGTCTCACGGGTTTGGTAAACGGTGCTGATCGATACCAAAGGCGGACTGCTCACGCCGATACGTTCCGCTCACCGCTGACCGGCGGCAGCTCTTTTGTGACTTTCCTTACATGACGTCCCCTTCGATGCGAAAGACTTCGCTGCGTCTGCTGGGCGGTGCGACCGCGCTCGCCACCTCGCTCACGCTGGTGGCCTGCGGCGGCGGTGAGAAAGCCGGTGGTGATTTCGACGGCGAAGTGAAGGTGGGCATCCTTCACAGCCGCTCCGGCACCATGGCCATCTCCGAGAACACGGTGGCCGAAGCCGAGCTGATGGCGATCGATGAGATCAATGCCAAAGGCGGCATCACCATTGATGGCAAGAAGCTGAAGATCGTTCCCGTTGAAGAGGACGGCGCTTCCGATTGGCCCACCTTCGCTGAGAAGGCCACCAAGCTGATCGATCAGGACAAGGTTGCCGTTGTCTTCGGTGGCTGGACCTCCGCCAGCCGCAAGGCGATGCTGCCGGTGTTCGAAGCCAAGGATCACTTCCTCTTCTACCCGATTCAGTACGAAGGTCAGGAATGCTCCAAGAACATCTTCTACAGCGGTGCTGCCCCCAACCAGCAGGCTGAGCCTGCTGTGGATTGGCTGCTGAAGAACAAGGGCAAAGACTTCTTCCTGGTGGGTTCGGACTACGTGTATCCACGTACCGCCAACACCATCATGCGCGAGCAGCTGAAGGCCAACGGCGGCAAGGTGGTGGGTGAGGACTACCTGCCCCTGGGCAACACTGAAGTGGCCCCGATCATCGCCAAGATCAAGCAGGCGATGCCAAAGGGTGGTGTGATCGTGAACACCCTCAACGGCGATAGCAACGTTGCCTTCTTCAAGCAGATGAAGGCCGCCGGTATCACCCCGGCCAACGGCTACTCGATCATGAGCTTCTCGATCGCCGAAGAGGAGATCGCTGCGATCGGTCCCGAGTACCTCGAAGGCACCTACGCCGCCTGGAACTTCTTCCAGAGCCTCGACACCCCCGCCTCCAAGGAGTTCACCAAGAACTTCAAGGCCAAGTACGGCGATAAGCGCGTCACCAGCGACCCTGCTGAAGCCGCTTACATGATGGTGTACCTGTGGGCCGCTGCTGCCGAGAAGGCCAACAGCGTTGACGACAACAAGGTGCGTGAAGCCCTGATCGGCGTGAGCTTCGATGCTCCCGAAGGCAAAGTCACCGTGATGCCCAACCACCACGTGGACAAGCGTGTGCTGATCGGCGAGGTGCAGAAGGACGGCATGTTCAAGATCCTCGAGGACAAGGGCTTCGTGAAGCCTGTGGCCTGGAACCAGTACGTGCCCGAAACCAAGGGCTACACCTGCGATTGGACCCAGAACCGTCCTGACGCCGGCAAGTACAAGATGTGATCCAAACGGTGAGAGCGCTTCGGCAATCTCATCTCTCGATCTGGCATCCATTGAGGGTTGGGGGGAGAGCGATCTCCCCCTTTTTGCTTCCCTCCTATCCCTTCTCTCTTTGCCTGAGACCCCAGCTGGTCGCGATGGATCTTCTCTACGACACACTCTTCAACGGCCTGGCCATCGGCTCGGTTCTGGTGCTGGCTGCACTGGGCCTGGCGGTGGTGTTTGGCTTGATGGGTGTCATCAACATGGCCCACGGTGAGTTGATGATGCTCGGCGCCTACACCACCTTCGTGGTGCAGAACATTTTCAAGGCGGTGCTGCCGGAGGCCTTGTTCCCGATTTACATCCTGGTGGCCCTGCCCCTGGCCTTTCTGGTGAGTGGTCTGGCGGGCTTATTGCTGGAGAAAACAGTGATCCGGCGCCTGTACGGTCGACCGCTGGAAACGCTGCTGGCCACCTGGGGTGTGAGCCTGATCCTGCAGCAGTTCGTCCGTTCGGTGTCGAGCGCCTTTGCCATCGGCCTGGTGGTGGCAGTGGTGGCTGGGATCCTCGTGCCGCGGTTCACACCGAAAGCCTGGTGGCAACAGCGCTGGACGCCTCTGCTGGGCACTGGTAGTTGGATCGTCACCGGCCTGGTGGGTGTGGTGATCGCTTCGGTGCTCGGTGAGCAACGTGTGTTCGATCAGCCTTGGTTCAGCGCCCGCAACATCGATGTCACGGCGCCGGTGTGGCTGCGGGGATCGATTGATGTGGGGGTGGTGAATATGCCCGCCGCCCGTCTGTTCATCATCGCCCTCACCGTGGTGGCGCTGCTGCTGGTGAACTGGTTCCTGCAGAAGAGTGTCTGGGGCATGCGCATCCGTGCGGTCACCCAGAACCGCACGATGAGCGATTGTCTCGGCATCCCCACCGAGAAGGTGGATGCCCTCACCTTCCTGATCGGTTCCGGTCTGGCTGGAGTCGCCGGTGTGGCCGTCACCCTGCTCGGCTCGGTCGGCCCCAACCTCGGCGGTAACTACATCGTCGACTGTTTCATGGTGGTGGTGCTCGGCGGCGTTGGCAAACTGGCTGGCACGGTGCTGGCGGCCCTGGGTATCGGCATCCTCAGCTACGTGGTGGGCTCCGGTTCGCTGCTGCTGGTCTGGCCCGCCATGCCGGAAGGGCTGAATGCAGTGATCACCTTCTTTGCCACCACCTCGATGGCGAAAGTGTTGGTGTTCGCCCTGATCGTGGTGTTCCTGCAGATCAGACCGGCTGGTCTGTTCCCGCAGAAAGGCCGCATGGTGGAGGCCTGATCGATGGCGGATCTGCTCTCCTCCCGCAACCTGCGGCGCTGGCTCCCTTGGGCGTTGATCGTGCTGGCGGCCTTGGTGTTGCCGGTGGTATTGCCACCCTTCCGGCTGAATCTGCTGGGGCGTTTCCTTTCCCTGGGCATCGTGGCCCTGGGTGTGGATCTGATCTGGGGCTACACCGGCATGCTCAGCCTTGGGCAGGGCATCTTCTTTGCGCTGGGTGGCTACGCCCTGGCGATGTATCTGCAGCTCAATGAGCTCAAGCCCGGTGAACTGCCTGAATTTTTCTCGCTCTATGGCGTGAAGAGCCTGCCGGCCTTCTGGCAGCCCTTCGGTTCACCCCTCTTCACCCTGGTGGCCATCTGGGTGATTCCAGCCCTGGTGGCTGGAGTGCTGGGTTATCTGGTGTTCCGCAACCGCATCAAGGGGGTCTATTTCTCGATCCTCACCCAGGCAGCCCTGCTGGTGTTCTTCAACTTCTTCAATGGCCAGCAGAAGTTGATCAATGGCACCAACGGCCTGAAAACCTCCACAGCCCGCATCTTCGGTGAGCTGATCGGTAGCGATGTGATGCAGCGCAACCTGTTCTGGCTCACGGTGGTGATCACGGTGGCGGCCTATCTCCTCTGCCGCTGGCTCACCGCTGGCCGCTTCGGCGATGCCCTGATCGCCATCCGCGACGACGAACCGCGGCTGCGCTTCACCGGCTACAACCCCACCGCCTACAAAACCGTGGTGTTTGCTGTGGCGGGTGCCCTGGCCGGCATCAGCGGTGCGCTTTACACCGTGCAGTCGGGCATCGTGTCGCCGCAATACATGGCCGTTCCCTTCTCGATTGAGATGGTGATCTGGGTGGCGGTGGGCGGCCGCGGCACCTTGATCGGCGCCCTGCTCGGTGCGGTGCTGATCAACTACGCCAAGAGTCTGGTGAGTGAGGCGCTTCCGGAAACCTGGCTATTCATCCAGGGCGGTTTGTTCCTGCTGGTGGTGCTGGCGCTGCCCGATGGCTTGGTGGGTTGGTGGCGCCAGGGCGGCCCCGGTCGCTTGATCGCGATGGTGGGCTGGCCGCCACGCACAGCCACCTACCCCGCGCTCGATCTCGATCCGCAGGTGGCGGCAGAGCAAGACCAACTCGAGCGTCGCGGCGGAGGCCAGGGTTGATGACCAGCACGCCAATGTCTCGTCCAGCGTCGATGAATCTGCTTGAACTGCAGGGCGTGACCGTCAGCTTTGACGGGTTCCTGGCCCTCAACGATCTCAACCTCCAGCTCGCTCCCGGTGAGCTGCGCGCGGTGATCGGCCCGAATGGTGCCGGTAAAACCACCTTCCTCGATGTGATCACCGGCAAGGTGAAGCCCACCCGCGGCGATGTGGTGTTTCGCGGTCGCTCGATCGTGGGCCGCAGCGAGCACCACATCTCCCGCCTCGGGATTGGCCGCAAGTTCCAGACACCGCGGGTGTATCAAAACCTCAGCCCGCGCCGCAATCTTGAGCTGGCTGTGCGCGGACCCCATGGTCCGGCGGCGCTCCTGTTCGGCAGCCTGAGCAGCGAGCAACGCGACCGTGTGCAGCACCTGCTCTCCGTGGTGGGGCTTGAGCGTCAGGCGCAGCAGCCGGCTGGGGGTCTCTCCCACGGCCAGAAGCAGTGGTTGGAGATCGCGATGCTGGTGGCCCAGGATCCCGAGCTGCTCCTGGTGGATGAGCCTGTGGCGGGCCTCACGGATGAGGAAACAGCCCGCACCGCAGATCTGCTCAAGCAGCTCGCCGGTGATCACACCGTGCTGGTGATTGAGCACGACATGGAGTTCATTCGCGATCTGCAGGCCCCGGTCACGGTGCTGCATGAGGGCCATGTGCTCTGCGAAGGATCGATGGATCAGGTGCAGAACGATCCACGGGTGATCGAGGTGTATCTCGGCAGTGAAACTCAGGAGGATGCGGCGTGACCCTGCTCGATATTCGAGGTCTCAACGTCTATTACGGCGAGAGCCACATCCTGCGGGATGTTGATCTCAATGTTGCTGCCGGCGAGATGGTTTGCCTGATCGGCCGCAATGGCGTGGGCAAAACCACCCTGCTCAAAACCGTGATCGGTTTGCTGCAGCAGCGCAGCGGTGATCTGCAGCTGGAGGGCCGTGAGCTCACCGGCCGGCCGCCCCATGCCCGCGCTCGCGTGGGGGTGGGCTATGTGCCGCAGGGCCGCGAGATCATCCCGCAGCTCACCGTGCGCGAAAACCTGCTGCTGGGTCTGGAGGCCTTACCCGGCGGTCTGGCGACGAACCGCCACATCGATCCGCTGGTGTTTGAGCTGTTCCCAATCCTCGAGAAGTTCCTCGCCCGCCGCGGTGGCGACCTCTCCGGTGGTCAACAGCAGCAGTTGGCGATCGCCAGGGCCCTGCTCGGCAAACCCAAGCTGCTGTTGCTCGATGAGCCCACCGAAGGCATTCAGCCCTCGGTGGTGCTCGATATCGAGCGGGCGGTGCGGCGGATCATCGAAGCCACCGGCATCAGCGTGCTGCTGGTGGAGCAGCACCTGCACTTCGTGCGTCAGGCCGATCGCTACTACGCCATGCAGCGCGGCGGCATCGTGGCCAGCGGCCCCACCAGCGAGCTCAGCAAAGACGTGGTGGATCGTTTCCTCACGGTGTGAGCTCCGCGGCAACCTGGGCCTCGCTGGAGGCCCGGGGTAGCCGTGCCCGCACTGCAATCGGGAAGATCACCAGGGCAAAGGCGGCTGTGATCACCAGCTGCCCGGCTTCGCCCCCCGGCAGCGGTCTCCCGGGGCCGCTGAGCTCGGCGATCAGCAGTAGCCCCCCCAGATAGGCAAACCACCAGCCGCCGCCGCTGGCATCCAGGGTGTGTTGCTTCCGGCGCTGCTGCAGCCCAAACAGCAGCGCCGGTAGCAACACCAGGGCCACCGCACCCTCCAGGGCGCTGCGGCCGCACCACAGCACCGCCCAACTGGCTGCCACAAAGCTGAGCGGGCAGAGCAGCTCTGCCAGGGGCAAGCGAAAGGCCCGTGGTGTCCGCGGCCATTGATGGCGCAGGGCCATCAAGCTCACAGGGCCCACCGCCAGGGCGATCACCAGGGTCACGGTGAGGAAGCTCACCACCCGCTGCCAGCTGGGGCCTCCCAGCAGCATCAGCCCACCGATCGCCAGGCTCCAGAGCAAAGCCACCGCCGGCACCGCCTGGCGGTTGAGCCGGCCCATGGCCTCGGGCAGCAGCCCCAGGCGCCCCATCATCCAAGCCACCCGCGCGGAAACGCCCATGTAGGTCATGGCGGTGGCACCGGGTGAGATCACGGCGTCGCTGAGCAGCAGGGTGGCCACCCAGCTCAGGCCCAGGCCCAGGGCGATGGCCGTGAGCGGGCCGCCATGGCTGCTGAGCTGCAGGGCTGCCCAGCCCTGGCTGAGCGCCTGGGGCGGTACCGCCACCAGAAAGCTCAGCTGCAGCAAGAGGTAGATCGCCAACGACACGCCCAGCCCCAGTCCCATGGCCAGGGGCACGTTGCGCTGGGGGTTGCGAGCTTCGCCTGCCAGATCCATGGCGGTGCGAAACCCCAGCAGGCTGAACAGGATGCCTCCACCGCCGATGGCACTCACCACGCCAGAGAGCTCGCTGCTGGGCCCGGTGTGATGCAGGCCGAGATTGCTCCAGTGCCCCGCCGTGAGCATCAGGCTCAGCGATACGAGCAGCGGCACCACCAGCTTCCAGCTGGTGAGCCCATCGATCCAGCGGGCCAGCCAGCTCACGCCAGCCAGATTGATCCAGGCCATCAACACCAGCAGCACCAGTGCAAAGCCAAGCCCCATGGCGCTGAGCACCTGCCCCTGGCCGCCATCGGCCGTGAGCCAGGGCAGGCTGCTGGCGAGGTATTGCACCATCGCCAACACTTCAATCGTGGGCAGGGTGAGGTAGGCGATCCAGGCACACCAGCCACCGATGAAGCCAGCCCAGCGGCCATGGCTGAGCAGTGGGATCTGGGCCAGTGCTCCAGAGCTCGGCACCAGCGAGCCCAGTTCGGCAAACACCAGAGCGATGCCGAAGGCCATGAGGCCTCCGGCGACCCAGGCCAGCAGGCTGGCGGGACCCGCAAAGCGCGCGGCATAGAGCGGTGCGAACAGCCAGCCCGAGCCGATGGTGCTCGTCACCACGGCCAGGGTGAGGCTGCGCAATCCCAGGCTGCGCCGCAACGTGTCTGGTGGCGTGGCTGGTGCCTTGGTTGACGTCAACAACCGATCAATCGCTGTATCCACTGTCTGGGATTCAGTGCACAATCGGGGCTGAAGTTCAT